>Ga0187861_10004014_pt1 | contig 12565 bp, 16 predicted proteins | sample June2016WEW_10_1_3_FD_132986 | JGI IMG/M metagenome (GOLD analysis project Ga0187861, IMG submission 132986) | Peatland microbial communities from SPRUCE experiment site at the Marcell Experimental Forest, Minnesota, USA - June2016WEW_10_100 | ecosystem: Environmental > Terrestrial > Soil >...
CCCCCGCCGCCACTCAGCCGGCGTAGGCACACGCCACAACCACCCCAGAAACGCCGCAACCCCGCTGCCCATGCGGGATCGCGGCACCCACGCACACCTACGTCATGCGGAACTCCGGTGAACCGTCAACGCGGAGAGGGAGCGGTCCAGCGAGGAAGGGGAGACGGATGGCCGCAACGGGTGCCACCACACAGGTGAGGCTGCTGAGGGAGTGAAGGGGTGCGGGGGAGTGCTGTTTCGGCGAATTGGCGTGCCGGCTGTTCCCGGGAGGGTTTCGGAGCCGGCTGCGCCTGGGCTCGGAGAGCTACGGCGCGGCCTGATGCGCGCCGTCGGTCGAGTTACGCTTTTCCCACAGTGTCTCGACCGTCTCGAGGTGATCGCGCATCGCCGCCCGCGCGCCTTCGCGGTCCCTCGCCGCGATGCAGTCGAGGATACGCGCGTGAGCGTCGATCGTCTCCTGTCCGCTTCCGTCCGCCAGGGTCTCGCGGCGAATCTCGATTAGGGCGTCGCCAATGGATCCGAGTAATACGGTGAACAGGTCGTTCTGCGTCGCGTGCGCGATCAGGTCGTGGAACTCGATGTCGGTTACGGTGGCCTGCGCGATGTCGTTGGCGACCGACTCGAAATGCGCGTGGCATGCCTGCAATGCTTGCAGCTGCTTCTCGGTTCGGCGCTGTGCGGCTAGGCCCGCCATCTCGACTTCGATCGTGCTCCGCACCTCGTGAACCTTCTCGTATTCGAGCTGACCGCCGCGAATGAACCAGCTAAGCGACTCGAGGGCCGTGGAATTGTCCATCGATGCAACTCGTAGTCCGCTGCCGGAGCGCACGTCGACGATTCCCTTGGCCGCCAGGGCGCGCACCGCCTCGCGGATTACCGTCCGGGAGACCCCGAACTGCTCCCCGAGCTGGCGCTCGGACGGAAGCGGCGTCCCGGGTGGTAGCTGCTGGCCAAGGATCGTCTGACGTATCATCTCAGCGACCTTGTCGGACAGCCGCCGCTCGCGCAGGACCGGGCCAACCGGTTCTCCTGAGGGATCTGTCAATCGCTCAGCCATCGTCCGGCGCTCAGCCATCGTCCGGTATACTAGCGGCTGGTCGTATATCTACCGGGCCGCCCCTGTTACCCGGGTGGAGTTCTGTGCACTCGAGGAGGACGCCGAAGGGGCTGCCGTTCCGGACGAAGCCAGAGATTCTCCCGCGGCCGCGGCCGAGACTGGGTGAGGATTCTGACGCGCTGGAGAGCGCCTCGATCGCCTCGCTCACGTCTTCGACCGCAAAACAGAGATGGTGAAGCCCCTCCCCCTTTTCATCGAGCCAGCGCGAGATGTCGCACTCCCCGCGCGGCGAGACGAGCTGGAGGTAGACGTTCCCGGCGTCGAGGTAGACGAGCGTCACCGGCGGCGCCTCGAGTTCGTCGGTGTGAACCACCGGCAGGCCGAGCTCTTCCGAGAAATAGCGCAGCGCGGACTCCGTGTCGCGAATGGCGATCGCAACGTGATCGAGCCTCCGCAGGACCGGTGGACACTCGTCGCTCATGCAGTCCCAGCACCGAAGTGCTGCCTCCAGCTGTTGCCCAGTCGCCTCCGTCGGCCTGGGTGCTTTGTCTCTAGTTTAATCATACAGCATACCTTGTGATAAGCATACACCAGTGGCCGTTTCACCTCCTTCGAGGCCTACTTTGCCGCAGCCGGACGATCCGACGAGGACCTCTCCGTCCACGCTCCCCATCGTTGATGGCGGCGACGCCGGAGTCGAAGCCTTCGTCAAGGTAGGTGAGGCGGCTTCGGCTAAAGGAGCTTCGGCTAAAGGATAATAATCTCATCATACATCCTGAACGCTGGCTCGGAGGTGACGAACGTGAGGCCTGACAGGAACCGCCCCGTCCTCGTGACCGGAGGCTCGGGGTTTGCCGGTGCATACATCATCCGGGAACTGCTTGATCACGGTTACCCCGTCGTGAACTTCGACCTCGCCGACTACCGGCCGGAGTCACGTTTCGTGATTGGCGCGGTCGACCAGGTGCGGTTCGAGCGCGGGTCGATCGACGACTGGCCCCGTGTGCTCGAGGTCTTCCTCCGCCATCGCCCGGGCAGCGTGATCCACGCCGGCGGGATCATGGACATCGCCTTCCTGGACGAGCACCCGACGATCGCCCTGCGCACGAACGTCGGCGGCTGCGTGAACCTCCTCGAGGCCTCGCGGTTGCTGGGCGAGGTCGCCAGGTTCGTCTTCCTCTCAACGATCGCCGTGATCGGACGCAAGCTCTACGAGCCGATCGACGCGAATCACCCGACAGTGAGCGCGAGCGACGGACCGCTCGGCGCCTACGGCGCCGCGAAGGCCGCGGGCGAGGCGTTCTGCTTCACGTACACGCAGAGCTTCGGGCTCGACACGCGGATCGTCCGCCCGTCAGCGCTGTACGGCTTCGGGATGAGCTGGTTCGCGCCAAACTACATAAAGAATATCGTCGAGCCGCCGCTCCTCGGGCAGCCCGTGCACCTCGCCTCCGGAGGTCTCGTCCCCCGCGACTACACGAACGCCGTCGACCTCGCCGGCGTGGTCGCTGCCGTCCTGGAGGGGCCCGAGGACGCGGACCGCGTGGTCTACGGCGCGACGGGGGAGCCGCTGCGAACCGCGGCCGACGTGGGCGCGATCGTGCGCGAGCTCGTCCCCGGCGCTATCGTCGAGATCGGCGAGGAGTGGACGGAGATCGACCGGTTGGAGCTTCCTTTCCGCGGCCGGTACGATATGCGGAGCACGCGCGAGCAGCTCGGCTGGGAGCCGCGGTTGGCGGACCTTCGTGACGGGATCGCGGACTACGTCGAACGCTTTCGCGCCTACCTCGACGCGGGGCAGACGCCGACGCCGCCGCCGCCGGGTCTGCGGGGTGCGCCCGGGCTCGGCAGCTGAACGTGGCCGGGGGAGGCGGCGCACGTTGCCGCCGGTCGCCGCGACGGGCCCCGCAGGTCGAGCGGCCCTCGCCGCAACCATCGTGGACGCCGCGACCGCTCGTGTCGTCACCCGGCGGTCGCGCTGCGCAGCCGTGCAGGGGAGAGGACGACGCTGACGGAGAAGGCCAGTGCCGCCACCGCGGTCAGCAGCCACAGGCCCGTCGCGAACAAGCCGGCGGCGTCCCGGCGCGGGTACGGATGCTCGGAGGGCGGTCAAAGGCGCCGGTAGCGACGACCAGGATGGGAGGTTGGCAGGCTGTATGATCATGTCGGTTGTATGATCATGGTTCAACTATCTAGTTCAACTATCCGGAAGGGAGGCGTCTGGTGCGGGTAGCAGTTTTGGGCGCGGGCGCGATGGGCGGTATCTTCGGTGGCGCTCTCGCGGATGGAGCGGACACGCTCCTCGTCGGTGCGTCCGCGGAGGTCGTCGCGGCCGCGGAGGCGCACTTTGTCGCCGCACCCATGCACAGCGTGACGCACCCATGCACAGCGTGATGTACGCTCTCGTACCGGGCTACGAGCGCTCGCTGGAGTGCGCGTGAGCACCCGGATCCGCTTCCTCGGCGTCGCCGCGTACGAGATCCTCGGCCCCCAGCACCGGATCCTCGTCGACCCCTTCCTTTGGCAGGCCGGATCGGTCCGTCCGGAGGATCTCGAGCCGCCTGACGTTATCCTCGTCTCGCACGCCGCGAGCGACCACTACGGCGACGCCGCCGCGATTGCCAAGCGGACCGGCGCGCCCGTGGTGTGCGGCGCGGACGTCCGGTTGATGCTGATAGACGCGGGGGTACCTCCCGAGCAGATTCGCGCGACCGTCTGGGGGCTGCTCGTCGAGGTGAAGCCGGGCCTGCTCGTGCGCCCCGTTGAGTGCCATCACTGGTCGGTCGGCCAGCTCGGCGACGGAACGATGGTGACGGGGACGCCGCTGGCGTTCATCGTCGAGCCCGAGCCGGGGATCCGTATCTACCACTACGGCGACACCGCGATCTTCGACATGAGCCTCATCGGCCGCCTCTACCGCCCCACGGTCGGCATCTTCGGGTGCACCGACCCGGTGGAGCTCTCGGAGGAGGACGTCGCCGCCGGCAGGATCCTCACGGGCGAGATGTCGCCTGACGAGGCCGCGCTCGCCGCAGACATGCTCGGCGTCGACGTCGCGATCGCCGCGCACTACCTGCAGCCGAACGAGGACACGGACGCGTTCCTTCGACACATCCACGATGGCGACGCCCGCCGCCAAGCGCTAGCGCCCGCCGTCGGCGACGTGCTCACGGTCGAGGTCCGCAACGACCGCGTCGTCGTCAGCTCCTACTGATATCGAGGTGGAGGCTGTCATCCATGAAGGAGCGGCCTGGTCTTGAAGGAGCGGCCCGGTCTAGGTGAGTCGCCTACAGAGGTTGTGAACGGCATTCGATGGTGTCTTTAGACGCCGGTCGTGACGAGCAAATGACGTGGGCGTAAACGGAATGCTGCGAGTCGGGATAACTCGAAACCTGCTAGGAGAGGACGGCATCGGTTCCTCGATAGAGCACCTCGAACGTGTTGAAGGCGTCGTCTACGAGTTTCTGCCTAACTGGTCACCCATTTTGGACGCTGAGTGGGCAGATGGTTTCGATGCTCTAATAGTTGAAGATACTGAGGTTCATCGCCGATCGATCGATGGCCTAGATCAGTTAGTGGTTATCGCGCGATTTGGTGCTGGGTACGACTCAGTTGATCTCGAAGCGTGCACAGAAGCAGGCGTCATTGTCACAAATGCCCCAGAAGGCGTCCAGCGACCGATGGCCACTGCCTATCTTTGCCTACTTCTTGCGGTTTCCCTCCGGCTAACGGAGAAGGAGCAACTGCTTCGAGGCGGACTTTGGCAAGAAGCTAAACGTTGTCATGGTATCGGAGTCCGTGGCAGAAACCTGGGAGTCATTGGGCTAGGCAACATCGGAAGTGAACTACTTCGGATTGCGCGACCATTGCAGATGCGGTACCTCGTCTACGACCCTTGGATTAGGGAATCAGATGGTGCGACGCTTGGCGCAGAAGTCGTATCACTGGAAAATGTCCTTCAGGACTCAGATTTCCTATGCCTCACAGCCCGACTGACGAACGAGACTCGCGGGCTTATCGGCGAACCGGAGCTGAGACAGATGAAACCGTCGGCCTACCTGATAAACGCTGCGCGTGGCGGACTAGTAGATTACAAGGCGCTTCATCGCGCGCTGAGTGGAGGGTGGATTAGCGGTGCGGCGTTGGATGTTTTTGATCCCGAGCCCATTGGGCCGGACGACCCTCTTCTTGCAATGCCGAACGTGCTATGCACGCCGCACGCTTTGGGTATTACCGACGAGTCTATTGATCTTACGGCTGCAAGCGTCGCTCAAACATTAGCCGAAATATCTTCCGGCCATTTCCCGCGCCATGCAGTCAATCCGGCTGTTGCAGATCGTCAGAGTCTCAAGGCTAAACTTCGAAGAGTCGCAACGGCTGGCCGATAAGCGCAGTGTTAAGGGCTTCCGCAGGCGAGGCAATCTCGAGTGCGACTTGGATGAGCCGCGACGCTCGCCACTAGGGGCGTGTCCGGAAACGGGTTGTCATGAGCTCAGTTGAGGCACAGGCTTGTGGTCCAGACGAGTTGTTTGCGACCGAGCCGGATCTCGGCTCGCAGCCGACCGTGGTGCGGGTGAGCGTTGCCGGTGCCGAGCGCAGCGGCGGCCGCAGCGGGCGCTGCTGCGACGCCTTGGTACGCGGTCGGGGCGTGCTTAGCGAGTCGTTTCAGGTTGATGGCAGCGCAGCCGAGCAGGAGTTGGAGGTGGAAGGCGGAGTGCCGCGGCAGCGGACGCGGTCGAGTGCGTGCAGGTTCTTCAGCTCGGCGATGACGCTCTCGGCGTCGGCCATTCGTCGCCGATAGGCCCAGACGCCGGCGTCGCTTTTCGCGCGGACTCGCGCCTCGACACGAGCCGCTGCGCGTTCGTGCGCGGGCCGCGCTCGTCGCGCGGCAGCATCGTTGGCTGCGGCGGGATGTAGGCGGTGATCCGCCGCTCGGCAGCGTCTGCCCAGACGCGCTCGGCCGCGAAGCCCTGATCGGCGCCGATGCTCGCGAGTTCGGGCAGGACGAAGTGGACGCGGTCGAGGATCGGCGCGAGCGCGTCGCCTTCGTGGCCTTCGGCGCGCTCGCCGAGGCGGCGACGCAGCGCGCCTTCGGGTCGACTGCGACGCGGCCGCGGTTGACGAGGTGCGGACGCTGTCCCGGTTTGCCCTTCACCCGCGCATCGCGGTCTGTGCTCGAGAGGGCGGTCGCGTTGGTGGCCTTGCGCTTCGGGGTCGGTCCCCCGAACGCGGCTCGGCCAGCCGCAGCTGTGGCGGCTCCGACGGAGGCGCATCGTCGGGTTCCGCCTCGGCCCTCCCTTCGCCGGCGACCGGCTCGAGGCTGGCGCGCAGACTCCGCAGCGCCGCGTTCGCCTCCGCGTGGAAGCCGTCGACGGAAAGGTGGCTGCCCTCGATCAGCCCGTGCTCCTTGCACAAGGCGACGGTGTGCAGGAAGAGCCGCTCGAAGACGTCGCCGTCGGCGAAGCGTTGGGTCTGCGCCTCCGAGATCGTCTGGTGCGCGGGCAGCCGCTCACCCAACCCGTGAGTTACGGATATCGCGGCTTGACGCTCACCCAGAAGTTGTATGATAGCCGAGCTGTCACACATTACGGTAATACATGGCTTCGAGGCTGCGGAGCCAACAGAGCCTCCGTCTCCTCTTCGGAGGCTCCTTTGACAAGCGACAGAGGAGGTGCTGCTCCAAACGAGTACGAGTACATCCCAGCCAAAGTCTCGACGACATGTGACGCGGCACGTGAAGTTGGCCGCGAGTCGAGCCCTTACCAGCACACGCCTCGGCCCACCCAGTCAATGCGAGGTCGTCCGTCGATCCGGATTCGGCCGACTTGTCTGTGTGGCGGCGTAGTCGTCGGCGAGCTAAAGAAAGGCATAGAGTAAAATGTCTGAAAAGTTGACTCGCGCAGGTACAAGTACACGATCTCCCGCATCGTCTCCGACCACACGGCGTCTTCTCCTCATGGCTTTCGGCTCACTTTCGCTAGCAATCGCGTTAATGCTAGGTCTTGCGACATCCGCGTCGGCCGGCCACAAAACGGGGCGCCCGCCGGGTGTACCTGCTGCAGGAAAGAGTAAGATTATCGACAAGATACTGCAGAGTGGGGTCATCAGTGTTGCGGTGACTGACAATTATCCTGGACTATTTCAAGTCAATGGGCAGTGGCAGGGTCCCGCATGGCTTCTGACTCAGGACATTGCACAGGCTCTCGGCGGTGTTAAAATCAAGATCGTAACCGCCTCCAATGCGACAAAGGTACCTCTTCTCGTAAATGGCGGAGTAGATATGACAGTCACACCGCTAAGTGCGACTCCCGATCGGAGGAAGGTGATCGATTTCGCATTCTTTGGTAACAACGCTGAGTGCGCTATTGGGCTAAAAACAAACTCGAAACTTGCGGCCGTCAAGTCGATTCGCCAGCTCAACTCACCCAACTTCACCATCGCGGCGTATGCGGGAACCTCTCAGCAATCAGAGGCCACTCAAGACTTTCCAAAAGCACATCTGCGAATTGTCATCGGAAATGGGTCCCAGCCGGTAGCTGAGATCCTCTCGCGCAGATCTGATGTCGTGGTAGCGAGTTATGCGAACGTCCCTCACATTGAATATCAGTATAAAGATGTGATCTCGATTCCGCGCGACTGTGAACACAGCACGTACCGGCTCAGTCCGTGGTATATCGGGCTTCCGAAGAGCGATCTAGTATTTACGAAGTTTGCTCAAGGGGTAGCCGCACAAAACAAGGCGAAACTAGAGGCAAGCTTGGCGACGTGGATCAAGTATGGGTTTACCCATCCGAAGTTCGTGGGATGAGTCAAACCTCTGTTGGCGTGAAGTTCCTAGGCGACGGAGCAGACAGCAGCGCAGCACTCCCGCGTCGCCAAGGCGGTTAGCTTTGGGCGCCGGCCGATCCCGAAGGGCGCATAGGCGTCAGAAGGGATCAGCCGGCGCCTGGCTCAGTCTCCGCTCTTCGCTGGGCAACGCGAGAGTCGCGCTTACGTTCCACAAACAAACGGTGCACTGACTGCACTGACATAGCCCAATGCTAACGCAGTTAACGCAGGCCATTAATCTTATACGCGGCAACGAGCACATGCTCCGCGACGCGCTCATCACAACTCTCGAGCTGAACGGTGTCTCGCTTCTAGGCGCCGTGGTGTGCGGTCTCGGTATTGGTCTTGCACGCACCTATGCACCTCTTCTGTCTATTCCGATCGCGTTTCTGGCAGACGCCTTACGATCAATCCCAATATTCGTTATCGTCCTGTGGTGTTACTTCGCGCTGCCAGCGTTGCTTGGCCGCCCGACAATAGCGCCGTTCATCGCCGCTGCGCTTGCTCTAAGCGCTCACTCTGGAGCATTCATCGGAGAAGAATTTAAAGCCGGACTCCGTTCAGTTAGATCCGGGCAAACTGAAGCGGCAACCGCATTAGGCTTGAGCCGTTCGCAAGCAGTGTGGTACGTCATACTTCCACAGGCCACAATACGAATGCTTCCCTCACTAGGCGCCCGACTAGCCCAACACGTAAAAGACACGACACTCGCAAGTACGATCGCGGTTACCGACCTAGTCTTTGCAGGAGCAACCCTCGAAGGTGAAACGAATCTCCCGTTTCCGATTTACACTGGACTAATGATCGTCTTCTTTGGGCTATCGTGGGGAGCTGGTTTTGGCCCTAACCTCCTCTATCGCCATCTTGCTCATCGCGCCAGAGCCTGAGGCCAGGGAATATGTCACTCGGGCGGAGAAAGAGAGAGATAAGAGAGAGGCGTCCAGTGACTACGGTGCTCCTGATCATCCATCATGCGGGAGGGCGCCGACTTCATGTTGATTGCTAGCATTCAGTTTAATCTCCACGCCTTCCTTAGCAGCTTCAGTACGATTGTTCCCGGGCTGAGGACGACCGTGTTGCTAGCAATCGGAGCGATGGCAGGTGGGATTGCTCTTGGACTACCATTTGCTTTGATGAGACTTTATGGTCCGCGCCCGGTACGCGCAGTCGCCGCTATGTGGGCGCGTTTCTGGATTTCCACACCACTAATTCTGCAACTCTTCTGGCTATATTACGCTTTCCCTGAGGAAACGGGCCTTCAGATTTCGGGTTATTTGCTTGCCTTAACAGGTTTGTCCTTTCAGATATCCGCATTCCTGTCTGAGTCGTTCCGCGCTGGTATTGGATCGATTAGGATCGGACAATGGGATGCTGCTTACGCCCTTGGTATGAACCGCCTGCAGGCCCTTAGGTATGTGGTGTTGCGACAGGCGGTAGCTCGCGTGTTACCGTCTCTCGCCAACTACTGGGTGGATCTTTTCAAAAGCACTTCTATAGTCGCTGTAGTTGCGGTACCTGATATGACCTTTCGAGCTCTTGAACTCAGCAACGAAAACTTTCGTACGATGGAAGTATTCAGCGCACTGGCTCTGCTATATCTGGCGTTAGGGTTCCCCCAAACAAAGATGTGTGACCATTTACACAAACGCCTGGCGGTCGACGAGTGATGCTCCTCTCTAGGTCAGGACCGACGGCGGTGGAGTCAGCGCCGACCCCGGATTCGCAGGCGGTACTTGTGGCGAGAGACGTCGAGGTTGACTTCGGCGCGGTACACGCTGTCCGTGGCGTGTCACTTGAGGTGCGGAGAGGAGAAACCGTGTGCATTATCGGCGCCAGTGGATCCGGGAAGTCGACATTTCTCCGCGTGCTCAACGGACTGCAAACAGCGTCCCGTGGCGAGGTGTGGCTAGGGTCCTTGCGTGTAGACCCTCGGGACAGGCGAGTCCGAGCAGTGCGTCAGCGGATTGGCATGGTATTTCAGAGCTTTGAGCTTTTCCCTCATCTGACCGCCCTCGACAATGTGACACTCGCACTTCGTCGCGTCTCGAAGTGGGACAGACGCCGAGCAGAAGAGGTGGGTCGCGCGCTGCTGGAGCGCGTCGGCCTGGAAGATAAAGTCGGCAGTTATCCTTCGCAGCTGTCGGGTGGTCAGCAACAGCGAGTGGCTATAGCGCGCGCATTAGCGACTTCGCCAGATCTGATGTTGTTTGATGAACCAACCTCCGCTCTCGACGCGGAGATGGTGGGTGAGGTACTGGCCGTGATAAAGGAGTTAGTGCAAGAAGGAATGACGATGATTGTCGTTACGCACGAGCTTCGCTTTGCCAGCGAGGCAGCTGATCGCTTGGTGGTCTTTTCGGAAGGGGTCGTAGTCGAAGAGGGTAATCCGAGTGATGTGCTAACGGCACCTAAGTCGGAGCCTACTCGGGCGTTGGTGCGCCACCTTCTTGCTGAGTAAAGTGCGAGGGACGGGGCATAACCGGGGACCTAACCATTGGGGTGTCCACGCTCCTGGGTTCCGGCGCACGTGCAAGGATGGCTCGGGGTTCGTATTGTTGGTAGATCGCGACAGGAGAACCTTGCGCCTGGGGCGTTCGAGGCTCAGTGGTCGAGGCTCGATCCGCTTGTCAAACCGTCTGCCCTTGCGTCGCTCCGCTGAGAGGCCTTACTGAAGCGAGATCGTCTATCCGAGAACGGCGCGCCGCGTTCGAGTAGGTGAGGGATTTAATCCGCAGACGATTTCGTGCGTGATCGTGTTCAGGAGTCGGGCATGCTCCTCCGCAAGTAGGCCGTCACCGATCAAAGTTACCACCGTTCCAACAGATACGGGACGATCGAGACCCACAGCGAATGAGTCCATGGAAATCGTCCCGAGAACCCGTCGACGCATGCCACCGACGAGCACTTCAGAGCCAGACAGACCACGACAGAAGCCATCCGCGTAGCCGACAGGCACAATGCCAATCCATGTCGGATCGGCAGCGATGTAGCGGCGCTGGTATCCAGTGCTCTCACCTGGAGCAAGCTGCTTTACCTGCACCACTCTGCTCCGCCACGACAGCACTGGCCGAAGCCCGTCCTCCATAGGGTCGGTACCGAACGGTGAGAGCCCATACAGCGCAATTCCGGGTCGGACTGCATCGAAACGCGCCGAAGGGAAACGAAGGAGAGCCGCACTGTTTGCGATGTGACAGATTAGCTCGGGGTACTCAGAAGCGACTGTCGCAAAGCGTGCGATTTGTAGCTCGGTGAATTCGGGATCAATGTCTGCTGACGCCAAATGACTCATGAGGCCGACGACGTCTCGATGCGAGACGATCGCCTCGCCCACTCCCACTCCCCAGCGCCCCATGCCTGTGTCAATCTTGAGATGTAAGGGGATTCCCTCGGGCAGGGGGCCGTCCGCGGCGACGAGGTCGAGCCTCCCCTCACGTGCCAGCGGGTACTCCGAGGGTGAGCAAGGACTCAGCACAAGTATCCGAGGATCGGGAAACGCCTGACGCAGTCGCATTCCCTCGCCTATGGTCGCAACGCAGAGCGCACTCGCACCCTCCGCGAGTGCAGTCGCAGCGACCGTCTCTGCGCCGTGACCATAACCATTCGCCTTCACCACCGCCCACAGCTGCGTTCTTCCCAGACCCTCTTTCAAGCGCCGAACGTTGCTTCGAAGCGCATGGCGGTCGATCGTTATCTCCGAACGTGAGATGGCCATCGGGTTCTTCCCTCTTTGGGTCGCTTGAGATAAGTCAAAAGTTGCGGGTCACATCTGGAGTGCATCTGAAGCACCCTGGTGGCCGATCTGGCGAGATGAGCGAGATGCTCGATGTCACCTGGCGGGAAAGGTTGTTCAGACTGGACCACAATAGATCGCTCCCTTGGAGAAGAAAGGGATCCTCAGTCGCTGAGGCGCCCGAGGTGAGCGAAACAACCCCCGGCGCCGCTTCTCACGGTCTGTCGGAGTGGTGGCCGTATCCCGGTCGCCCGCGTGAACGCGGCGATCGACTGCTGCACCCGCGAGATCGTCAGCTGGTCGCTCGAGCTTCGCTGCCGCACCGACGAGGCGATCAAACTCGTCGACTCCGCGGTCGCCGCCCGCGGGATCGAGCCGGGCTGGCTGACGCTCGGCACCGACAACGGCAGCGCCTTCACCAGTCGCGCCTTCCGTGCCCACCTCGGCGAGCTCGGCATCACTCACCGGCGTGGCGGCTACCGCGACCCGAGAGCCAGGCGTTCATCGAATCGTGGTTCGGGAAGCTGAAGGAGCGGCTCGTCTGGCGCTCTGAATTCGAGACCCTCGACCAGGCGAGAAAGGAGATCCACGCCTACATCGACGCCTACCACCACCGGTCACACAGCGGACTCCGTTACCGCACCCCGGCAGAGGTCAGACGAACCTGGGAGGATGGGCAACGACTACTGAAATCAGCGGCCTGAAGTGTCGACAGCGACGGGGTCCAGGCCACATTCGCCTGCGCTCTCTCCAGCTGAGTTAGGGGCGTGTCCAAAAAGCTGGCCTGATGCGGTCCGGCGGGGGTCCTATGCTCGGCGTGTCGGTCAAGGGTCACGTCCCGTAGCGTGGTGTACCGGCATGAGAATCAGCCTCGAGGCTCCTGATCGGAGCGTCCGGCGCGGCCGGTAGCGTCGGGGCGTTTTCCGGGACAGGGGCTTCGAGGGAGAACG
>Ga0187861_10004018_pt1 | contig 12556 bp, 5 predicted proteins | sample June2016WEW_10_1_3_FD_132986 | JGI IMG/M metagenome (GOLD analysis project Ga0187861, IMG submission 132986) | Peatland microbial communities from SPRUCE experiment site at the Marcell Experimental Forest, Minnesota, USA - June2016WEW_10_100 | ecosystem: Environmental > Terrestrial > Soil >...
ACAACCCGCTGATCAAGTTCATGCTGGATGCGCGCTTCCTGCCGTACAAGCCCGAGAAGAACAAGTTCCCCGGCCCGGGCCGAGGCATGCTGGCCTGGCAGCGCGACGCCGTGGGCTACTGGCAGGAGTCCGTCACGCTGATCGCGCACGACGAAGCGGGCATGAGCGAGGCCGTCGGGACGCTCTACGAGATGGCCGCGGGACTCGATCCGCTGATGCAGTGGACCCCGCCCGCCAGCACCAGCCTCACCCCGGCGGCCAAAGCGCCGCCCGTGCCCGCGGAAGCACGCGTGGCCTGGCAGGTCTCGTTCCCGGACCGCGCGCTGGCCTTGAAGCCGCAGGCCAACGGGAACGTGGCCGTGTTGACACAGGACGGCACTGCGGCGGCGCTCGATCCCTCCGGCAAGGTGCTCTGGCAGAAGACCGTGGATTGCGGCGACGACCTGAAGCACGGCGCTTCAGTTGACGGCAACGTGCTGGTCGTAGGCGCGGGGCACCATCTGGTGGCCTTCGACGGCGCAGGCAAGCAACTCCTCGATGTGCCCTTTGATTTTGAACTGCCCGGCGGCAAAGGCGGGAAGAAGCAGACCTCGCAAATCACTGCCGTGGCCGTGTCGCCGGACGGCAAGAATATCGCGGCGGGCGCCGCCAACGGAAGATTGCTGCTGCTGGACAACCAGGGCGATACCAAGTGGACGATTGGCGGAGTCACCGGGGAAGAGTTGGAGAAGTGGGCCGCGGACGTGAAGACCTGGGAAGCCGGCAAGGCTGAGCGCGAGGCGGCCATGAAGCAGTTCAAGGAAGCAGAAGCTCAATGGAAAGAAGAAGTCAAGCAGTGGGAGGCTGGCGGCAAAAAGGGCAAGCAGCCCGCGCAGCCGAAACAACCCAGCCTGCCCGGCAATCCGCGCAAGCCGGAGCCGGTGCCGTACCTGGAGGCCGCTTTCAGCAGCGACGGCAGCCTGCTGCTGGCCATCACCAAGAATGAGGGCCACGTCCTCAGCGTCGCCGACGGAAAGATCAGCGCCAAGGTGGGCGGCATTGCGCCTTTCTTCAGGCCCGTGCGCATGGGTGAGAACCTGCTGGTGACCGATGGCCGTGCGCGGCTTGAGTTGGTTTCGCCCGCTCAAGGCAAGGCGCTCAGCGAGGTGCGCTGCTCGCAGTTTGTACAAGCGCCAGGCAAGAAGCCGGGCGAAATGAAGGAACTCCCGGACACGGCGGTGAGCGCCGCGCTGCTGAATGACACGCTGATTGCCGCCACCGAATTCGATGGCACAGTGCGCGCGCTGAAAGACGTGAAAGGCAAGCTGGAGGAACAGACCCAGTGGTCGTTCAAGTTGCCGTTGCGCGTGACCAAGAAGCTCGCGGCGGGCGATGGGCTGGTGGCCGTGGCCTACTGGGGCGGCACGCTGCGGGTGCTCGACTCCACGGGCGCGGCCAAGTTCGGCCAGACGCTGCCGCAGGACATCTCGGCGCTGGCGTGCCTGGGAAAACTGGTCATCGTGGCCACTGCGGACGGGAGGATCACGGCCTTGGAGGCGAAGTAGGCACAGCGGTTTGTGCCACGGATATGCCGCCGCAACGCGGCGGCTTATCCGTGCTGCCCGCGCCCGGCACGGATGGGGCCGCGCCAAACAGCCGGCGCGGCCACATCCGTGGCACAAACTCAAGAGGGCAAGATGCGCAGGTTGTTTGCTGTAACGGGACGGGGACGACAATATAAGGTTTGGTATGAGCGCTTCAGTTGACATCCGCGAGTTGTTGGACAGTTGGCCTTATGACCCTGAGCACACCGTGCGGGCCGTGCAGGGCACCGATGGCCGGCGCATACTGCAGGTCCGCACGCCCGTGGGTATCGAGCAGTATGAGATGGAGGGCCGCCCCGACGGGCAGCGCCCGCACCAGCGGGAATCGGTTTTGGATTACTACATGGAACGCCTGGTCAGGGCCAGGGCCGAAGGCGAAGGGGGTTCGTTCGTTCTGGACGAAGAGGAATGCGCGGAGTTGTTCAACGAGGGCACGCTTTACTACTTCAGGTATCTGCATCTTTTCGCTCTCAAGGACTGGCAGCGTACGGTGCGCGACACCGACAGGAACCTGCAGCTCTTCGATTTTGTCAACCGTCATGCGGCGCGCGAGGAAGACCGCCAGAACATGGAGAAGTGGCGTCCGTACATCCTCAGGATGAACGCCATCGCCAGGGCGATGCTCCAATTGGAGGCCCAGAACCACGCCGCGGCGCTGGATGTCTTGCGGGAGGCGATCCGCAAGATCGAAGTCCTGCCTGAGCTGGACGAAGACACGTTCAAGTTTGAGCGCTACCGTTCGCTGGCGGCTTTGCGGGAACTGGCCGAAGAGCTGGAAAAGAACAGGCCGCTCTCCGAGACCGAGCGGCTGGAACGGAAACTGCGCCAGGCGGTCGCGGCCCAGGACTTCGAGCGCGCCGCGCAGTTGCGGGACAAGATCAGGGAACTGAAGAAGCGGGAGGAACACTGATTTGTTTTTCTACACCCTCTCCCACGTGGGGAGAGGGCCGACGTGAGCGAAGCGAACGCGGGGTGAGGGGGCGAGTAGGAGCGTGGAGCGGCCCCCTCACCCGGCGCTAAAGCGCCACCCTCTCCCCACAGGGGAGAGGGTAACGGTTACGGTTTTTCTGCACCCTCTTTCCCCTTTGAAGACATAGGCAAAGAGGGGCCAGATCTTTCCGTAGGCATTGCCCTTTTGGCCCGGCAGGTGCTATAATTATAAGGGCCAGGCGCCGTTGGGGGCAAAACGGCGTGCCAGGGTGCGTTGGGGGACAGCAGGGGTAGAGGTGCGGGATGTCACCTGAGCAAGAACCCCAAAAACCGGTGTCGCGGCGCTTCGATCCTTTCGCCGTGGAACCGCATGCGGGCCAGGGAAGCCGGTCGTGGTTCTGGGCCATGACGATCCAGGCGCTCTGCACCTGCGCGCTGCTGGGCCTCTTGGCCTGTGCCGAGGGCAAGCGCTGGGAAATCCATGCCCGGTTCATCGTGCTCATTGGCGTCGTCGGCACCTGGAGCCTGGCACTGCGGACCATTCGTGAACGCCTGCTGGAGCTGATGCGCCATTGGCAGCGGGCCTCGCGCGGCCTGTTGCGCAAGGCGTCCGAGAGCGGCAGGCATCTGCTTCCCGTGCCGCTGCACAGCACGCAGGACCAGTACATCAAGGCTTGCATCTGGCGCCTGCGCATTATCGCGGCTGGCATCACGATCCCGTTCTTCGTCATGCCCTTTGTGTGGTCGTTCATCTCGGTGGTCCTGGCCTTGACCGTGGAGCCGCTGACCCAGGATTACTGGGAAGGCGTAGCGCTGTTCATGATGGTCAGCGCCTTTGTGGTCGCAGGCTATTTCCACTGGGCCATTTTGCCGCTGCCCGCGCGGGTGCGCACGAACGGTGCGCGGCGGTGGAGCCGCAGATCAGTCTGAAACCACGGATGTCAGCCCAGCACTTCGGGCATGGCATAGCCCCCCGGCCCTTGTTTCAACAATTTCAGCGGCACATCGCGCCGCTCCAGACGCAGGAAGATCCCCCAGGCCAGGCCGCTGTTCGATCCGAGTGCGGCGAGAATCTCGTGCTCACCGGGGTCCGCTGCCCATCTGATCCGCGCGTCGCCGCAGACCGCCGGATTGATGCCCTCCGGGTCGTGCAGTTCCTCGCGCCCGTCCAACCAGACCTTGAGCGGGCCATCGTAGCCCAGGTCCACGATGAGCTGCATGGGTTCGGAGCAGCGAATCCGGCAGCCGTAATAGACCAGCAAGTCCTCCGGCGCGCGCGCGGCCAGTTCCGGATGCCTGCTGCAGAAGTCGCCGTCGAAGGCCCTCATCTCAAGCTGCAGCGCACTCAGGTCCTGCGGATATGGCAACTCGTGGAGCTTGCCTGCTGACGGCAGCAAGGGGCTGACGCGCAGCTTGTTGATGCACGGCGTCAGCGCGACCGGCTTGCCCAGCGGGACCGGGCCAAAGACGGGGAGCGAGCGCCCCGCCGAATCCGTCACGTTGCAGTAGGGCGAGAAGCCGTAACCGTAGGAGAGCATGTACTTGTTCAGATCGGGCGCCGGATGCACGGTGCGCAGCCGTGCCTTCTGGCTCTCAAGCGCGATCTGGAAGATTCCGCGTGTAGGCCGCGGGTTGAGCAGCTCGAAGCCTTCGGGGCGGCCGGCGGCTTCGAGCCGCCCCATCACGTTGGCGAATTCGACGAGCACCTCGCCAGTGCCGCTCTGCGGGTCGCGTACGATGCTTATCTTCCTCAATTCGATGGGCGGCAGCCCCGCCTTATGGCCCTCGCGGAGGACGTGCATGGCCTGGGCCATGCGCCGCCCCAGCCGGCACTGGCTGCTGCCGCCAATGTGGATGCCATCATCCAGTTCCAGGTCAATTGCCGGGACTACGGCGAGGCGGGGAACAGTGCGCGGGAGCTTGCGCTGCTGCTCCTGCACCGAGTTCCAATGGGCCGGGCCGTCCACGGAGCCGTGGACACGAGCGATCTGCACGATCGCCACAGGCAGCGCGGGGTCGCCCGTGTCGCGCCGGAAAGCGCTCACTAATCTCTTCATGCGCGCGGTGTAAAGCGGCACGGCGTCCGGCGCGGTGTCGCTGCAGCCTTGATACCAGGCCAGCCCCGCGACGCGCCCGCCGTTCTTCTTCAAGCGCCGCATGGCCGCGCCGTAAAGGCTCTTGCCGCCCTCGCCTTTCAACGCCGGGTCCCACTGCGCCATGCTGGTGCCGCCGTGCGCACAGGCGAGCAGCCCCTGGGGCACGCCTGTCCGGCGGTGCAGTTCCTTGCCGAATGAGACCCCAGGCCCCGTGCCGGTGAAAGCCTTTGGGGCGGGCCGCACGCCGCCATTCAGGGCGGTGTGCACTTCATCCACGGCAACACTGAGGTCATGGAGCGGTTCCTTGGCCATGCCCCAGCGGTCGTTCATGAAGAATGCGCGCACGCAGTGTTCCGGCTTCTCGGCTTGGCTCAGCCGCCCGCAGCCTTCCATGTTAGATTGGCCGCCGAGAATCCACACGTCGCCGACCAGCACATCTTTGACGGCGAGGCGCTCAAGCACCTGCCCCTTCGGGTCTTCAATGCGCAGTTCCACGCGGTATGGCCCGCCGGTGGGCAGCCCGCGCAAGACGCCCTTGAACTTGCCGCGCTGCGCCCGTCCGGCCACGGAACCGTTCGGATCCCGATAACCCTTGGCGCGCCGGCCGCCTTGCGACACGCGCGCCTTCAGCACGCCCGAAGCCGCGCATTCGCCCTCAAATTCAGCCTGGCTGACGTTGTGGGCGTTGCGTTGCAGCACCATGTGGTCGAAAAGTCCCTGCGTGGTTCTCATCAATCAGTTCTCCCGAGTTTGAGTGTCGCCAGGCGCTTGATATACGCGAAGCGTGAGGGCCAGGCAACCGAGAACCAGCAGCGCCGCTCCGAGGGCCACGAGCGCGCCGGCGTAGCCGCCGGTCGCCTCCTTGACGTAGCCCACGGTGGCGGAGCCGGCGGAACCGCCAAGGTTGCCCACGGAATTGATCCAGGCGATGCCGCCCGCAGCCGCCGTCCCGCTCAACGATGCCGTGGCCAAGGCCCAGAAAGGTCCGATCATCGCTTTAATCCCGGCGAACGCCACCGCCAGCGCCGCCAGGGCCAGCATCGGGCTCCAACTCCCGGCGAGCGCGCTGGCCACAAACCCCGCGGCCCCCGCGAACGCCGCCAGGGCCACGTGCCAGCGGCGTTCGCCGGTCCGGTCGGAATGCCGTCCGGCCAGGACCATGCACACGGCGGCCACCAGGTAAGGAATGGCATTGACCAAACCCACTTGAAAGTCATTCAACTTGGAGAAGCCTTTGATGATCTGCGGCATCCACATTTCGTAGCCGTAGCCACTGACGTTGAGCAAGAAATACAGCAGACACAAGAGCCACACGCGGCCGCTGGTGAAGACTTCGCGCAAGCGGTGCGGGCTGGCGGCCTGCGGGGCGGCCTGGTCCCGCGCCAACTCGGCCCCGAGCCATTCCTTTTCCGCCGGGGAAAGCCAGCGCACCTGCTGCGGCTTGTCGGGCAGCACTGCGAGAACGACAAAACCAATGAGCACCGCGGGCAAGCCTTCGAGGAGGAAGAGCCACTGCCAGCCTGCCCACCCGCAGACCCCATCGAGCCCCAACAAACTGCCCGCAATGGGCGAGTTGAAAACGCCGGCCAATGTCCCGGCGGTGGCAAAGAGCGCCACCGTCCGCGCCCGGTCCCGCTCGCGGAACCAGTACGTCAGGAACAAGATCACGCCGGGGAAGAAGCCGGCCTCCGCCGCGCCCAGCAGGAAGCGCAGGACGTAGAAATCAACCGGAGTCTTGATGAACAGCATGGCGGACGAGACGAAGCCCCAGACGACCATGATGCGCGCGATCCACAGCCGCGCCCCGATGCGGTGCAGGATCAGGTTGCTGGGCACTTCAAAGATGAAGTACCCGATAAAGAACATCCCGGAGCCCAACCAGTAGATCCCGCTGTACTTCTTCTCGTCTACATGGAAGGCCGCCTGAAGCTGCAACCCGGCAAAGCCCACGTTGATGCGGTCCACGTAGGCGATGATGTAGCAGAGGAACAGGAGCGGGACCAGCCGCCACGTCACTTTCGAGACAACGGCGTGTGCGCGCTCCGTGGAGTCATCCATGTGCTACAGTTCCCCTTCCGCGTCGCCTGCCAGGACAAGTGCCTCGGCCCACGCCGGCGCCAGCAACGGAATTGCGTTCTTCACTCTTTCTCCCTCTGCCCTCTTTACCACAGAGGGCACAGAGACGACAGAGAACATGGATAGAACAACAAAATCCAGAGAAGCAGGGTGGGACGGAGCCCTGCGCCAAATCGCAAAATGGCAAAGATGCGTTGTTGTCCCCTTGAATACTATAGCTATTTCTGAACACCGCCTGGGGGCAAGACCATTTCTATTACTCCGGAATTCAATGTTTCATTCCAGTAAAACGGGGTCAGATAACCGTAGCCGGCCTGGTTGCTGGTTGTATTCAGCGGATCTTGTGGATTCTGGTCCTTGACCGGCCCAAGGACAGTAGTGGTATTGGGTACAAATACTTTTATCCCGTCGGACGTACGAGCGTGCAGGAACAATCCAGATATTTGACCACTTATTGAGCCGTCTTGAGCGTATGTATTACCAGTTTGGAGCGCGACTTTTCCAAACGAGATATATTGGAGCGGGAGGTCTTGCTCTTCGCCATGTGGGCCGGTTTCAAGATATGAGGCGACAACCCCACCGGCCTGCCAGTGCACAGCGCGATTAAGCAGCGCCACCTGCGCGTTAGGCACCACAATTATCGGTTTATATGTGTCTGCCGTCTTCTTGGCGACCGCCGAGGACTCCAAGAGAGCCTGGTTGAATTCCAGCGCCGTCAGGAATCCAGGGCCTTGATGACCCGCGAGCTTGGTTATCATGTCGTCAACCAAGGCGAATGTATAGACGCCCCCGGGGCTGTGAAACGAGTCAAAGCCGGCACTGGAATTGTTCGCATCTGCTGCGGTAAAGACGTTCACCATGTATTCGGGCCTGTTGGAGAAAAGCGTTACCAGGGGATTGATGGCGCCGCCTGAAAAGCAAGTATCCAGAATGATGTCTATGTTGCAGGGCTTGACGTTGTCAGTCCCAGGCTGGCCTTTCCTGCTGTCATGAATCAGATACGTGCCTAGATTCGCCATGTCCTCCGCAAAAGTCCCGCCCTCCGCGCCCTTCTGATCGAATTTGAAGTTCCGTGTGGGTGTAGTGGGCTCCAGGCCGTGGCAAGTGATGTACAAAAGAAAGAGGTCGTCGGACGCTAGGTTTCCTGCGACTGTTTGGATCGTACTAATCAACTTCGCTGTTGTAGTTTCAGGAGCCTTCAATACTGTGACCATATTGAAGTCGGCGCTGCCCGCAAGAAACAGTTCCATCCTGTCCACATTGGCTCTGAACATTTCCTCATTCCCGGCATCATAAAGGACCGCGACTTTCTTGCCGAGCGGGCCCCGTTTTCCAGCAGGAATGCCTCGCGTAGCGCGGCGCGGGGCTGAAGCGGCGGCCGCGCCAGCCGGCAACGCAGCCGGCAGAAGCGGTTGATAGGGCGGGGCGAAGCGGTCGGGCGTGCGAGCCCGTTCGACACTGTCGCCGTACAACGCCTGAGTGTTGAGCAGCGGCCACCATTGGGCGTTTTCGCTGGTCAGAGTTCCGGTGGCCGCGTCCACCAGCACGTATTGCACAGGATGTGCAAACATGAAGCTTGGAGCTAAGTCTATAAAGAAGAACCAACTGGCTGAAGCTACGTTGAGCGTCAGGGTGGAATCTGGCATGGCAGGACCGACCACGTCTCCAGGCGCCAGCATGTCCTGGGGCGCATACGCGGCAAAGCTGGTGCCTGCCAGCGCGGCCAGCACAGCCGTGGTGACTTTCGCAATCGCCTGGTCGCGCGTCAGCAGCACGGGGGCGGGCGCGCCCTTGACGGCCTTCAGCGCGGAAATCGTGCCGCTGTCCTTCTTCTTCGACAACGTAAAATCCACCGCCAGCGGGGGATTCATCTCATAGGGCACGCCGGCGAGTTCCATGAGGACCTGGATATTGCGGGTGAGCGACTTCTTCTTTTCCTCGCCGGGGAGCAATTGCGGCAGGATGCCTTCGGTATCGAAGCCCGCCGCGGACATGCCCGCCATGCTCAGCGCCACGTTCACCGTGGCCTGGTTGGCCGGCGGCGCCGGCTTGGAGCCTTTAGCTTTCTTGACGGCGGTTTTCGCCGGGTACTTGATGCTCAAGGCACTGATCCGGCCCAGGGCGCTCTTGGACTTCGCCCGGCCCTTGGAACTCACAGTCACACGGTCCACAATGTTGCCGATGCCGATCCAGAACTCCTGGTCCACGGCATGATTGAAGCCGTCCGGAAGAATGATCGTACCCGTGAATGCGACTGTGTCCTTGGCGTGTGCCTTGGGGCCGAAGGCAAACTTCCCTTTGATCGCGCTCCAGCCAATCTGATTGGTGCTGGGCGGCAGGATGCCCTCCAGCGCCGGAGCGTCCTGCGCTTCGCGCGCGCCGATGGCCAAGGTCTTGCGCGCCTTGCCCTGTGCGGCGCCCGTTGCCGGCAAAGTCGCAACGCTGGTGGCCACGTAAAGCCCGTGCGCAAAAAACTGCTTGAGAAAGCGCGTGCCGGGCAGCGAGTCGTTGGCCACGCCAAAGGCCGTGCTCACAGTGAAGGCGGAGGCGTTCGCGGCGTTGAGTAGGACTTGCAGATCCAGGATGCCGCCGTTGCTATCCAGCACGCGAATGGCCATGCCATTGAGCGGGTTCTTGTCGGACTGGCCGAACTCCGAGATGCTGAACATACCATCCCCGCCCGAGGGCGGCGCCAGGACGTTAATCGGCGGCGGACTGGCCTGGACGCTCAATGTGCCGTCGCTGACAGTCAAAGTAGCCGTGTATGTGCCCGCATTCGCATAGTTATGCAGCGCCAGGTTGCCGTCATCCGTGGAACCGTCGCCAAAATCCCAGGTATAAGTGAGGGGATTCTGGATAGCGTCGCTGGCGTCGGCGTAAAAAGTAACCACATCGTCAGTCGCGACCGTGGTGGCCGGTTGGTCGCCAACTGTAGCGGTGCACTCATTGATCACCGGAGCGACTTCGGTGGCCGGGACAATGGTCAGCGTGAGCATGGCACTGGTTGTCTCAGCGGCAGCCGGGTAATAAGAGGCAATGAGGGAGACATTGAAGATGCCGGCGACTGTGGGTGTTCCCGAAATCGTGCTGATTAAGTCGAATGTCAAGCCATCCGGCAGGCTGCTCACGTAGATTCCTCCGCCAGTGGTGTCTCCTGAGGTTGTCACGGTGTAGGTGAACGGGCTCAAACACGTCCCCGTCGCCGTCAGGGGGCTGGTAATCGCCGGCCTTGGGGAAACGGGCGCGAGGATGTTAATGTTCAGCGCAGACACGGCGGTTCCAGTGGCGTTGCCTGCCGTCACCGTAACCAGGAACGTATCCGCTCTGGTAGTGGGCACACCTGAGATCAGGCCCGAGCCGGCATCCACGCTCAAACCGGGCGGCAAGCCTGTCGCGCCATACACCGTAGGCGCAGGCGTTGCTACAAGCTGAAAGACAAAAGAATCCCCGAGGGTGCCGGTCGCGGAGTTCTCGCTGGTGATGATGGGCGTTCCCGGCGCGCCGTAGATGATGAGTGTCAGACTGTCCCGGCCCGGGCCATTGGCACTCTGGGCCGTGGCATAGACGTGAAACGTGCCACTGGCCGTGGGCGTGCCGGAGAGGACGCCGCTGGCGGCATCCAGGGCTAACCCTGGCGGCAGCCCCACCGCAGTGTAGCCGGTCGGGTTATTGTTGGCGATGAGAGTAATGCCGAAAACCGCACCCACCGTTCCGCTGGCGGAATGCGGGTCAATTATTTCAGCCACCCCGCTGGTGGCAACCATTTGGTTGATGACGATGGCCTCGGGGATCGGCAGGCTCACCATCCGGACAACGTTATTGCCGGAGTCAACGATGTAAAGGCTCCCGTGGCTGTCAAGACAAAGGCCATTCGGTTGTGTGAGCCAAGCCGAAGTCGGAGGGCCGCCATCCCCGGCAAAGCCGGCGCCCGGGGTATTCTGGCCGTAGTCTTTGGCGCTGCCGGCAACTGTGGATACCGTGCCTGCGGCGGCGCTGACCTTGCGGACAAGAGCGACATTACCAGCCGTGTAATAAACATCGCCGTTGGGCGCGACTGCAATATCAAGCAGAGCGTCAGCATCGAAGGTGGGGTCCATAGTACTGGTGTGAGGTCTCGTCAGCGCTGTCGTTAGCGCTGGAGAACCGTCGGGCGAGAAGGGATTGAAGGCTGGCGTGATGTAAAAACAATCCACGCCCGCAATCGGCGTGAAACTGTTGGGACTCATTGTCCCAACCATTTGGTGATAGTAACCGTAAAGGCCACCCGCTGGGGACAGGAAAACAAGGCTAGTAGCGACCGAATCTGAATAGGGAGGTGTCTGAGGTACCTGATACACTCCCTGGGGAAATCCAGAGATAAGACCTCCGCTAACCATTTGCAATTGTCCGTAGTCTGGGTTGGGGGGAGTGTTTGGGGAAGTGTAATAAGGGCCAATGTAGACCTCGCTAACGAAGTAAAAAACACCGGCGCTATTAGCGGCCAAAGAAGTTGCCCTGCCGATGTTCGCTGCCGGCTGAAGGTAGGCAGACGTGGCCGGGCCGCCATTGTCTACGCCGCTGGTGTTCGTCTGAGGGCCGGCAATGCCCGCTACAGTTGTGATGATGCCGGTCTTCGCATCCACCCGGCGCACCCGGGTTGCATAGAAGCCGCCCGTAGCACTGAGGGGCACCAAATCGTTGAGGTAAAGGTTCCCCTGGCCATCCAGGGCGATATCTGAGAGCGTAATGCCGGAATCGGTTGCCAGCCCGCCATCTACAGCAGAATTGTAGGTATAGCCGTTGCCTGCGACCGTGGTGATGATTCCCGTGGCGGCATCCACTCTCCGGACTCTGGATCGCTGATAACCGTCATTCCCATCAAGTATGTAAAGGTTGTCGTTGGCGTCCACGCGCAGGTGTGTCGGTTGCGTAAGGTTCGCGGAGGTAGCAGGGCCGAGATCGCCCGAGAAACCACCGTTAGTAACACTGTAGCCCGTGGAGCCCTCAGCAGGCGCAACACCGGCCACCGTGTGGATGACCAAGTCCGCCGCAGCCGCAGGGAAGACTGTGGTCAGAGCGATTATCAAAAACGCACACAGGAATGCGCCGAGGCGCCTAAAGATGGTGCTCATTGACCTGAACTCCGATCCGCGCAAAAGCGCATGGATGCTCTCAATGACGAATTCTCAAGTCATGGCTTTAAGACGAGCATCTGGAGCCAGGTTTATGTAGTTCTCCAGTTGCTATAGCCTTAGCTGGCGGGTTAGCGCGCACCCCCGGTAAAACCACGCATACCTTGAACTACTATAGCATAGGAAGTAATATAAGTCAACTATTTGATTTGGAAAATCGGAACATCGTGAACAGAATACTGCGTCTGGTTATCGCTGGGGAGAATGGGAACAATGGGAAGAATACGAACGATGGAACTGCGCCCTCATTCCACTGTCGCGCTCGCCTTCTTGACCGCCACCTCGGCCTTGCCTGTAGACGAGAAGCGTATCGGCACGAGGCGCCAGCCGTTCAGGTCGCGCTCCACGCCGCCGCAAACACTCTCGCGCCACGCGAGGTACTTCCCAATCGCCGCGGCCCAGGGCACAGCCGCGGCTGCGCCGGGCTGGCACTCCGCCGCAACGCTTCCGTTTGCGCCCACATCAATCTGCACCGATGCTTGGCCGGTGACAGTTAGCTCTACGACCGCCTCCTTGACCGCCCCGGTCGGCGGCAGGCGCAGGACGAACACGGGGCCGGGCGCGGCCTTTGCAGGATCGAGCGCCTGGGTCCACGCGTCTTTCCAGATCGGCGTCCTGTTCTCCAGCGCCTCCCATCCGCCCTGCCAGATCACGACTCGCGCACCTTCCAGCAAGGCCTCGCGGCCTGAGAGCCAGCGCG
>Ga0187861_10004029_pt1 | contig 12536 bp, 8 predicted proteins | sample June2016WEW_10_1_3_FD_132986 | JGI IMG/M metagenome (GOLD analysis project Ga0187861, IMG submission 132986) | Peatland microbial communities from SPRUCE experiment site at the Marcell Experimental Forest, Minnesota, USA - June2016WEW_10_100 | ecosystem: Environmental > Terrestrial > Soil >...
GAGACGGTGCCCAGAGCGCCGCCAACGAACTTGACGGTGATCGCGGAGTTGATGTCCACCTCGGTGCCGTGGTTATCCATGTGCGCGCTGACTTCCTCAGCCTGCAAACCGGTGGTCCACATCAGCATGTCAATGAGGTGCGAGCCGGAGTCGTTGATCTGGCCGCCGCCGGAGAGCGCCTTCTTCTGCCGCCAGGTTCCCGCTACGGCCTTGAGCCATTCCTGGGCCTGGAACGCGGCCACGTACTCGATCTTGCCGAGCTTGCCGGAATCCACGCAGCTCTTGAGGAAGCGGTAATTCCCCTGGTAGTGCCGCTGGTAGGAGACGGCGACGATCTTCTTGGCTTTCTTGGCGCGGGCGCACACGTCGCGCGCGTCGGCCGAGGTGCAGGTCATGGGCTTCTCGCACAGCACGTGCAGGCCCTTGTCCAGCGCCGCGCAAATCTGCTCGTAATGCACCGTGTGCGGCGAGCCGATCTCGACGGCATCGAGCTGCACTTCGTTGAGCATTTTCTTCCAATCGTCGTACTCGGGCACGTCCTGGAGCTGGGGCTGCTTGGCCTTCAGCTTCTGGAGCATTTCCTTGCTGGTGTCCATCAGGGCGACGATCTCGCCGGGCGTGCCCTTCAGCCGGTCCACATGCCAATTCATGATGCCGCCGGAGCCGATGAAGGCGAGGCGGACTTTCTTTTGGCACGACGCCGGTTCGCAACTCTTCTTGGCCATGCTTGTTTACCCCTCCGTGAGCCACTTCGGCGCGGGTTGTCCCGCCCGCGCCACAAAACAGTGGGGAGGCAACTCACCTCCCCTGTACAAGCAAGTACGGTAACCGGCGCACGCCGAATATCAAGGGCAGCGGCCCATGGGCACTGTCTGACTGGCGGGCTGTAAGGCTATTCCGCAAACACTTCCGCCAACTCCAGCGTGAATCCCGGCAACAGGGGCGTGGTCAGTGTGTCCTTGCGGCGGAAGATGGCTGCGGCCCGATGCGGGTCTTCTTGCAGGCGGAAGACACGGATCGTCTGGGCGTCGGCGTCGCCAAACCAGAGCTCCGGCACTCCGTAACGCGCGTAGATCAACCGCTTCGTCTTGAGATCCAGCTTCTTGGTGGACGGCGACAGGACCTCGACGCATAGATCCGGGGCGCCGCGTATGTTCTCGCGGACCATGATCTTTTTTCGCGCGTTGGAAACGTACACAATGTCCGGCTGGAAGACGTTGATGTCGGAAAGGATGACATCCACGGGAGCGAACAGCACCTCGCCCAAAGCTCTTTCTTTGACGAACAGGAAAAGCGCGGAAAAAAGGCGGGCGGCCATCCTTTGGTGCCAGATTATGGGGGCGGTCATCTGCAACAATTCTCCATCAACCAACTGGTAGCGCGGGCCGGTCTCCGGCAGAAGACGGTATTCTTCATAGGTCAACTTGATGTCGGTGCGCATGTATGCTCCCTCTTGAACCAACATAACCTGCCAGCGCGGCGAGACAACTCATTAAACGTAACCGTTCAGTCTCCGAGCCGCGCGCGTAAGCAAGCGGCAGTGTCCGCTTCCTCACGGTCGCGGCTCGGACTGAACGGTTACCATTAAACTAAGACCCAAAATCCGCAATCCTCACTCCCCCTTGAGCCTTTCGATTTCTTCGAGCAAGAGGCGGACCTTGCCCTTGAGTTCCTCCTGGTTCTCCTTGGCGTGCAAAATCTGCTGGTAGAGGCGTTCCACTTCGGCCAGCAGCTCCAGGATCTTCTCCTCGCGCGAGATGACGGTCAGTTTTACGTCGGAACTGCGGGGATAATATTTCTGCGCAGTCTGCGTGTCCGGCGGCGGGGCCGGCGCCTCAGCGTCGTGGCGCACTCGTGACACCGGCAGGTTGCGGGTCATCGGGCAGTAATCGTCCGCTTCCATCCAGAAGACGATCTGGTCGCCGGGCTTGACATTGAGGGCGCTGAGGTCCCAGGTGAACGCCACAGGCGGCGGGCTCTTCTCGTGCGGCACGTCGCGTTCGATGCGCTTGGCCTCACCGGCGACGGCGCTGCTTTCGCCCTGCGCTTCCGTCTGCAGACGGTACACCAGCCACACGGTGCGCAGCCCCCAGTCGTCCCGGGCCTGGAAGGTGACGTTCACCTTGGCCACGGGCGTCACCGTCAAGTCGCGGCTGGGCTTGACGAGTTTGATCGTGGGCGGCAGATCGGGGCGGGCTTCGATCGGATATTCCACGGGCGGCTGGCCGTTGGTCAGCCCGGCCACGTCGGTGAGGTTGAGGTGAAAGCTGGCGTTCTTGTCAATGGCCAGCTTGGGCAACTCCCACCATTCCACTGTTTCCGTGACAGCCTTGGCGTCCTCCTTCGCCGGCAGGGCGCGCGTCTCGGTCTTGGTTTTCACGAAATTGAAGACCGTGCCGTCACTGCGTTCGAGGCGCGCGGAGGCCAGCGCCTTGGAGGGGATGAAACTCAGGCGCGCCGTGGAGCCTTGCAAGGCCGACAGGCCGCCAAAATGCTCCGGTGGCAGGGGCGGCTCGTGGATGTAGTCAGGATAGGTGTAGTAGATGCAGTCGCCGCTGGCGCCCACGTCCACTTCCGGCCGCGCCAGGACAACGATCTTGTACGGATCGCTGCGGGCGTCTCCCACCCGGACGGTCATTTCCATGTCTTCGAGCGCCTTGGCGAGCGTGCCCTTGAACAGGGCGCCGCCCATCGGGGTCAGCTCAATCGGCGTTTCCGTGGCGCGCGCGCTCTTGAAGATGAGCAGGTTGTCGGGGCTGGCCTCCGGAACGTGGCGCTCATCCACCACGACTTCGATCTGCAACTCCTCGCCCCGCGGCACCAGGCCGGCCTCGTCCTCGGGCGGGAACAGCTTCCTCTCGAAGCTGCCGCCAAGGGCCTTGATGCGGATGATGCGCGTCTTGGTGGGGTAGTGCGCGTTCTTGTGGACCAGGCGCGCGCCCAGGGCCTGGAACTGCTCTGGAAACTTCACGATGAGCGCCGCCTTGATGGCCACCACCACCGCGGCGGCCACGCCGAAACGAATCAGCATCTCGGTGTTGATGATCCTGAAAAAGTCGAGCGGTTCGGACATGCGCCGGGTTTCCGCTTCCAGCGCGGAAATCATCTCCGGCGATCCGATGTAAGTGCCGGTCTTGCTCGCGCGCGCGAATTGCAGGGTGGAGATCAAGCGCCCGCGCAGTTCCAGGTTGCGCCCTTCGATGCGCAGCGCGATCTCGTCGTCGTCCTCGATGCGCTGCAGCTCGCGGATCAGGTACTTGTAAAACACGTAGCCGATGCCGCCCACGCAGGCAGTGGCGAAGACCAGGCGCGCGGCATAGGGCAGGTCAAAGACCCAATCGAACAGGAAGTAAGTCAACACGCCCGCGATCAAGGCCACTGCGCTCTTGAAAAACCCCTCAAAGAAGACAAACCGCCGTTCCTTGCGGCGCACGGCGTTGATCCGGTATTGCAGGTCCGCCAGAGTTACCATGGCTCCCCATTCCCCAACTTATTCACCACAGAGACACAGAGACACAGAGAAAGGATTTTGGATTTTGGATTTTTGATTTTGGATTGCCGAAACATGGTCAACCACCGGTTCCTGTCCTCCTCTGTGTCTCTGTGGTTAATCCTGCAGGCTAAACACTAAGCCCCCGTCACTCTCGCCCGGCGCCCTTTTGGCGCGTGGCCGGGCTGTTCAATCCAACATCGAAAATCTAAAATCCAAAATCTCCCCTCCCTCGTCCCTCACAACAGGTCGTTCCTCTTCCTGATCAGCCATTCCGCGCCCATGAACAGCGTGAAGAGCACCAGCAAGAGGGGCGCGTCCCACAAAGTGTTTTCTTTCTTCTCTTCGATCTCCCGCTGGGCCTGGCTCAAGTCCTTGAGCAGTTGGCCGGCCTGGTCGGCGAAGTACATGCCGGCTTTGGTTTCCCCCGTCCCCGTCCCCTTCATGGAACTCTTGGCGACATTGTCCAGGAGTTCCTTCTTCAGGTCCGGCGTCTCCAGTTCCAGGTTCGGGTTGACGACGGCGAAGTCCGCATGCGCCTGCTCCTCTTCCTCGTCCTTGAGCCGGGTGCGGAAATGGCCTTCGCCCAGCAGCGCACTCAACTCCCCGCGGAAGGCCCCGCGCTGCCCCGGCTCGGGGGTCAGGTCCAGCGTGACCTGGTTGGCCTCGTTCTCCACGTCCGTGATCACGGCGGTGACGTGATCGGCGCTGGAGACATCCATGTCCTTCTTGGTCAAGACGCGCGCCGTGACCTTCACCCGGTCGCCCAGGTTGTATTCCTCCTTGTCGGTGGCGATTTCCACGCGCGCCGTGCGGCCCAGGAGCTTGGAGAGGCCCAGGTACTGGACGATGTGGCCGTGCATGCGCTCCAGGGCGTCGGGCCCCAGCTCCGCGGGGAAGCGCATGCGCCAGAGGTCCGCGAAGGCCTGGTACAAGACCCGCCCGCGCCCCACCTGGGCGGTGAGCAGCAAGGGCGCAGGCCCGCCGCGCTGCTGCAGGGTGTTGCCCTTCTCGCTGCTGCACACCAGGAGCGTGCTGGCCCCCAGTTTGGGCCGCGTGGCCCGGTGATACCAGTACATCTCCGGGACCAGTTCCCACAAGGCCGCGTTCTGTTCGTCGCCGCTTTCCCCGCCGCCCATGTCCAGACGGGTGACGCTGTGGCTGCGCCCTTCCGGGGTCAGGACCACGCGGAACGGTTCGGTGATGGGGTTCTGCTGCTCGTCCTCGGCGCTGACTTGCGGGTTCGTCTCAAACTCGATGGGCAGCAGCGTTTCCAGCTTAGAGTCCTTGTAGGCGTCGGGCATATTGTTCTTGCCGGCGATGAACCAGATCCCGCCGCCTTCCTCGATCACGAAGCGCCGCAGGTTGTCAATGTCGTGCTCGGTGAAGAACCCGTCGTTGGGCATGTTGCCGAAGACGATGACATGGTACTTGAAGAGGTCCTCCCTGCCCGGGAACTCCTTCAGGTAGGAGAAGCCGGGCTTGGCCGGGTCCGCAGAGCCGCCCTTGGCCAGTTCCGCCATGTCCGGCACGCGCAGCAGCACCTTGCAATTCACGCGCCTGTCGCGCAGCAGCGCATTCTTGAGATAGCGGTATTCCCAGCGCGGCTCGGCCTCCAGGACCAGGACGTTCAGCTTCTGGTCAATCACCTCGACTTCGCGCGACCTGAAGTTGTTCCCCGGCTCGGCGTCCTCCGAGGCGAGGTGCGTCAGCCGCACCTCGACCTTGTACGTGAACTTGCCGGGCTTCTTGGGCGTGACGTGGATGGTCTCGTTCTGCTCGCCGGTCTCGCGCAGCTTGATGGCCTGCCGGCCGATCTCCTCGTTGTTGGCGGTGACGATCAGCTCCGCCTCCTCGTTGTTGAAGCCGTGCTGCTTCAAGCGCACATAGATGGGGGCGGGGTCATCCACAAAGATCTTGCTTTCCATGAACAGGTAGGCCAGGGCCACGTCGCGCGCCTCGGGCACCCCGATGCCGATGGGGTAGATGCGGGCGGGCGCGTCCTGGGCGACGACCGCCGGTTCCTCGCCCTTGTTGTTGCCGCCGTCAGTGATCAGGACGATGGCGGAGAGCGCGTGGCCTTTGAGCCGGTTCATGACGCTGCGGATGGAGCCGCCGATCTCGGTGGCCAGGCCGTCGGGCTGGAGAGTGTCCAGGACCGAGGCCTCGAACCTGCGGCCGGTAGCAGGCTCCAGGGACTTCATGTCGGCGGCCTTGGCGAAGGTCCACATTTCCACGTCATGGTTCTTCTGGAGTTTGTCGAGGAAGCCGATTTCTTTGTTGTGCAGCAGCGCCCGCACCAGGTCTATGCGGCTGTGGCCCGCAATCGCCGCATCCGCGGCGGCGCCCACTGTCCGCGGGTCGGTCTCCTTGAGCGGCATGTTGCCCAGGACGTGCGCGGCGACCAGCTTGTCCTCAGGGCGCGTGTACTTGTCCACCCGCGACATGGACTTCGAGGCGTCCACCAGCACCACGATCTTGCCCTTGATGTAGCCGCGCAGGAACACTTTCAGCACCGGGCCGGAGAGGATGAAGAGCAGGATGAGCACGCCCGCATAGCGCAACGCGGCCAGCAGGCGCCGCTTGCGCAGCGCGCAGTAATCGGGCTCGCGCTTGTAGAACCACCAGATCACGTAGGCCGCGGCCGCCGCCGCAATCAGGAACACCAGCTTGGTAAACTTGGTCTCCGCGCGGCTGAAGTCAATCTTCCAGTCGCTGATATGGCCTTCCTGCACGGCCCGGATACCCATGAGTTTTAGAAACAGTTCAAACATCCGCGTGTTGAAACCCCATGCCAACAAGCCAACAAACCAACAGAACAACAAACGTGGTCCTTTACCCTCTCCCCCGTGGGGAGAGGGGAACCGCAACTCCCTCACCCCTCGCCCTTCGCCCCTCGCCCCTCCGTCAATCCCGCGGGGCCCAGCGGTTGGTCAGGACCGACTCCAAGGCCAGCAGCGCCAAGACCGCGCCAAAGAGCCACGGCCACAGCTCGGTCCCCCGCCGCTCGCCCGACAGCCGGTTCTGAAAATCATCGCTCTTCTCGATGTAGTTGAAAACGAACCCCGGATAATCCAGCTTCAGCGTCTGGTCCTTGACCTGGTCCAGATTGGATTCGACCTCGCAGTTGGGATTGAGCGCGTAGGTCATGGTCACGCGCGGGGTGCGGTCCAGGACCACGTCGTAGAAGCCCGCGTGGTCGGTCTCGACGTAGTCGAAGGCGGCGCGGCCGTCCGTGGTGGCCTCGGGGCGGGTGTCCTTCTTCTGGCCTGCCGGCGGGGTGATGTGGACGGGCGTATTCTGGTCCATGAGGGAGACCACGCCGTGAATCGGCACGCCGACGGGCAGGTTCTTGGGGCTGCGGTTGCCCAGCGTCAGCAGGTTCGCGGCGCGCAGCATCAGGATGGTGAAACTGGGCTGCGTGGGCATGTTGCCCCAGGCCGTCGTGGCCGGGAAGGAGAAGAGCAGCACTTCGCCGGCGCCGACCTTCTTTTCGAGGACGGCGGGCTTGCCGTTGCTGAGCCAGGCGACCGTGCGGATGCTGTCGCCGCCATAAGATTCCAGCTCAAAAGCCTTGTAGATCTTGATGGCGCTGAGGTACTCGGCGCCATAGTCGGGGTTGTTGAAGTCGCTCATGATGGGGTGCGAAAGCTTCTCCGCCACTGCGGCGAAAGAGAATGCGGGCGGGGTTTTCTCTTCGCCCAGGGCCGGCGCTTCGCCCCACGTGGCCCCGATCTTTGCCGGCAGCAGGTTCTCGCCCAAGAGGCCGTTCAAGACGCGCGGCTCCACCTGGTCGCCCAGGAAGACCATCAGGCCCAGGCCGGACTTGACCTGCTTCTCCAGCAGGGCGATCGTGTTCTTCGGCAGGCTGCTGACGTTGGCCAGCACCACGGCCTGGTAGTTGAGCAGATTGCGGTCGGCGAAGCGCGCCTGCGCCACGGTCTCGGTCACGATGGGCCCCTGCCGCTCGGGGTTCTCGGGGTCGTGGGGCGAGAGCGCGAAGCGCAGGTAGCCCGTTTCGTTGGACAGCGGATCGTCGGCGCGCTGGGAGTGGCCGTCCACGAGCAGGATGCGGGCCTCGTCCACGACCTCGATCGTGCAGAAGCGGCGGTTGTCGCCCATGAGCGCGTCGTCGGCCAGCCGCACCTCGACCTTGTGGTCGCCCCCGGTGCTGAAGCGCGTTTCAAACCTGGCGCTGACTGTTTCCCCGGCGTCAACTTTCACGGTCAGGCGTTCGGCGGGCTTGTCGTCCTTGCCCTTGGGATCAATGAAGACGTTCAGCGCCAGGGAGTTCAGCTCCGCCTGCCCGAAGTTCTTGATCTTGGCCACGAAGGCGATGGGCATGTCCACGCACGGCAGCGTGTCGGTGGAGGTCAGTTCCACCACCGCCGCGTTCGCGCCGCCGGCGTCGCCCGCGTTGACCAGGTAGACCGCGGCGTTGGAGCTCAGGGTTTTCAACAGCTCGCCAAAGCCGCCCGAGACTTCGCGCGGGCTCCAGGCGCGCGCCTGCATGTCCGTGATGATATACAGCTCCCGGTTGGACAGCGCGTACTCACGGTGCGTGTCGAAAATTTTCTTGGCCTGGAGCAGCGCCTTTTCCACGTTGGTGCCGCCGTCGGAGAGCTGCACCGAGTGTTCCAGTTCCTGGTCCATGTAGACGAGATCGGGCGAGGGGTCGCCGAGCGGCATGCGCACCTCGTCATTGAAGGTGTACAGGCCGCACCAGGAACCTTGTTCGAGCTGTCCCAGGATTTTGCGCGCGAGTTGCTTGGCCACGCTGAAGCGCGTCTCGCGCCCATTATTGTAGCCCATGGACATGGAGTTATCCAGCAGGATGATCGCGCCCGTCTTCATGCCCGCGCCCAGGAAGCCCCTGGCCGAGACCGCCGGCCGCGCCAGCGCCAGCGCCAGGCAGATCACGGCCAGCGTGCGGATGAGCATCAGGATGAAATCCCGGAATTGCAGGCGCCGCGCATTCTTCTCGACGGCCTGCAGCAGGAACTCCATCGCCGCCCAGATCACGGGACGGAAGCGGCGCTTGTTCAGCAGATGAATAAGGACCGGCACTGCGCCCAGCGCGGTCCCAAAGAGTAGCAGCCCGTTTAGAAACATCTCGCCTTCCCTGCTCCTTGTAGGACAGGCTTTCCAGCCTGTCCGTCGAACGGTGGGACAGGCCTTCCAGCCTGTCCGTCGAACGGTGGGACAGGCTTTCCAGCCTGTCCGTCGAACGGTAGGACAGGCTTTCCAGCCTGTCCGTCGAACGGTAGGACAGGCTTTCCAGCCTGTCCGGACAGCCTGGAAAGGCTGTCCTACCTTCCCAGCCTCCGCAACGTCCGGCTGGTCAGGAACGTGCGCAGCGCGATCTCGAGCGGCTGCGCGGTGTTGATCAGCGCGTAATCAACCCTGTTGCGTTCGCACGCGGACTTGATGGCCAGGATGTGCTTGTTCAGCGCCTCCAGGTAGCTCTTGCGCAGCATGCGCGGCTGGCAGAGAATGGGATCGTAGCCTTCCAGGCCGTCAAAACGGATGTTGCCGTCAAAGGGGAAATCCAGCTCGTACGGGTCCATGAGATGCAGGACCAGCACCTCGTGGCGGGCGAAGCGCAAGTGGTTGAGGCCTTCCAGAATGCGCTCCGGCTTGTCCAGCAGGTCGCTGACCACCACCACCACCCCGCGCCTGGTGATGCGTTCCGCGAAGTGGTGCATGATCTGGCCTACGTCGGTCTTCTTGAGCGGCTTGGTGTTCTCCAGTTCGTGGCAGATGCGGTGGATCTGGCCCAGCGACTGCTTGGGTTCCAGGTACGTTTGCAGGCCCTCGTTGAAGATCCCCACGCCCACGCTGTCGGTCTGGTTGACGATCAGGTACGCGAGCGCGGCGGTGGTGTAGTTGGCGTATTCGAGCTTGTTGAAGGGCGCGCGGGGCGAGCCGTACAGCATGGACTCGCTGGCATCGTGCAGAATGTGCGCGACGAAGTTGGTCTCCACCTCGTACTGCTTGATGTAGTAGCGGTTGGACTTGGCGAAGATTTTCCAATCGAGATGGCGCGGGTCGTCGCCCAGGCTGTATTCGCGGTGCTGGGCGAATTCCACCGAAAAGCCGTGGTAGGGGGAACGGTGCCAGCCGGCCATGAAGCCTTCCACGACGGACTTGGCGGCGACTTCGAGCTTGTCAATCCGGTTGAAGATCCGCGGATCAATGTAGCGCGAGAGCACGGTCTTGTCTTGCGCGGGATGTGCAGAAATCAATGCCATGATGGTTTCACCTGTTCCCTGCCAGGGCACCTTCGTAACCAGGAACCCCCATGGCTATCGCTTCTCGGGTGGTCAGCCCCAAGGCGGTAATAAGCCCGCGGTAGTCCTTCGGACGCCCCCTTTTCACCGCCTCGAAAACAATCTTGGAACGCACATCTTCGTCCACCCCCTGGAAACGGTCCCACACGACGTAGTAGTGGATATTAGGAGCGGTGTCTCCTTCCTCTGCAACAACCACCGGCGCGCCGCTCGGCTTCGGGGTCTTATCTGGACGCTTGATCTCGGCGACTATCTCCTTTATCATCGCAGCGTCCTGCCCAGTTGGGAATGGCCGGCGTCTTATTATTTTAACACCCACCTTGAGAGCTCCCTTGTCTTCCCAAGAAACCTTCTGACCTCAGCGCTGTCCCACGGGCGCAGTTCATAGCGCAGGCCCACTCCCCAAACGTTGCAGAGCTTGCTCAACTCTTCGCGGCGCTCCCTGGCCCACTGCCTTGCCCCCGCGCGTTCGGCCAGCCAGCGGAGGTCATGTCTGTGGTATGCCGGCGGCAGCCTCTCCTTGCCGATCTGCCTGCACAAACGCGACTTGAGGGCGCATTCCACGGCATAGCCCGACAAGTACATGGCCGCGTTCCGTTGTTCGGGCTTGCCGGTCTTGAGCAGCGCCGTGGCGTCGGCAAGGCGCACTTGGACAAGCCGGCTCAGGACTGTCTCCTTGGGCCCCTGGTGTGGCGACATCAGCCGTTCTCCCTCTACCCCGCCACCGGCGCCGCGGTCAGTTTTTCCGTCTTGGGAATGGCCTGCACCAGTTTCTCGATCACCTTGTCGGTGGTGATGCCTTCGGCCTGCGCGGTGAAGTTGCAGGCGATGCGGTGCCGCAGCACGGACGGCGCGATGGCTTCGATGTCCTCGCAGGCCACGTGGAACTGGCCGTTGAGGATGGCCCGGGCCTTGCCGGCCAGGATCAGGAAGATGCTCGCTCGCGGACCCGCGCCCCAGTTGATCCAGTTCTTGATGAACTCCGGCGCCTCGCCCATGGCCGGCCGCGTCGAGCGCACCAGCTTCTTGGCGTACGCGTACACGTGGTCGGCCACGGGCACGCGCAGGACGATCTCCTGCAGCAGGCTGATCTGCTCGGAGTTGAGCACCGGCTTGGTCAGCACGGTGCTGGGCATGGTGATGCGCTTCATAATGTCCAGTTCTTCCCCGTCCGACGGGTAGTTCACGAAAATCTTGAAGAAGAAGCGGTCGAGCTGCGCTTCGGGCAGCGGATACGTGCCTTCCTGTTCCAACGGGTTCTGCGTGGCCAGGACGAAGAAGGGCAGCGAGAGCTTGTGCTGCACGCCCGCCACGGTGACCGATTTCTCCTGCATGGACTCCAGCAGCGCGGCCTGGGTCTTGGGCGGGGTGCGGTTGATCTCGTCGGCCAGCACGATGTTGGCGAAGACCGGCCCCTTGATGAAGCGGAAGACCCGCTCGCCGGTGGTCCGGTCGTCCTGGATCACTTCCGTCCCCGTGATGTCGCTGGGCATCAGGTCGGGGGTGAACTGGATGCGCTTGAAGGACAGGTCCAGGCACTTGGCCAGGGTGCTGATCATCAAGGTCTTGGCCAGGCCCGGCACGCCTTCGAGCAGGCAATGCCCCCGCGCAAAAATCGCGATGAGCAGTTCCTCCAGCACCTTGTCCTGCCCCACGATCACTTGCGCCATTTCCGCGCGCAAAGCGTCGTAGGCGGACTTCAAATGCTTGACCGCTTCCAGGTCGCTCAGGTCCGTGGCCACGGGCGGCGGTTGTGCCGCCCCGCCGCCTTTGGGGCCGGCCAGTATGGCTCCACACTTGCACTTGACCTTGCCGTACTGGTCCTCATGCAGGTTGAAACTGCGTCCGCATTCATCGCACTTTACGATTGGCATCGCGCTTACCCCCAAAAATCGCTCGAAACAGCGGCGCGGCTTTTCCGCGGCGCGCCTTGTTTGCTCCATTGCCTACACCACAGAACTGGGACCTGAAACTTGAAATCCGAAACTTTCTGTGGCCATTTTTTTATAACCGTTCAGTCCGAGCCGCGACCGTGGGGGAACGGACACTGCCATTTGCTTACGCGCGCGGCTCGGAGACTCCGGGGCGCAAGTTGGCAACTTGCGCTACTGCCGCTTGCTGACGCGTGCGGCTCGGAGACTGAACGGTTACCGGGCGCGTAATGCGCGAAAGTACGTCACCGCCCCTCTGGAACTAAAATCCAATTTTTATTTGGTTTTGTTCTTGACACAATAACGGGATGATGATACTATAGATGATGGTACGCAAGCGTGGACGTAGGGCGATCCTCCTGGATCGCCGCCACTTGCGCAGCAAACGGGACGGGCAATCCAGAGGATTACCCTACAGTCCCAAACGCGAAGGAGGAGCACATGTATTACGAGAGTGACTGGCAGGTCATCATGCGGGAGCACGTCAACAATGGCTGTTGCGTGGCTCATACCCTGCGGGCCGTGAACGCCAAGTACGCGAGGTTCGGCACCCTATCCAGGAAGACGTTGGAGGGGTACCTCAAATCCGAATGTGGCCGGAGGCAACTTGATGAGGCGTTGAAAGCCCGGGAGCCGGGGAGCAAGGCGCCTGTGTGCCCCAACAGGGTAGATTTGGGTATGATCTTCTGGTACCAATCCGCGTTAGCCCGACCTTCGCACTTTGCCTCGTTTTTGAGAAAAATCGAGACGATTTGGCCACGCAAGTCCTTATATATCAACGAAACGGTCGCCGAAAGTGTGTGTGGTGGAGACCTACCCCCTTGC
>Ga0187861_10004035_pt1 | contig 12523 bp, 8 predicted proteins | sample June2016WEW_10_1_3_FD_132986 | JGI IMG/M metagenome (GOLD analysis project Ga0187861, IMG submission 132986) | Peatland microbial communities from SPRUCE experiment site at the Marcell Experimental Forest, Minnesota, USA - June2016WEW_10_100 | ecosystem: Environmental > Terrestrial > Soil >...
CCAGGCCCGCCAGCCCCAGCGGCTTGAAGTCGCTCAGTTCGGTGACGAGGCCCTGCGCAGGCGCAAGTCCGCGCGCAATCGCCCGCGCCCCGGAGATGGCACAGGTGCTTACCGCGCCCCGTGCCCCGACGATCCAAACTCCCAAAGACTCAGCCATTATTCACCCCTCCGGTGGGACAGGCGTCTCGCCTGTCTCAGACAGGCAGGATGCCTGTCCTACTTGAACCACGCCTCATTTCTTCACTTCCGAGTACTTGAACTTGAAAGTGTAGTTCGCAAACCCCGCGGCGCCCGGCGCTTTGACGACGAAGTTGCGCTCCTCGCCGGGCTGCACGACGTCGGTGATTGTCTTTTCGGCGGTCGTCAGCGCGTCGCCGCCGGCCTTGGTGAACTCAATCGTGAGCACCACGTCTTTCACGGGCGTGCTCTTCCCGTTGCGCAGCGCGCCCGCCAGGGACACAGACTTGTCGTCGTTGGCCAGCGCGTCGGTGAACAGCACCTCGACCTCATCCAGGTTCTTGAATTTCGCCGCTTCTATCTTACCTTGCGCCGCCGGCTTGGCGTCGCCAGTGAGGGTCTTATAGCTCACCGCCGGCTCGTAAGCCTCGTAAAGCGGCACACCAGAGATGGTGAACTCCAAAGGCTTGATCTCGCGCGGTTGCAGCTCGCCGGCAAATTCATAAACGTGTTTCTTCAATTCCTTTTTCTTCGGGCCGTAGAACGTCAACGTCAGCTTTATCTCCCCCGCCGCAGACTTCAGCCCGTTGCGCGCCTGGGCGCTCACCTTCAGGTCCTGGTTCTTGGCGCCTTCGCGCTTGAACACGAACTTGGCGACCTCGACATCCTCCGAGTTCGTGAAATCGCCGCCGGAAAGCGCCTGTTCAGGCGGCAGGTCATCGCAGCCCACTTTGATCTCATAGCCGCCATAGTTGCGCGGCGCGCCGGGAACCACGAACGGTATGTTCGCCTCGGCGCCGCCGGCCAGAGTGCCCGAGCCGAGCTTGCCGGACCATTCGTAGATCTTCTTTTGCTTGGTGTCGAGGAACTGGACCGTGATCTTCATGTTCTTGCCCTCGGCAGCGCCTTCGTTCTTGACGTGCGCGGTCCCGCTGAAACGGCCTGAGCGGTCCGGTGTCACCTCGCGCCCGAGCAGCACTACGCTGGCCGTGCCTTCGAGCGGGGACTTGCTCTTGGGCTGAGGCTGGGCCGTGTCGGAACTGCCGAACCACTCTTCTTTCGCGCCGGAACCGTACTGCACCACCAGGCCGTAAGCGCTGAATGCCGGGACAAAATCGCCGGTTGCCGCGGCCTTTTGCGTTTCGCCCGGCTTCAAGCTGCCGATGTTCTTGGTCAGCGGCGTGGCGGCCTTTTCGCCCGTGCCCGTGGTGAACGTGATCGTCGCCGCCACGTCGTTGAGCACGGTCTTGGAGACGTTCTTCAGAGAGAAGTTGACAGTCACGCGGTTGCTGCTGGTGATGGTCTTCCGTTCGCGGCTGTATGACCAACCGGAGACCTCGATCTTGAACCCCTCTTCCTCCGCCGCGCTTGCCAGTGAGAAAAAGACAATGCAACCGCAGATGAACGCAGATAAACGCAGATAGGAGATCCACTGGTTTGCCAACAGCTGTTGTTTTGTTCCCCCTCCCCTTGCGGGAGGGGGTAGGGGGAGGGCCTTTTTTGAACAAATCATTCTTGCCCATCTGCGTTCATCTGCGTTCATCTGCGGTTTCATCTCTCTACCTCCCCAGCCCTGCCAGGCACAAATTCAGCGCATCCAGGGCGTAAGCCGTCGTGAGCACCGGGTCGTTTTCCCACCACCTGTCCGCAGTATTAACGAATGAACCGTCATCTCTTTGCAAAGAAACCATCTGCGCCGCCAAGTCTTTCGCCCAGTTGGCCTTCTTCCCGTCAGCCAGGTCCAATTCGCCCATCCCTGTGGCCGTGAAGGCTTTAGCGAAAGCGATCAGGTAGTAGTAGTAACCCTGGCCAGCAGGGGCGCCGGGCTGTTCCTTGACCGAGTAGTTATTCTTGATCCAACGGAGGGCCGCCTGGAGCGCCGGATCGTCTTTCTTGATGCCGGCATAGATGAGGCTCTTCACGGCCTGATAGGTCATGTTGCCGTAAGGCTTGGGCAGTTCCTTGCCCGAGCGCGTTTTGATCTTGCCTTGCTCGCTGTCGCCCGGCAGATAGACGAAGCCGCCCGTGTTGTCGCCGCCCTTCATCTCGGCCACGTCGTTGGTCTCATCGTTGTCCTGGCAGCGCTTGATGAAGAGCACGGCGTTCTTCCAGGCCGGGGAATTCTCCTCCAGGCCCAGCGCTTTGAGCGCCTCCAGCGAGAAAGCGGTGTTGCTGACGTCCGCGCGCTTGGAGTTGCCGTAGCCGAAGCCGCCGAAGGCGCGCGTATGCTCATCTTTCTTGTAGCCCGTTTCTTCATCGAGCTGGCAGGAGAGGATGAACTTTTTGGCCTTGTCCAGTGTTTCCTTGTAGGCCGGATTCTCCAGGGCCACCAGCGCCAGGGCCACGCAAGACGTGTTGTAGTTTTCAAGGCCGAACTCGGGCAGGGCGACGGCGCCGCTTGGCTGCCGATACGAAAGGATGTACTTCACGGCCTTGGCGATAGCCGGGTTGTCATCGCGCAGTTTGCGCGGGCTGGAGGCCAGGGCTTTGACCACCAGCGCCACGACGCCCGTGACTTTGGCGCCGCGCGCTTGGCCGAACGTGCCGTCGTCGTTCTGCTGTTTCAGCAGGAAGTCCACGGCCTTCTCGGCAGCGGCTTTCACGGCGGCGGCGTCAGCTTCGCCGGCGCAGGCGGAAAATGCAAAGGCGCAGGCAGTAACCAGCATCAGTATTCGTTTCACTTGTTATCTTCCTCCTCTTTGGAGTGCGGCGCCTTGGCGCCGCTTTGAAAACGGTGAACGGTCATCGTTTTCCAGGGTTGTAACAAAAGTTCAGCCACCCCAACGCCATGGCGGTCTTCTTCACATCGGCATCGAACGAACCGTCTTTGTCCTGAAGCTTTAATAGAGCGGTCGCATTCTCATGTTTCGGAGTGTCGAGCGGCAACTCAATGCCATGGTCGTGCATCAGCTTCTGGCAACCAACCAGGCACCGTACTCGGGCGATTATAAAGTCGGGCGTACAACTAGCTGGGCCGAGTGACCTGTTTCGTCCGGCCAAACACTTGTGCTCAAACTGGGTATACGCCTCATTCTTCGTTGCCGTCAACGCCACAATGACCCATGTGTACGCCACTTGCGAAAGCTTGTCGCCCTTGAGCGTCCCATCCTCATTTATCTGCGACAAGATGTACTTCACCGGCTCGCTGATGAACGGCCCGCTGGTCTCCTTGTAGTCACGCGGGTGATTGCACAGAGCCGTGACGCACATTGCCACAGTCTCCACGTCCTTGGCTTGTTCGCCCTTGCCGAAGACCTTTTCCTTGAGATCGAATTGTTCAATCAGCCAATTTCCGGCCTTGTCCGCGGCGGCCTTTATCTCTCGCGGCTCCAATGCGAAGGCGTTTCCGGCCAAGAAGACGGCTGTCGCCGCAAGACAAACGACGGCGGGCACGCCGCGTTGCCTACTATGGGAAGAATGGGAGGAATAGGAATTATAGAACCGCTCCCTTACGGTCGCGGCTCGGATTTCGAATTTCGAGTTTTCCTTTTCCCTTTCCATCATTGCTGTTTCCTTCGGATTTCGGATTTCGTGTTTCGGATTTCCCTGTAGTACCGCTGCAACTGTTCTCTCACGTCCCCGAAGTTCTGCTCAACCGTCGCCATGGCCCGCTCCGTGAAGTCCGGTATCTGCGCCGCGCCGGCGACGGAGCCCGCGGTTCCCTCGTTGGGTTCGTTGCGGCCCGCGCTCTCCTGGGCCCCCTCCTGAGTACCGGTCTTATCCGCGCCGTTCTTGATTGCAACTTCGCTGCGCAAGGAGTTCAACAGTTCACGCACTTCAGGGGACAACTCGCTTTCCGGCACACTGCCGATCTTCTTGAGCAATTCCTTGAGCGCCTCGGCCTTTGCCGCGGCGGGCAGCAGCGGGTCGGTAGCCTTGAGCTGGAACGCCAGCAATTCCGTCGGGTTCAGCACTTGCACGTGCGGCGCATGGCTGTCCCCCGACGCAGCGCCATTCAGTCCGCCCCCGTCGCGCAGGCCTGCCAGGCCGCTGAGTTCGTTTGCCGCAAGGCCCCGCGCCGTCCGGGCGCGCGGAGGCATCAGCAAAGCGCAGCAGAGCAAGAGCAGAGCCAGCCACAGCGCCCGGCTCCATTCCGGCAGCCGGATGGGCAGCAGGCGCTTGGGGTCGAAGCGCGCCGCGAGCGCCAGCGTGGCCGCAGCCTGAGCCTGGCGGAACCCGCGCTGAAGTTCGAGGTCCCCTCCCCCTGCCGCCTCCCGCAAGCGGTCCCCTCCCCCTACCCCCTCCCGCAAGGGGAGGGGGAAGGGCGCCGCCACGCGCAACTGATACCACGTAACCAAGTGCTCAGCCGTGCCCGCCCGAACGTCCATGCGCAGGGCGACGGTCTCCAGCAGGGGATTGGGGCGGGCATAGACCAGCGCCAGCGTTGCCGCGGCCATCAGCAGCGGCAAGACCAGCGCCCCCTGCACCAAAACCGTACCCACGCCCGGCATGGCCCCTGGGCCAACGGGAAACAGGCGCAGAACAAAGATCAGCACGGAAGCCAGAACCACGCCCGCGCCGAAGGCCGCCAATCCCGCCCACAAGGCCCGTTCCGCGCGCAGACGCCACGCGCCCCGCAAAAGCAAGACTTCGAGGCCGGCTTCAGTCATGGAAGTATCCTACAGCAACAGGCGTGCCGATAGCCAGAGTAGGCAGGATTCCGGGGACATGACCCGATTTCCGGCTGTTTGGAAATCAGGATCGTGTCCCCGGAATCCCCGATTTCCGGCTGTTTGGAAATCGGGTCATGTCCCCGGAATCCACCTGCATTGTACACTTGCTATACTGCGCGCGGCTGAAATCCCGGCTGCTCTACTCGACGCTCGGCGCCCCGCCCTCAACTTTGAGCTTGGGGGCCGCGCCCTCCTTCAACTCAATGGTCTTGGCGGTGACCTTCGGCCCGAGGGTTGTGAAGTCGAGAGTATAGAGGCACGCATCGCCCTTGGACTGCACGGCGAGGACGGCGACCTTGCTGGGGCCGAGGTACGCGACTTGCACCGGCACGCTGGGCTTCACAGAGCAGAGGCGTTCCCATTCCCACTTTGCCCCGTCAGGCGATTTGATCCTCTGCACCCAGTAGACCTCATCATAGCCCTCTTCGTTCCGCACCTGGTAAAGCTGATAGTCGAAGTTGGGCGTGCCGCGCTCATAGAACTCCCAGTTGCGCTTCAGTTCCTCGATCTTCTGATCTACGGCCTTGAAGGGCAGCACACGGAACTTCTCTTCGTTCGATTCCGCGAACCTGCTCGGCTTGGCGCTGTTGCCGAGCGCCTTATATACAGCTTTGATGGAGTACAGGCCCGCCTCGCTGATCCGATAGAACTTGCCCACGGGCAGCGCATACGGGGGCGAGCTTTCCCCTGCCGCCAGGTACTTGGTTTCCGCAATGTCCACGAGTGAGATGGTATCCGGCTTGTTGTCACGCGGGACTAGAACCGGCTTGGCGCCCTCGGGGACCGTCTGGCCTTCTTCAGGCAGTTTGGTGATGACGAAATCAATCACGTCATGCGGCCCGAGTTCCGGCTCCACGTAGGCCGCGCCCAAGCTCTTGGGGTTGACCGGCCAAGCTTCTATGTCAGTCTTCCCTTTCTTCTTGTCGGCGACCGCTGAAGTGGCGCTCAACGCTGCATCCTTGGATTCCGTCTTCTTGAGTTCGCTTTCCAGGGCCACCAGTTCTTCCACGCTCACAAAGTCGGCCTTGTCAACGGAGACGGACTCTTTCTCCCGTTTCTCTTTTTCGGAGGTATTGACCAGCGTAATCTCTGCGATCAGGTTGAGCACGGGGTCGGTGGCGCCGCGGACATAGGTGTCGCCCTTGGGCAACGCCAGCTTCACGTCCACGAGGTTCTCGCCGAAAGAATCAGCCGCCTGCGCAGACAGGCCCAAACCGGCCAGCACCGCCAGCACCGCCCAGGAACTTTTCGGAAGCATAGTTGCGTTGCCCCTTTCCCCGCAGGGTTGCCAATGAACCAATGTCTTTCTAGCCGGAAAAGGCGCGGGCGTCAAGCAGTAGGACAGCCTTTCCAGGCTGTCCGGACAGGGCGGTAGGACAGCCTTTCCAGGCTGTCCGGACAGGCTGGAAAGCCTGTCCTACTGCTCCACTTCCAGCACCAGCCGCGGGCGCAGGGACGCGTCCTTCAGGGACTCGAGGTCGGTCTCCGGGTAGAAGCGCACATGGTAGTTGGGCTCGCCGTTGACGACGCGCAACAGGAAGCCCAGGTTCTGGGTTTTGCCGGCCAGCACATCCTGCACGTAAGCAGTTACGTCCCAGGAGCGCCACACGTTCTTCCTGTTGTCGAGTGTGAGCTTGGCGTCCTCCTTCGCTTCGGCGTCCGTGTCGCTGGAGGCGCCCGGAGCGCCCCAAGCCGCGCTCTTGGTGTGGTCGTAGCTCATCCACGTGCCGGCGTCCGGAACCCAAGGGCGTTTCAGCCTGAAGAGCGCAACGGCAGCGCCGGCGAACTGTGGCGAGTCAATCTGGTACAGTTCCAGCGCCGCCCGTTTGACGCGCGCCTTGCCCAGTGCCGCCTCCAGGCCATCGAACTTGATGAGCGCCCGCTGGGTGCCGCCGGCAGCCCCGGCCTTGAGCCCGTACTGCACCCCGACGTCGGTCTTGTTCACACTGTCCGGGTATTGCGAAATCTGGTCCGTCACCAGGCCGGCGTAAGCCGGCGTGGGCGCCACGCCATTCTGCAGGGTGATGCGCGCGCCGGCCGCCTTGCGCAAGAGCTTCTCCGCATGCTCCACAGGCGCGCGCCGCGCCTCATCCAACGGCGTCAGTTCTTCCAGCGCGGCGATTGCCGGGCGCACCGCCTCCAGGGCGGCCGCAATCTTGTCGTCATCACCGCTGTGGACTGCGCCGTCCAGCTTGTGCAGCTTCTGCGCCAGGTCCTCATCCAGCAGCTTTATCTTCTCCAGCTTGAACCGCTCGGCCCAGTGCAGTGGCAAGGCCTGCCTGGCATTTGCCCAGGCCTTGGACAGGAATGTGGCGGCAGCCGCGGGATTCTCGTAGGCGCTCAACGCCCACAGCGCGGGGTGCAGGTTCTTGGGAGCGAGGTCCTTATCGTCGAGTATCTTCACCAGGCCGGCCGCTGCGATTTTCTCCACCTTGACGCCCATGCGCGCGCCGTTGGCCACCGCTACGAACAACTGCCGGCCTTCCGCGCCGTCCAGCGTGCCTTCCACGCTCCCGTGCCGCAAGGCCAGCGTCACGCTGCGTTTTTCCGCGCGCGCTTTCGCCAAGGCCAGGTCGTAGAGCTGACGGATGCCTGCCAAGTCCGCCGCGCAGCCCTCCAGCACCTTTGCAGGCTCGGAGACGCCGCCTTTCAAGAGTGTCTGCTGCTCGGCCGGCTGGCACATCTTCGCGGCCGCATCCAAATCGCCGTCGTTCACCGCGGCGCTCAGGCGTGAGAAGAACTCCAGCCAAGCCGCCCGCAACGCCGCCTCTGCCACTTGCTGCTGCGCTTCCTTGGCGTGTGTTTCCATCCCCAGCCGCGCCGACAGTGCCGCCGCCTCTTGGCGGAAGAGCGGATCACGATGCGCAAGGAGCGCGGCCAAGCGCGGCCCGCCAATCTCCCCCGGCGCTTTCTTGCCCAGTGGCGGATTAGCGGGGGGGCTGTGCGAGAGCTGCAGGATTTCTTTCTCGGCTGCAGCCAGGGCGCCGGCTTTTTCCTCAGTCCGCCGTTGCGAGATGCTCTCCCTCAGCGCCTGCAATTTCGCCACGCCGGTGCGCACTGCCCAGGGGGATTCCCGAGGCAGCGCTTGCGCGGCCGCATCCACGGTTTGCAGCGCAGCCGGGAAGTCCTGCTGCTCAGCCAGGTCCGCCGCGTCCTCGGCGGCCGCGCGCGCCTGCGAGAGCGCCAGCGAATAGAGCGCGGCGAGCATGAACTCCCGGACGCGCAAGGCCGCGCTGCGCACGGCCTCTTCGGATGACTGCACGTACGGAGTCAGGCGCACCACGCCGCGGCCCAGATCGAATGTGGCATCGTCCCGCGCCAGCGCAGCCAGCACTTCGACCTCGGCCAACGCGGCTGCCCCAGGCGTCAAGGCGCTGGGCGGCTGGGCCAAAGTTGTTGTTTCCCCTCTCCCCTCGGCGTGGGGAGGGGCCAAGGGTGTCATCTCCCTTGTCCCCTCCGGGGAGAGGCCAGGCTGAAGAAGGACCGGCGCTTCCCCCTGCCCTCGCGGGCCAGAAGCAACGGATGCAGACCGCGCAGCACCGGAAGCAGCCATTGCGGATTCGTGGTATTTCCAGAGCAGCGAAAGCAAACACGCCGCCGAACCAAGCAGGATCAGCAAGGCCAGCCGTGTGCGCAATGGAAGGGAACCATCCGGCGGTATGTTCTCAGCGTCCGTTGCCATGGGTGCCTCAGCGATGTGATGACGCTCCCCGTTCATGTAAAGACGACGGAGAAGGCGTGCGAATAGTGCAGCTATTTTGCAAAAGAGTTCCTGCCGCAGTCTTGCGCTTCCTCCCTCTCCCCTGTGGGGAGAGGGTGGCACTTTAGCGCCGGGTGAGGGTGCCACGCCACGCCCGTCGTTGCCCCCTCACCCCGCGTTCGCTGCGCTCACGTCGGCCCTCTCCCCACGGGGGAGAGGGCGTGTGCTTGATATAGCCGGGAAAAATGAGAAAGTCCATCTAATGTGGAGGAAAGAACATGCTGATCGCAAGACCTGCTCTCTGCTCAAACACTGCGCTTCTGCTTAGGTACGTTGCCGCAGCGGCGGTCTGGTGCGTCCTGACTGCCCCGGCCGCCGAGAAGGCCGCCCGTGACGACACCGCCTCCGAGAAACTGGGCTGGCGTCTCAGCATGGCTTCGTACACTCTGCGCGCCATGTCCTTCATGGAAGAGGCGGACGCTCTCGTGGCATTGGGCATCAAGTACGTGGACATTCACCCTAATATGGCGTTGAGCCCGGCCGACAAGACCAAGACCAACCACAACCTGCCTCCGGAACTTCAGGAACAGATGAGGAAGAAGCTCAAGGATGCGGGCCTCCAGGCGGTGTCTTACGGCGTGGTAGGGCTGGGCGACAGTGCGGAATCCGCCAGGAAGGTCTTCGCCTTTGCCAAAGCCCTGGGCGCTGAGAACATCGTCTGCGAAGCCAAGCCCGAACAAATGGCTTACCTGGAGAAGCTGACCGAGGAGTACGGCGTCAACATCGCCCTGCACAATCATCCGCAACCGTCCATCTACTGGAATCCTGAGACCGTCCTCAAGGCCGTTGAGGGGCATGGGAAGCGGCTGGGCGCCTGCGCCGATACGGGGCATTGGAACCGCTCCGGTCTGGAGCCGGTTGCCTGCCTCCAAAAGCTCAAAGGCCGCGTCATCAGCCTCCATTTCAAGGATGTCGTCGAGTCGGGCAAAGGCTGGACTGACGTGCCCTGGGGCACGGGCCAGTCGAACGTGAAAGGCATGCTCGCCGAACTGAAGAACCAAGGATTCAAGGGGGTCGTCTCGATTGAGTATGAGCACGGCACCGGCCAGCAGTTGCTCGACGACATCGCCAAGTGCGTGCAGTTCTTCGACAAGACAGCGGCGGAACTCGCGGCCGGGGAGAAGTAAGTCTGGCCAGGGAGCAGAACCGCACACTTATCAATGGGGTGGCCGTGGACTACCGAACTGTTTCCAATAGAGTTCCTTGAACGGGTTTTGCGGCGGGCCGACTGCGTTCTCGTTTTCCACGGTTGCGGGCAGCACTTCGGCCCACCATTTGTCGTAGGCCGCGCGCATGTCCTTGACCACGTCAGGGAACAGCTCGATCACGTTCTTGGTCTCGCCGGGATCGTCCTGGATGTCGAAGAGCTCCTTGTTGTTGACGAAACGGAAGCGGCTGCTCCGTACCGCGCAACCGGCGAACTTGGCCGCCTCGGCCTTGCCTTTCGGCCAGCGGCCAACGTGAACGAAAATGTACCTGTCGGCCCAGGGCGCTGCCGCGTCCCTCAAGAGCGGCATGAGACTCCGGCCGTCGAGTTTGACCTCTTCCGGTATCTTGGCGCCGGCAAGTTCGGCCAGGGTGGGAAAGAGGTCAATGTGGGCCGCGAGCTTGTCCACGTCCACGCCCGCCTTGAGCACACCCGGCCAGCGGAAGAACACCCCGGAGCGCGTGCCACCTTGGTACGGCCCGCCCTTCGCCCCGCGCATGCCCGCATTGTACAGGTGGCCCAGCGAATGGCCGTTGTCGCCGCCCATGAAGATGAGCAGCGTGTTCTTCTCCAGGTCCCATTCCTTCAGCTTGGCTATGAACTTGCCAACGTTCTCATCAATGTTGGTGATCATGCCGTAGTAGGCCATTGCCTCCTTGTCCAAGCCCGTGCCTTCGTACATTTTCACGTACTTCTCCGGGCACTGATGCGGCATGTGCGGAGCGTTAGTAGGGATGTACGCGAAGAAGGGCGCGTTGCCCCCGCGCTTCTCGCCGATCCACTTCAGCGCCTGCTCGAAGAACACGTCAGTGCAGTAACCGCTGGTCTTCTCGAAAACGCGGTTGTGCAGAATGGCGGGGCTGAAGTAAGTGTTGCCGGGCGCGTCGCCGCAACTGCCCGGGTACGTCTGCCCTATGCCGCCGCCGCCGTGGATGAAGACTTCATCGAAGCCCCGCTGGTCCGGCTGGTATGGGGCCTCGTCGCCGAGATGCCACTTGCCGAAAATCCCAGTCGTGTAGCCGGCCGGCTTGAGCACCTGTGCGATGGTCACCGCCTTCAGGCTCATGCGCTCCCGCTCCTGGATAGTGTGCGTCACTCCGGAACGGAACTCATGGCGCCCGGTCATTATCGAGCAGCGGGTCGGCGAGCAGGTCGGGCTGACGTGGAAGTCGGTGAAGCGCAGGCTGTCCTTGTGCAGTTGGTCGAGATTGGGCGTCTGGATAATCGGATTCCCGTGGCAGCCGAATTCACCGTAGCCTTGGTCGTCGGTGATGATCAGGACGATGTTGGGGCGCGCGGGAATCTCAGCAGCAGCCAGACAGGCAGCGGGGAAAAAACAGAACAGCGCCAGAGCCGCCGATCTTGATCCTATGCCAGACAACAACGCGGGATTCATTGGCTCCCTCCGACCTAACGGCATTGCCGAGTGCGCACAGATCTTCGGCAAGACGGATGTCTTGGTGTCAAGGGCATGAGGTCAAGACAACAACATTGGCGAACCTCGCCTGACACGCGCTTCAGGTCAACCCGTCGCCGCTGCGCCTGATGCCCCCACCCCGCCCTGCTGCTCCGTCCACAGCAGGCGGTAAGTTGGCGAATCCCCCAGCAGTTCCTGGTGTGTGCCGATGGCCTCAATCCCGCCGCCGTCGCCGAAGACCACGATGCGGTCCACGTTGCGCAGGGTGCTGAGGCGGTGGGCCACGATCAGGCTGGTGCGGCTCACGACCAGTTTATCGAGCGCCTCCTGCACGCGCCGTTCGGAAAAAGCATCCAGTGCGCTGGTGGCCTCGTCCAGCAGCAGGATGGGCGCGTTGCGCAGGATCGCCCGCGCCACGGCGATGCGCTGCCGCTGCCCGCCGGAGAACAGCTCGCCGCCCCGCTCGCCGCACAAGGTCTGGTAGCCCTGCGGCTGGGCCATGATCTCCTCATGCACCATCGCGGATGCGGCGGCGGCGCTGACTTCCGCGTCGCTGGCCCCAGGCTTGCCGTAGCGGATGTTCTCTGCGACCGAGGCGTGGAAAAGGAACGGATGCTGAGTCACCAACGCCATCTGCGCGCGCAGGCTGGCCAGTGTGACGGTGCGGATGTCAACCCCGTCTATCAGGATGCGCCCGCTGGTGGGATCGTAGAAACGCAGCAGGAGCGAGAGCAGCGTGGACTTGCCCACGCCCGTGCGGCCGACGACGCCGATCTTCTCCCCGGCGTTGATTTTCAGGTTCAGACCCTTGAGCACGGGGCCGCGCCCGTAATCGAAGCACACGTCCTCAAACGCAATCTCGTGCTTCAGCACCGGGCACGGACTCGCCCCCGGCGCTTCGCGGATGCCCGGTTCAATGTCGAGGACTTCGAAGGTGCGTTCGGCCGAGGGGAGCAGTTCCGCCATTTCGCCCATAGTGCTGACCATCGCCCCTACCGGGCCGCGCAGGGCCACCAGGGCCACGAGGAAAGTGACGAAGGCGGCCACGTCAACCTCGCCCGCATGAGTAATGCGCAGGGCCCCGTAGAGCAGCACCGCGATCAACCCCATGCCCAGGACGATTTCCGTCAACGGCCGCTGTATGGCGCGGCTGCGGTTGCGGCGCAGGCCCGTGCGGAACAAGCTGTAGGCCAGTTCGTTGAAGCCCCGGCCCTCTTTTTCGGCCGCCTCATAGGCATGGATAATGCGCATGCCGGTAAGCTTCTGGAGCATGGCTTGCGCGAGCTCCG
>Ga0187861_10004042_pt1 | contig 12511 bp, 9 predicted proteins | sample June2016WEW_10_1_3_FD_132986 | JGI IMG/M metagenome (GOLD analysis project Ga0187861, IMG submission 132986) | Peatland microbial communities from SPRUCE experiment site at the Marcell Experimental Forest, Minnesota, USA - June2016WEW_10_100 | ecosystem: Environmental > Terrestrial > Soil >...
GCAGAATTGGTTTCTGCACAATATCTTTTTTCACCAACCCTGCTTGTAAGTCCTTTTGTCTCTTATTTGTAGATTTTACAGTCGACTCAGAAACCACAGCATCTCCATTTATCCTCAAATATTCAATATCATAACCGTCTAAAATTAGTTATTCGTCTTAGCAACTCGACGCGTCCCCAACTGCTTGGATTGTGGAATATTGCGATGGAACATTTCTTGCGATCTGTGCAGAAATTGATCCGGAAAGCAAGAAGAAAATAAATAGTAGGTAATTACGCATTGATCATCTTCATTTTTTTAGTAATCTTTTTTGAAGTATTCGCCGGTAAAACGATAGTGCCCTGGTAAGCACTTCTTTAACCACAAGAACCCTACACTTTATTTAATTGAATCTCAAGTAAATAAAAGCGGCAACCATCGCCGCTTTCTGAACCTATCTAGTTCGAGCAATGAACAGACTCGACCAAATCGCTCTTACATCGTCATTCTGGAATGGCACATCTGTGAAGCTCCGCGTGATATCGATCGCTTCAGACAAACATTGCCGCATTATCTCTTTCAGATTGTCAGGCTCCTCGCCTTCTCATAAAAACACCAGTTGCGATAGTGACCGCGATGATTTTCATCGCTCTCCAACCTCTTGAATAATTGATATGCATATATTCTCCTCGAATGATTGTCACGATGGTGATGACTGACCTGCTTTATCTTATACCAAATAAATCATACTCGAAATATGGAATAAGATAGGATAGACAACCTATATCTATTCACAATCGAGGGATGTATGAGCGAGCAAGAATACGAAGACTTGTGGCATGCCAGCGAACAATTTACGCGGGACATAATAACTTTTGCACGCTTCCCCGCAATGCTTGTATCTTCCTTTATCGGTTCAAAAATAGCAAACCGAATTCTATAATTATTTTTTTAAATTTCACTTTATATGCGATTTTTACTGCATAACTAGCTATACCCAATATGAATTCTTCAGTCCATAAAAATTTTGGAAAAGAGACTGACAACTTTTATTCATCTTCAACAAAAAGGATGTACATAAGTTGTCCTGTCAGGATAAGGAAAAAAGATAAAAACTTTTATCGTATCGCAAAAGGTGTAGATAGGATCATTGATTGCGAGAATAACGGTTTCATTTCATACTATTTTCATAATTTAATGGTACCTTTCCCAGGTAATCAAAGAAAGAAAAGCACTATCAAAGTTCAAACGGTTCGTAAAAATAATATGAAATATTTCCAATGATATTCAAAAGCGCTTTTAGAGGCATTTAAAATTTCCCTAATTATCAGGCAAGGAATTCTATATGAAATTTCGCAATTATTCTTTTAAGGCATGCAGATTCTTTCAATTAATACTCACGCGATGTTTTTTTATCTTTTTTGTGTTTTTCGGTTCGTCAAGTTTAATCCAATTAAATGCGCAGGGCACTTCCATTTTCATCAATAGCGCAGATTCAGGCAGATTGTATAACGGGATTGGCGGCTTAAGTGGAGGAGGCGGCACTTCGCGTTTGTTGTGGGATTATCCTGCCAAGCAGCGGGATGAGATACTGGATTATCTTTTCAAACCGAATTACGGTGCGAATGTCCAAATTTTGAAAGTTGAAATTGGTGATGACGCAAATAGTACGAACGGAGCAGAGGCGAGCCACATGCGATCCCGAACCGATTCGAACTATAACCGCGGCTATGAATGGTGGCTTATGGAACAAGCGAAACTTCGCAATCCGAATATCAAGCTGTATGGATTAGAGTGGGGAGGTGAGGGTTGGTTCACCGGCGGTGTCTGGTCGCAGGATAATATCAATTATATAATCAGTTGGATTAAACACGCACAGTCCGACCATAATTTGCATATTGATTACATTGGTGGTTGGAATGAATCCGGATGGAACAAGGGTTGGTTTGAAAATCTGAAGAAAGCTTTGCAGAACAATAGTTTGACTACGCAAGTGGTGGCGGCAGACAATGGGTGGAATATAGCGAGTGATTTGGCCAATGACTCAGTATTCAAATCTGCTGTGGATATTATGGGTGTTCACTACCCGTGCGGTTGGAATGCTCCCGAAACGAATTGCACCGACAACACCTACACGTCCATTGCAGAAGGATTGAAAATACCGATTTGGGCAAGCGAAAGTGGAACTCAGAACTTTGATTTAGGAGCAATACCACTTGCACGCGCGCTCAATCGTGATTACATCGACAGCAAAATAACCGCATATATTAACTGGAGCTTGATTGCCGCGTGGTATCGTACATTGCCCTATTATGGAGATGGGCTCATGCTTGCAGACCAACCATGGTCAGGTTACTATCACGTCGGCAAGAGCATCTGGATTACGGCGCAGACAACTCAATTTGTGCAGATCGGCTGGCAATATATAGATATGGCATGCGGGTATTTTGGAGGAAACCGCAGCAACGGCAGTTACGTAACATTTAAGTCACCGAACAATAAAGATTACAGTGTTATTGTCGAGATGGTGGATGCAACTGTACCTCAATCGGCGACGATTAATATCACTGGAGGTTTATCGACGGATACCGTACATGTGTGGGCTACAAATCTTAATTCATCAAATTCATCCGATTACTTTATAAAAGAGAGCGATATAATACCAAGCGGCGGGACTTATAGCGCCACATTTCAACCGGGGTATGTTTACACAATCAGTACTACAACAGGCCAGGGGAAAGGGACGGCGACATCGCCTTCTTCGGCAACATTGGGACTGCCGTATACTGATAATTTTGAAGAAGACTCATTAGGAGTGATACCGAAATATTTCGATTCAATCCAAGGAGCATTTGAAGTAGATAGTTGTCGAGGTGGAAGAAGTGGAAAGTGCTTGCGTCAGGAAATTAACCTGGCCCCAATTGAATGGGGCGGAGGCTCTCCGACTCCGCCTCTTGTTGTTGTCGGTGATCCGGGCTGGTCAAATTACGAGATCAGTGTTGATGTATTGATGGAACAAACAGGGTATGTTGAGCTCATCGGGCGTTTGGGAGCGCAATCGGAATCGTCACCAGGTGCTTCGCAGGGCTACCATCTGCGGATTATAAGTAGTGCAGGTTGGAAATTTTTCAAAGAAGACATCGGTGGAAGCGATACACAATTAGGATCTGGAATAACGTCGTTCGGCTTGAACAGTTGGCACAATCTCTCACTCAAGCTCGTGGCAGACACTATTCAGGCGTTCATCGACTCGACGTTGATTGCCACCGTGAATGACGGCACGTATGGTTTTGGTCAAGGAGGATTGCTGGTCAGCAAATGGCAGAATGCAGAATTCGATAATTTCTCTGTTGAAAGCACCGGTGAGAATGGATGGATGACAATCGATGATGCTATCAAGGGTAGTGGAGTTGAACAGTTCAATTATATCGGCTCAGGCTGGCAGTACTGTACCGGATGCGGTTCAGATCTTTATGCCGGAAGCAACTCGTGGGACAATACAGCGAACGACTATGTTACAGTCGGGTTTAGCGGCACTCAAATCAAGTTTTACGGTGTTAAAGATCCAGGACATGGCATCGGTGCGGTGTCTATTGATGGCGGGAGTGAAACCAGTGTCGATTTCTACTCGGCAACTCGTGTCGGTAATCAATTAATTTGGACGAGTCCGGTTCTCACTGCAGGCAAGCATGTTTTTAAACTCCGTGTTACTGGTAACAAAAATACAAGTAGCACCAACTCATGGGTCGTACCGGATCGAGTGGATATTCTAGAATCTAATACATTATCCGTCAGCGAAATATTTCCCATTCCAATTAATTTTTCTCTGGATCAAAATTATCCTAACCCGTTTAACCCATCTACAGTAATCAATTACCATTTACCTCTCAGCAGTCATGTCACGCTGAAAATCTATGATGAACTTGGGAGGGAAGTGCGAATACTTGTGGATGATGTGAAACCTGCGGGAAATTACACAATCAAATTTGACGCGAGCAGTTTACCGAGCGGCGTTTATTTCTGCAGACTTCAAGCAAGAAATTACAATGAAACGAAGAAACTTATGCTGCTAAAATAAAAATGCGCCTTAGCCAGGCACTCTCCGAAGGTGACTTTCGGACAAGCTGACCCGCCCAAAGATAAAGCATGGCGGGCAATCGGAATGAGCGTTGGGACATTTTACATTGCGCTCAGAGGTTTTGTGTTGAAAGAAAATATTCGTCTTGAAACTCAGTTAGTTTTGTGTAACATTGATATTGGTCACACTATGGTTTGAATATTCTATATAATGATTAGAATTCTTACAGTTCATTTTATCTTTTTCACTATTCAGATATAAAAACAGCCGCTTTTATTATATTGTGAATAGAGATTTTCGTATTGTTGTAATTTATTTTCTTTTCAAGTGCAACGAATTCCGAAGACAGAGTAAAAGCATGCAAATTTGCTTAGTATAAATTCTGAGGGCATTTAAAGAAATGAGCCCTCTGCATTTTGTTTATTATATCTGTTCTATATGTTATTCAAGTTTTTATGAAGCTATGAAAAAAAAGAATGCGATCATGCACATACAGGAAGTAACTACTACTCATGGACTGAAGCGATTCGTCTCATTTCAATATTCTTTATACCGTGGTAATCATTATTGGGTACCGCCACCTTACACCGATGAGGTTAATTCGCTTAGAAAAGATAAAAATCCTGCCTTTGATTTTTGTGATGCAAAATATTGGATAGCCGAACAAGATGGAAAGATAGTCGGTCGCATTGCCGGAATTATCAATAAGCGATATAACGAAAAATGGAGTACAAAAACTGCGCGCTTCGGCTGGTTCGATTTTATTGACGATGCGGAAATCTCATCTGCATTGCTGGATACTGTTGAACAGTGGGCGAAAGCAAACGGAATGACTTCTCTCCACGGTCCGTTGGGGTTTACCGATATGGACGGTGAAGGAGCGCTGGTAGAAGGATTTGAAGAAGTGAGCACTCTCGGAGCGTTGTATAATTATCCTTATTATCCGAAGCATATCGAACGGGCCGGCTTTGCTAAAGATGCCGACTGGATCGAATACGAAGTAACCATGCATAGCGTAGTGAACGAAGAGATTCAAAGGATCGCCGAGATCGTTCTGAAAAGAAACAATCTAAAAGTGCTCAGAGTGAAGAAGGCAAAAGAACTTCTTCCGTACGGAAAAGAAATATTCCAACTTTTAAATCAATGCTATAAAGATCTCTACGGTTTTGTTGAGCTGTCGGATAAGCAAATAGATCTGTACATAAAACAATATTTTGGTTTCATTCTCCCCGAGTACGTGCCTGTTGTGCTTGATAGCAGTGGCGCTATCGTTGCATTCGGCATTACTATGCCATCGATGTCCCGCGCATTTCAAAAAAATAAAGGGCGTTTGATGCCATTTGGATTTCTTCACATCTTATGCGCATTGAAACATAATACGAGAGCCGATCTTTATCTTACTGCCGTTCGTCCGGATATGCAAAATAAAGGGGTCAATGCTATCTTGATGCATGAGGTCGATAAAGTCTTTGTTAAAAACCACATTGAAAAAGTCGAGACAAATAGAGAACTGGAAACAAATTTAAAAGTACAAGCACAATGGAAACATTTCGATAAGAGGCAGCATAAAAGAAGACGATCCTATAAGAAAGAACTGATGGGAGCATAACACAGCCAATTAATAAAAGTTTGGCTCTTTATAAAAACCTTGTCTTTTTCTTAATTGTGCAACTATTGCTTCTTGGTCACGAAGAACTTTTGAGACATTTACTTTTGAGACCCTCATCCTCGGCGTTTAGTAGTACGCCGGGGATTTTTGTTGTGAATATTCCCAGAGTTATCTAAATTGAACCGTTGTCATAAAGGAGATGAAATACATGAAAACACGATTTCTTGGTAATGCCGGAGTCAGAGTTTCCGAACTTTGTTTCGGAGCTATGACTTTCGGCGGGAAGGGTTACTGGAAGAACATTGGACAGGTAGAGCAGAAAGAAGCCGACGAAATGGTGAACACAGCAATAGATGGCGGAATAAACTTCTTTGACACCGCGGACGTGTATTCTGAAGGACGGTCGGAAGAAATTCTCGATAAAGCGCTCGGCAACAAGCGGAAAGACGTTATCCTTGCAACGAAAGTCAGAGGCAGAACTGGGGTCGGTTCTAATGATGTCGGCCTTTCGCGAAAGCATATCATCGATTCCTGCAACGCAAGTCTTAAGAGGCTCAGCACAGATTACGTAGATCTGTATCAGGTTCACAGTTTTGATCCAAAGACTCCGCTTGAAGAGACCCTCCGGTCCCTTGATGATTTGGTAAGGGAAGGAAAAGTAAGATACATCGGTGTGTCCAACTTCACAGGCTGGCAATTGATGAAAGCGCTTGCTATCTCCGAAAAACAAAACCTTGAGAGATTTGTCACGCTTCAGGCATTATATTCTTTGATCGCCCGCGACCTTGAAAACGAACTTGTCCCACTTTCGCTTGACCAAAAACTCGGGATTCTTACCTGGAGTCCCTTGGGTGGCGGCTTTCTAACAGGAAAGTACCGACGGGGCAAGCCGCGGCCAGAAGGCGCAAGAAGATCTAACCCGATTGATCAGTTCCTCCAATTCAACGAAGAAAATGGATTCAACATCGTGGATGAGCTTGAGAAAACAGCTCGTACGCATGGCGCAACGATTACGCAAGCAGCACTAAATTATCTGCTCAGGAAACCGGCTGTTACTTCTGTAATCATCGGCGTGAGAAATAAAGAACAACTTACCGACAATCTAAAGACTACGGATTGGGAGATGACTGCGGAAGAGATTGCCCGACTCGACGAGTTGAGCAAGCCACCAAAAGTTTATCCATACTGGATGCTGGAGAGAATGTCGCTGGACAGATGAGCTTGTCAATGAAATTTAATGATATTGTAGATTTCAATTAGAATTATTGGGTTTGGGGAATTCTAAGTGTCTGTCCTTTTTGTTCTATGTATTAATCTAGCCGCAGCTTAGCGCCCATTCGTTAGGCCGTGCCAAAATGCAGATAGCTAATTACATTTCAGTATGAATGACATAGAAGTCAAGGCTTCTTCGATTGAGGGTTGGGGAATATTCGCCGTACGAGCATTTCATGTCGGTGAGCGCATCAGTCGTGTCAATGTTATTCGAGAAATTACGGCTGACTCTCCTATTCGGGAGGAACTTGGCGAGCGAATTGACCACTGTGACTATCCAGATGGCAAAGTGGTACTGTTAGGGTTCCCAGATTGCCATATCAACCATTGTTGCGATCCGAACGCCTATCAATTATTTCAAGGAGAAACATCCTATCTTGTAGCTCGTCGAGACATTTTTGCGGGAGAAGAAATCACAATAGATTATAACATCAATATTACAAGCGGTACATCTTGGCCATGTAATTGTGGATCGAAACGATGTCGCAAGGAAGTAGTCGGTGACTTTTTTCTTTTGCCCGAAGAATGGCAACATGAGTATCGTCCATTACTTGCAGATTGGTTTGTTCAACGGAATCCTGACCGTGTTAAAGCAATTGACCAAATTGGGCATGGTTTAACCAGGCGCTTCCCGAAGGAATCCTCCGAAGGAGTCCTTTGAACCTTTGAGACAAGCTGACCGAATCAGCCGACTGCAAATTAACATTGCGCTTGAGGGTTATGTCTTGGAAGAAAATAATCGTCTTGAAACTCATTTCGTTTTGTGTAACATTAAAGTTGGTCACGCGGCAATACCGCTGTATGGGATCCTCGTGGCGCTAAAAGCGTTACGGGACTTGCACTGGTCCGTTAGGTGGCAAGCGATATTATGAAACGACTATTATTGATATCAATATATTTCGTCTCGTGTTCGATTGTAAATAGTCATCCAGATTATTCGATCGAGCGTTATCGTGTTTACGAATCGATCCTTGAGAGAGAAATTCCTTGGACTCAATTCAATAGGGTTCTGATAAGTGACGAGACGACAAAAGGAGTCTCAAATAATAACTTAGTGGTCAAGCTCGAAGATAGTGAAATCGTTCAGATTAATGATCTCCGCTTGTTAAAGAATCGTTGGCATGATTTCAAACCAGAAGAATTCTATAGCGAATACATTTATAGAAACACTCACACATATTCACTTGATTCCGATTCACTTCATCTTCATAATAGAGTAAAACCAATCAATCTAAAGAATTTTGATTATTCCGAGTATTATAAAAACGACCACTATGATTATGCCATAATTTATTGTTATTCAATGCCAGCCTTTAATAAAGACTACACTGAGGCGGTTGTCTATTATCAATATTACTGTGGAAATTCGCGCGGAGAAGGCACGTGGTTCTGGCTCAAGAAGGTTCAAGGTAATTGGGATGTAATAGGAAAATATCAAGCATGGTCTTCTTAAATCGGCTTGCCACCTAACCCGGCGCTCCCCGCCAAAAAGCGAAGGATTTCGTTCCGCAGAAAATGTTGCAGGACACTGAAAAACGTGCAAACAACACTCAACAAGCAGACAGTTGCCAGCTGTGTACGTTAAACAGTGCGAGCATAGGTTTTATGTTGAGAGAAAATATTAGTTGTTAAACTTAATTCGTTTTGTGCAACGTTAAAATTGGTCACGCGGCAGTCCCGCTGTACGGGATCCTCGTGGCGCTCGGAGTGCCAAGGGACTTAATGTCAATCCGTAAGGCGTCGCAAACAGGAGACACATATGGACAAAATAAAATCTTTGGTTCTTTTTCTATTAATGTCAATCGTATATTCAGGTTGTATGCATGATATATTTGATTACAGTTCTATATCACCTCAAAAAGTATTTAAAAATAAAAGTTTTGTTTGGGAATCCGACAGTTCCATTCATGTCAAATACTACTTTGCCCCCAATTCGACAGCGGCTAAGAATATAGATTCTATTAAAATACAGTCAGAAAAGTACTTTGGGAGAGCATTATCATTAATCCATGAGGACAATTATCCCTCAAGGATTAGCCAGATATTCGTCGAATCTCGATTGAAAATGAAAGGACTGACAATGTTTGAGGATAATGGACTTGCGAATTGGAAATATAATGCAATTTATTATGTCTATGGTGATTCTTTGAAGATTAATGGTGTACATGAATTCAATCATGTAATAACAAATAATCTCTGGGGTGAAAATAAATCATATTTATGGCTAAGTGAGGGTTTCGCCGTATATGCAGATGATTCCTGGGGAAAACATGACCTTCATCTGTTGTGTAAATTCCTATTAGACAAGAACAAACTTCTTCCTCTTCATGAATTGAGAACGAATTTCAATAACTATAGCAGTCTTTTAACATATCCTGAGGCAGGAAGTTTTGTTAAATATCTGTATGAAATATACGGCTATCAAAAGTTCAAAGAGCTATGGCAAAAAGGTGAAGACAAGACACAAGACATCTACGGCAAATCATTGGAAGATTTAGAAAATGAATGGCTTGCAGTTATAAAGACAAAAGATATACGGGGGATCAAATATAAATTCTAATTGTGGCACCTAACCATTCGCTTCCCGCCAAAAATAGCGGGATTTCGTCCTGCAGAAAATGTCGCGGACACTGAAAAACGTGCAAACAGCGCTCAACAAGTCCCGCTCTCAATATTAATTCTAAGTAGCGGGATGGCGCCAAAGGCGCTCACTGATGGAATGAGTGTCCATCTAAAGATGAAGCATGGCAGATAAATGGTACGTAGAATATATTTGAAACGACAGATGAAGAAAATCGAACAGTCAAGTTTGCATGCTGGCAGATTCTCAACCTGGCTTCGAAACATCCGAAACGCCTTGGCTGAGAGTGGTGGTATGAATGTTCCCTGCGGAGAATGCAATGCTTGTTGCCGATCTTCGCACTTCATCCACATAAAACCTGAAGAAACCAGTACTCTGTGTCGAATACCAAAAGAACTATTATTTCCAGCTCCCCTACTCCCAACAGGTCATATGGTCTTGGGTTACGATGAGCATGGTCGTTGCCCTATGTTTATCAGGAACAAGTGTTCAATCTACAAGTATCGCCCAGCTACTTGTCGCAGTTTTGATTGTAGAGTCATTGCCGCAAGTGGAATTGCAGTAAAGGACAACAATCTAATCGCTCAGCACGCACGGTGTTGGAAGTTCAGTTGTATCACTAAAGGTGACCGCAATCTGCTTTCAGCAGTCCAAGCAGCGGCGTCGTTTTTAATAAAGTATCCTGAATGTATCCGAGACAATTTTGTTCCGATAGATGCAATCCAATTGGCGGTTCTCGCAATTAAGGTCTATGAGGTTTTTCTCAATAGTAATGTCACGACCGCTAATCCTGCGCAGGCAACTCTTGATTCGGATATTGCTAAAAAGGTTTTGAAATCATACAAGATTTTTGAAAAGCGTAGGCATGCCACCATTCGTTAGGTAGTATATAATATTGGATCTGGGTTCTGATAATTACTGGTACAATTTAGAAACCACCGGCGATCGTATGGCATATTTAAATTTAATCGGCCGATGTTGAATATATAATAGTTAATTAAGTATTCTACGATGTGTGTTAACGCTAATCGAATGATCTCTGCGATCTTGTTTATAAGACTATAGGATTCAAAAAACGCGAAGAACGTCACGTAAGTTTACCATTTTCCTATTTGTTTTTGAAGAGACCGTTTCGAATAAATTCACTGACCTTTTCGCCGTTCATTTTTATTTTCTAACCGCTTTTCTCGAGTCGGTTTACCGGGCTGTGTGATTCGAGAATGCTCTCTTCTTCGCTCTATTCGCTGTTGTTGAGCTTCATGAAAAGGGGGTGGTGAAGGCTTCTGTTGGCGATCATGGCGTTGAATTAACTCGCGGCGCATTTCCTGTCTGTCATGCTGTAATTGTCGTTCTCGCAATTGCGGTGCACAAGATTCGTTGCGCGGCTGTGCGACTCTACTTATATCAATTGAAAGATTTCGTTCACCTCGTCGGGCTTCAATGTGTCCTGTGTTGCGCTGCAACTCGTCCTGTGTGGGGCGATAAATTTCGATATACTGGTTGTCATTTGATCGTGCTATTCTTTCGCCGGATTGTCCACGGATTTCTTTCACTTCTGTATTTGCGAATCGTACATTGCCGCGGCGTTCAATAATGGTTCTATCCACTCCACGATTTATTATGCGTTGGTGATCTATTACATACTGCGGACCGGTGCGCCCAGTGTGAATGAGATGCCTTGCATATTCTTCTGGCGCCGTATCGCGATAACGAATGATAGAACCGAAACGATTATAACGGATGAAGTTCCAATAATGCACAGGTGCTACCCAGTGAGCTGTAAATCGTATTCCAAAAGTCATATTGAATCTTGCGTAGGGTGGTAACGGAGCCCAGCCGATGTAATCATCGTCGTAGCGCCATTCAACCCATGCCGGTGCCCATACATCATCCGGCATCCAGACCCAGCCGTAGTAATCATCATAATACCAGCGTCCGTAATGGTATGTGATCCAACCAAATGGTTCGTTGGACATCCAGTACCATCCATAATCATCAGTCCACACCCAACGGCCGTCAAGATATGGGCGCCACTGATTAGGAATGTGAAACGGCCGCCAGACACGAGTTCCGGATTCTCCTTCAATCCATTCGCCGTGAGGTGCGAGAGCTGAATAGAAAAAACCGAATTGCATCCTGGCATCGTACATAACAGGATTAGCTACTGCTGAAGATCTCGGACTCAGCATATAAGCTGTAATAAAAATTGAGAGAGAAAAAAGTAATCTCCGCACAACGTACCTCGCAAGTTGGCTTTCATTTACTATGCATATTATTGCAAGCAATGTGCCACGAAATTAAATAATTCTTGCGGTTAAATAGCAGATAAACTGAAGGGATTGACTATTCTCCTATTCATTCTGTTTGTTTTTTAGTACAAGGTAGATGGGTTCGTGTATGTTATATCTTTTAGAGAAGAAACAGGCTTTCCTTAAAAAGTCATCCCAGCGAAAGTGGAAAAATTTTCTTAAGTTTTATCTAAACTAAACCATATTATGGAATACCGATTGCACATCGTCGTCTTCTTCTATTTTATCAATTAGTTCCTTTACTTCTTTTGCTTGTTCTTCAGATAATTCTTTTGTGGTCGTAGGAAGATACTGAAGCTCAGAGTTTTTTACCTCGATTCCTTTTTCTTCAAAGTATTTTAGCATCTTGCCGTAATCCTGAAACGAAGTGTAAATATGCAATTCTTGTTCATGTTGAACAAGATCGTCGAGGCCGTGATCGATTAATTCAAATTCGAATTCATCAATATCAGGAACAGCAGAAGCTGCAATACGGATAAGTCCTTTGCGTTCGAACATAAACATAAGTGAACCTGATGAACCAAGCGATCCGCCGCCTTTGGTTAAGTAATGCCGGATATTTGCGACGGTGCGCGTTGGATTGTCGGTTGCACATTCCACAACAAGACCAATACCGTGCGGAGCATATCCTTCATAAATAACCTCTTCATAACCGGTTGTGTCTTTATCTGAAGCACGTTTGA
>Ga0187861_10004049_pt1 | contig 12491 bp, 9 predicted proteins | sample June2016WEW_10_1_3_FD_132986 | JGI IMG/M metagenome (GOLD analysis project Ga0187861, IMG submission 132986) | Peatland microbial communities from SPRUCE experiment site at the Marcell Experimental Forest, Minnesota, USA - June2016WEW_10_100 | ecosystem: Environmental > Terrestrial > Soil >...
AGTGAAAAACCTTGTAACAAACCTTGAAAGCAATCCTGAATTTCTGCAGCGGATTGCTGTAAAAACACGTCATAAGATCGAAGTGATACCGGTTACAGATATCTCATATATCGAAGCCGATGATGATTATGTGACGATCCATACCGGAAATGAAAAATTTCTGAAGGAAAAAACCATGAAATATATGGAATTGCACCTCGATCCTGCCCAGTTTGTGAGGATACACAGGTCGTACATCGTGAATGTGAACCAGATCGCCCGAATGGAACTCTATCAGAAAGAAACCTACCATGTCCTGTTGAAAAATGGGGCCAGTATTCGCGCAAGCAACACCGGGTACAAGGAATTGAAACATCTGTTAAACCTTTAACAACAAAAAAATTGTATCTTGCACCTGGTATTATTCCTCTATTAAGAACATAAAGAGCCAGAATTAGTATGAAAAAAACCAAGATCATTTTCGCGATCATATTATCCCTTTTCTTTGTCTTCTGTAAACCTTCTTTGACACTGGCACAGGATGTCAGTATAACCTCTGCATATCAGGAACCTCCGGAACAAAAAATGTTAGTGGAACTCACGGCTGCATTCGATACCCTGAAACTCCACTCCATTCGTCCTGCAGAAGGATACCTGAAATACGATTACCTGATCCCTGCCGGATTCTATAAGCAAATGTGGGATTGGGACGGTTTTTATATCGGATGTTACCTTGCATCTCATAAGAAGGAAGATTCAAAATATCTGAAAGGATGGGTGTTGAATTTCGTAAACAGTACAGATAAAAATGGTTATGTTCCCGGTTGCATTACAACGAAAGGCCCACGTCCGATCTTCGGAAAATTTGCCATGAAACCTTTCCTCTCACAGGGCGCCTATTTCGCATCTTTCTATGGAGGCAGTTTTGCATGGATTGCTCCGGTCTATGATAAATTGAAGAAAGTTCTGGAATATAGGGAAAAAACCCAATACGATCCAAAATACGGCTTGTTCTTTTGGGATATCGCCATTCAGTCCGGTGCAGATAATAATCCCGCACTTACCAACGACACCAACGACCGCTCTGCAATTCTTGCCGCCGATATCAATACCTTTCAGTTAAGGGAGTACATCAGTATGATGATGATCGCAGGAAAGCTGGGAAAGCCTGAGGATGTGAAAAAATACAGGTCGAAAGCTGATACCTTGAAAGCCAGGATGCTGAAGTACCTCTGGTTCCCGGAAGAAAAATCCTTTTTTAATGTGCGGAGAGATAATTGTGAGGTCATTGAAAGAGTTACCTATTCCAATTTTGTTCCTTTGTTCCAGGGAATTCTTCCCAAAGAAGAGGGCCAGGAGATGATCAAGCGTTACCTGCTGGCTCCCGAGCATATGTTGGCAGAATTCGGACTGCGATCCCTTTCGGCCCAGGATCCTTCCTATAACAATGCTTGCATCATCATTCCTTATTCCAACTGGCAGGGGCCAATCTGGATCAATGCAAATTACATGTACACCATTGCCCTCATCCGGTATGATTTTCCGAATCAAGCCAGCGAGATAGCAAAAAAGCTTGTGCCGGTCCTTCTGGAAGACATTAGACAAAACCATTCCATGCATGAATGTTATAATGCCGACACCGGCGCACCCCTCGCGCCCACTGCAGCGCAATCACCCAACGGCATTTTTACGGGCTTCGTAGGTTGGAACATGCTTGAACAGAATATGCTGGAAGGAGCCTTAACCGGCAAGTGGATGATGCTGGACCTGACGTATTAATTACGAATTACGAATTATGAATTACGAAATAAAACTCACCAGCTCGCCAGCTAGTCAATTCACTAGCTAATATTGTGTATCTTCACAAAATTCGTTCCTCCTTTAATATGCGCCGGAATCCCTCCCAGCACGAGGATCTTTTCCCCGGGGCAGGCCAGCTTCATTTCGGAAAGTTCCGACTCGATGAACTTCATGATATCTTCAAATTCCAAAGGATGTTCAGGGGTAAGAATCGGCCGGATACCCCACAGCAAATTCAGCATGTGATAAACCGGTAAATGGGAAGTCAGTGCGAAGACCGGGGTTTTCGGCCTTTCTGCAGCAACATAACGGGCGCTCCGGCCGCTTGTGGTCAGAACCACAATCGCGGACAAGTCGATCAATTTCTCAATTCCATTTACTGCCTTGCTCAGGGCAAGAACATCATTGCGGTCGCTGTGAGGGTAAGTTTTAAAATCAATTTTTGCTTCCACATCTTTTGCGATCCGATTCATCATCTCCACGGCTTTTACCGGGAATTCACCCATGGCAGTTTCTCCGGAAAGCATGATTGCATCCGTACCATCAATAATCGCATTGGCCACATCGCTTGCTTCCGCTCGTGAGGGTCGTGGGTCGTAAATCATGCTTTCCAGCATCTGAGTGGCCGTGATCACAGGCTTGCCTTTCCGGTTGCAGAGCTCGATAATCTTTTTCTGGATCATCGGGACCCGTTCAGGGTTCATCTCCACACCAAGGTCGCCACGGGCAACCATCAAGCCATCCGATACATCAAGGATCTCCTCAAGATGATCCACTGCCTGCGGTTTTTCGATCTTTGCAATTACAGGCTTATTAAATCCTTTTCCTTCAATCAGTTTTTTCAGAAAGATGATATCCTCCGCCGAACGCACAAAACTAAGGGAAATCCAGTCTACATCCTGTTCCAGTCCGAAGCTGAGATCATGTATATCTTTTTCGGTGAGGGAAGGTAATCGAAGATTCAACTGTGGGAAATTAACTCCTTTCCGGCTTTCCAGAACTCCCCCGTCCTTCACGGTGCACTTTACTTCTACCTCGTTAATGCCGGTAACCTCCAACTCAAGGAGACCGTCAGCCAGTAATACCGTCATCCCGGTCTGTGCCTCTTCGGCAAGGCCCGGATAATCCACAGGTATATATGTGGATTGTCCTGCGTATATCTTTTCGGAAACCAGCGAAACATGGTCACCGGTATCCAGTTTTATCTTTCCACCTGTTAACTGCCCGACCCTGATTTTAGGACCCTGAAGATCCTGCAATATGGTTACCGGAGTGTTCATTTCTTCTGAGATTTCTCGGAGCCAGGTAATTTCAGCCGCATGATCTTCGTGTTTTCCATGCGAAAAATTCAACCTTGCTACATCCATTCCGGCCTTTATAAGTTCCCGGATTTTTTCCGGCGAATTGCTTGCAGGACCAATCGTAGCAATAATTTTTGTTCTTCGGATCGTTTCTTTCACAATAGTTGATTTTGCTGCAAGTTACAAAAAAAAAGCCCACCAGAGGCAGGCAATTTTGATCAATTTTTGAAAAATACGGAAGAAATTCAGAAATCACTTAAGTTGGCTTCCATGGGAACACGGAATTTTACAATGTTGATATCTATGTCAGTTTCCGGTGAAATATCATTAAAATCAGCTTCTGATGGAGTTACAGGTGCAAGTTTCTTCAGAAGTTCTGAACTGATCTCATTGGAGCTGTCATAATCATTAAAAGTAGCTTCTTTTGGCATGATGGGTGCAAGGCTGACCATGGCTTGTGCTTTCTCCGGCAGTACATCATTAAAAGTAGCTTCCTTCGGTGTAACCGGTGCCAAAGTGAAAAGTCCAGGGGTGTTTTTTACCGGGCTGCTGTTTTCAGGCGATTTTGCCATTACTAGTTGGATTTGGAAACCTAGGAGGAGGGTAAAGATCAAAATGGCCCTTTTTGCTGCTATGTTGATTGTTGTTTTCATCGTCTTCAGTTTTTTTGTTTTTTGTTGATCATAAGACGACTCCATAAATGGAAAGTTACAACCCGGAAATAAAGCAAAAATATCTCACAATACAATTGTAATATACTGAATAACAATTATATAAATGTTATAATTTCACTTTTTTTCTGAATTTTGACCTTTGTCTAATCGATGGACCTATTCCACACGGCGGTGAGTAGCCGAAAAACATCGGTAGAAAGGAAGGATTTTTTGATTAGGATGCAATACGAGTTTACGATCAGGCAGTTTGTAACGGATCAAAGTTCGATCACATCTCCGTATTCAGGCAATACAGGGGATAACCCGTACCGTTTGGAAATAAGATCTGCAAGGGGTTTACGTCCTTTATCTTCACCGTGTGACAGTACGATCTTGGGTTTTGATCCTGCAATGACATCAAACCAGCGAAGCAACTCCGATTGCCCTGCATGTGCGCTCAACCCGCCCAGGAGATGAACCTGGGCTTTTACCGAGATCGTTTCTCCGAAGATCCTGACGGTTTTGGCGCCATCAACAAGCTGCCTTCCCAGCGTACCTTCTGCCTGGTACCCTACAATAATGACCTCTGTTTCCGGTATCCAGAGGTTATGCCTGAGATGATGCATTATCCTACCGGCATTGCACATTCCTGACCCAGCAATGATCATCAATGGGCCTTCCACATCATTGAGCGCTTTGGATTCTTCCGGGGTCGTCGAAATATTTACGTGACTCAGATCGGTTTTTAACTCACCTGATTTTGCCAGCTCCAGCGCCTCTTCATCATAAAGCTCAATGTGCTTCATATAGATGTTTGTGGCTTCGATAGCCATAGGGCTGTCGAGGAACACCGGAAACTTGGGAACATCGCCACGATGAAAAGCCGCAGCAAGATAATACAGCAGCTGTTGCGTCCGGCCAACGGCAAAGGAAGGGATTAAAATCTTTCCTTTGTCCTTTACAGCCTGGCGGATTACCGCTTCCCCTTCCAGCAGGGTGTCCTTCAGCGACCGGTGATCCCTATCGCCATAAGTGGACTCAAGAAAAACCAGATCGGCATAGGGGAGAGGCGCCGGGTCTTTTAGGATAGCCATTCCCAATGGCCCGATGTCGCCGGAAAAAACAACAACTTTTTTCTTTCCCTGATCAACGGCCGTCAGTTCGATGCTGGCAGATCCCAGAATATGCCCGGCTTCAACCGCCCTGATGGATATTCCTGGTGCAACTTCAACGGGAATATTGTAAGGAATTGGTTTAAACAGCTTCAACACTTGATCCACATCTTCCAATGAATACATGGGTTCAATATGCGATTGTCCTGCCCTCAACCTCTTCCGGTTTACACGATCCATGTCCATCTTTTTGACTTTGGCTGAATCGTGAAGGATCAGGGCCGACATCTCGACCGTAGCCGGAGTGGAAAATACCGGTTTGAGGTACCCGTTCTTTGCGAGTAAGGGTAACCGTCCCGTATGATCAAGGTGAGCGTGTGTTAAAATAACGCCATCCAGCTGATTGATATTTATTGGAGGAAGCTTAAGGTTACGGATCTCTGCCTGCCTTCCTCCCTGGAATACGCCAAAATCAACGAGAACCTTTGCCGAATCAGTTTCTACATAATAGGCTGAACCGGTCACATCACCGGCTGCGCCGAATAGGGTTATTTTCATATTGTAAAGATAAGTCAAATTGGTGAGTGGTGAATGGTGAATAGTGAGTGGTTAGTGATATCTTGTAGAGAGAAGATGAATGAATAACAATTATTTTTCCGTAAGTTTGTCCGAGAAATGTATTTCTGATGAAAAAAATAGCCGTTTTTCCGGGATCCTTCGATCCCATAACCCGGGGTCATGAATCAATCATCCGCAGGGCGCTTCCGGTTTTTGATGAAATCATCGTAGCCCTCGGTGAAAACCCTGAAAAAAAAACCTATTTTCCACTGGCAAACCGTTTAAAATGGCTGGAACTGGTCTTTAGTGATGAACCTAAGGTAAGGATTGTAAAATATTCAGGTCTGACGGTCGATTTTTGCATGAGGATGAATGCAGGATATATCTTGCGTGGCTTAAGGACATCGGCAGATTTCGAGTTTGAACGGACCATAGGGCTGATGAACAAAGCTATTTCTCCGGCCATCGAAACAGTATTTTTTCTGAGCGCACCGGAATATGATGCCCTCAGTTCATCGGTGGTCAGGGATATCCTCCGCAACGGTGATGATGTCAGGAAGTTTGTTCCGGAGCAGATCAGCAGTGAAATGTTTCATAATTGATAATTGAAAATTGACAATTGATAATTTGGCTGAGTTGTTTATTTGTTCAGTTGTATAGTCGTTAGGACTTCGAATTTCGTAATTCAAAATTCGTAATTAAAAAGCATCTTCATTACTTTTAACATGAGCATACGTTCTTCAGTGAGCAAATTAGTTCTGTGTTTTTTGATGGTAATTCCACTGGTGACAGGAGCACAGGTTATCAGGATAACAGGTACGGCGCCGGGAGCAGAAGGCAAGAAAATTGAGGTGATCACTTCTTCCGACCTGATTACCGGGTTGGAAGAGACGCTCGCACAGGCTACCGTTGATTCCACTGCTTCTTTTACCCTTTCCCTGAATACCGATAAGACACTTTCCGCATTCCTGAACATCGATTTTCACCGTGGTGAACTGTTTCTTGAACCCGGTAGGTCGTATACCATATCAATCGCCCCTTTGAATTACAATGAGATCCAGGAGGTAAACCCTTTTGAAGAGTCGCAAAGCCTTGAGATCACACTGCAGGGAAACAAACCTGATGAACTGAATACATTAATCCAGGCATTTAATACTGAGTACAACAAGTTTGTACTGGATAATTTCAACTATCTCTACCGGGATAAGGACAAAGCACGGCTGGATACCTTCAGGGTCAGGATGGTGCAGAAATTCCCGGATGTAAAAAAGGCCTATTTCATCGACTATATAAAATACAAGATTGCATCAATCGAACAGGTGGCCAATGTGATGGGGAAATCCCCAATGATAAAAAAATATTTCTCCGATTCTCCCATCCTCTATGATAATGTCGAGTACATGGATTTCTTCAGGGAATTCTTTTCGAAATACATTACGACGACTTCCCGGCCGTTGAAATTCCTGAATTATTCCGGAATGCTGAATGGACCCAATAGTTACCCGGCCCTGATGAAAGCCTTGGAGGCGGATACGCTTCTACGAAAACCACAATTGCGTGAACTGGTTTTGCTCAGGTGTCTGATGGAAATGTATGACGATCCATTGTATAAGCAGGAGAGCATTCAAAACGTACTGGCTATAGTTACAAAGGACAGTAAATTCACTGAGAACAAAATAATCGCTGAAAATCTGTTAAAATACCTGACAAGGCTCAGACATGGCAGTGCAGCTCCCGGGTTCACTCTCCAGGACCGGAACCGGAGACAAGTTTCCCTTAGTGATCTAAAGGGAAAACCTGTCCTGCTTGGCTTCTGGACTACCTATTGTAAGTCGTGCCTCAGCGAGATGGAATTGCTGAAGCCACTGTATGATAAGTACCACGACCGCATGGCTTTCGTCAGTATCTCTGCCGATAAGGAATTCATGAAAATGCTTTTTTTTCTTAACCTTAAAAAAGATTTTACCTGGACCTTTCTCCACCTGGGCGATGAGATCGGATTGCTTCGAGAATATAATGTGCGTTCGCTTCCCTTGTTTGTGCTGATCGACAACCAGGGAAAGATCGTGAAATACCCGGCTGACCTGCCCGACAGCGGACTTGAATCGTCGATAGAGAAACTTTTGAACCCTTAAATTTCAATGTCTGAAAAGGCTTGTCACGGGATTTTGCTTACTTTTGCTTAGCATTTGTTGATTTATCGATAATGATATGATGGATTTATTTAAAAAATTTCTGGGAAACAAATCTCAAAGAGATATAAAAGAGATCATGCCCTATATTGACGCTACCCTGGAATTCTACGAGGAAATCAGGAAACTCAGCAACGACGAACTCAGGGACAAAACAGTTCAGTTTAAACAAAAGATCGCCGACCATATTTCAGAGAAAGAAAAAGAGATTGAAGAACTTAAGGGACAGCTCAATTCCGAAGAGATCGAGATTGACGAAAAAGAAAAACTATACTCCCAGCTTGATAAACTTGAAAAGGAAAGTTATGAACTGACTCAGGAAGTATTGAATGAGATCCTTCCCGAAGTCTTTGCCGTGATGAAAGATACGGCGAGGAGATTTGTGGAGAATGACTATGTTGAAGTCACTGCTACCCAGATGGACCGGGACTTAGCTGCCGTGAAAGCCAATGTTGTGATCGAGGGAGATAAGGCAAGGTACAAAACGAGCTGGCTGGCAGGTGGAAATATGATCCGTTGGGATATGATTCACTATGATGTTCAGTTAATCGGCGGAGTAGTGCTTCATCAGGGTAAGATCGCAGAAATGGCTACCGGTGAAGGAAAAACCCTTGTGGCGACACTCCCGGTTTACCTGAACGCTCTTCCGGGTAAAGGGGTCCATATAGTAACGGTAAACGATTACCTTGCAAAACGTGACTCGGAATGGATGGGCGTCCTTTATGAGTTTCATGGGCTGAAAGTAGATTGCATCGACAAGCATGAACCGAATTCAGATGCACGACGGAATGCCTATAATGCTGATATCACCTTCGGAACAAACAATGAATTCGGCTTTGATTATCTCCGCGACAATATGACCAGCAATCCAGAGGAGATGGTGCAGCGGTTGCACAATTATACAATCGTTGATGAGGTTGACTCCGTTCTGATCGATGATGCCAGGACGCCACTTATTATCTCAGGTCCCACGCCGAAAGGGGAAAACCAGGCTTTTGAGGAGCTGAAACCCAACGTGGTAAAATTATACAATGCTCAAAAAACCCTCGTAACAAAAATGCTTTCCGAAGCTAAATCCCTGAGCGAGGATGAGAACAACAACGAAAGCATGAAGAAAGCGGGCGAACAGGTGCTTCGCTCGCACCGCGGACTTCCGAAAAACAAGGCGCTGATCAAATTTCTCAGTGAACCCGGCATAAAGGCACTCCTCCTGAAAACGGAAAATTTCTTTATGCAGGAACAATCCAAGAACATGCATATCATCGATGATGAACTGTACTTCGTGATCGATGAAAAAAACAATACCATTGAACTGACCGACAAAGGGATCGACCTCCTGACCGAATCGTATGATGATCCTTCGTTCTATATCCTTCCCGATATCGGTAATGAACTGGCCGAACTGGCACACTCGAACCTGCTGGAATCCGAAAAACTGGAAAAAAAGAACCAGATGTTGATCGATTATTCGATCAAATCGGAGCGTGTGCATACCGTAAACCAGCTTCTTAAAGCATATGCTTTGTTTGAGAAAGATGTGGAATATGTCATCATGGACAATAAAATCAAGATTGTCGATGAACAGACCGGACGTATCCTTGAAGGAAGAAGATATTCTGAAGGCCTTCACCAGGCCCTTGAAGCGAAGGAAAGTGTGAAGGTGGAAGCCGCTACCCAAACCTATGCCACGATCACCCTGCAAAATTATTTCAGGATGTACAAGAAACTGGCAGGGATGACCGGAACTGCCGAAACGGAAGCAGGGGAGTTCTGGGATATTTACAAGCTGGATTGCGTCGTCATTCCTACCAACAAACCGGTGATACGTGATGATCGCCAGGACTTGGTTTACAAGACAAAACGGGAGAAATTCAATGCGGTCATCAAGGAGATCGAACACCTGATCTCCATTGGAAGGCCTTCCCTTGTGGGTACGACATCAGTAGAAACTTCCGAATTGCTGAGTCGTATGCTCAAGCGTCAGAACATCAAACACAATGTGCTGAACGCAAAGCTACACCAGAAGGAAGCCGAGATCGTGTTAGAAGCAGGTATTGCAGGTACAGTGACCATTGCCACCAACATGGCCGGCCGTGGAACCGATATCAAACTGGGTAAAGGTGTTGTGGAAGCCGGCGGACTTGCCATCATCGGTACAGAACGGCACGAGTCGCGACGTGTCGACCGGCAGTTACGTGGTCGTGCAGGACGCCAGGGCGACCCGGGAAGTTCGCAGTTTTTTGTCAGCCTCGAAGACGACCTGATGCGAATGTTCGGTTCCGACCGGATTGCCAAGATCATGGACCGGATGGGAATACAGGAAGGAGAGGTCATCCAGCATTCCATGATCACAAAATCAATAGAACGGGCACAAAGGAAAGTTGAGGAAAACAATTTCGGCATCCGTAAAAGGCTTCTTGAATATGATGATGTCATGAACATCCAGCGGGATGCCATATATAAAAAACGTCACCACGCCCTCTTTGGCGAACGCCTTGCCGTGGATATCAGCAACATGATCTATGATGTTTGCGAGACTACTGTGCTGGATTACCAGGAAAGAAATGATGTTGAAGGCTTCAAAATTGAACTCCTGCGTGAATTTGCAACCGATTCGCCCTTCGGGGAAAATGATTTCCAATCGCTCGATACTTCGGAACTTTCCAACAGGCTGTACGAACATGTCTACAAGCAGTATAAAGCAAAGAATGAAGCGATCTCAAAGAAGACCTTCCCAATTATCAAGCAGGTTTTTGAAAATGAAACCCAATATGAGAATATCGCCATCCCGGTTACCGATGGCTTGAAGACCTTGCAGGTCATAACTAATATCCGCAAGGCCATTGAAGATAAAGGGAAGGAAGTGCCATTATCCATCGAAAAGGGAATTGTGCTGATGATGATCGATAATGCATGGAAAGAACATCTGCGGGAGATGGACGACCTGAAACAGTCGGTTCAGAATGCAGCCTATGAACAGAAAGATCCTTTGCTGATCTATAAGTTCGAATCGTTTGAACTGTTTAAATCAATGGTCCAGCGAACGAACAAGGAAATCATTTCTTTCCTGATTAAGGCAGATGTTCCGATCCAGGTCGATAATGTACAGGAAGCGCAAAGGCCAAAGAAAATGGACCGCAGCCGCTTAAGGGAAGAACGCTCGGACTTGCTGTCGCAAGCCAATTCGAATACACAGGAAAAAACGAAACCGCAGCCCGTGCATGTTGAGAAGAAAGTAGGACGAAACGATCCTTGTCCATGCGGAAGCGGGAAAAAGTACAAGAATTGCCATGGGGTGGGTCAATAACGAAGTATGAAGTACAATTTACGATTTAACTTAACACTTAGCACTTAACACTTAACACTTCTTTGGTATGAAACTCAAAAGGATCCTGTTAAAATTGAGCGGAGAATCGTTGCAGGGAGATCAGCAATACGGGTTCGACCCGGAAAGGCTGATGGATTATGCGACAGAAATAAAAGCTGCCGTAGATGAAAAGATCCAGGTAGCCATTGTGATAGGAGGAGGCAATATCTTCCGGGGTCTCCAGGGAACAACCGGAGGCACCGACCGCGTTCAGGGTGACTATATGGGCATGCTCGCCACCGTGATCAACAGCATGGCCTTACAGGATGCCTTTAACAGACTGGAAATCCGATCAAAAGTGCTCTCAGGACTGGCCATCGACCCTGTTTGTGAACACATGAGCAGCGCTAAAGCAATCGAATTGTTAGATAAAGGTTTTGTAGTCATCATCGCAGGAGGCACTGGTAATCCTTATTTCACAACAGATACTGCTTCTGCTTTGCGTGCTCTCGAGATCAAAGCCGATGCCATCCTGAAAGGTACCCGTGTGGACGGAGTTTACTCTGCAGATCCCGAAAAAGATCCAAATGCAGTAAAATACGATTCACTTTCTTTTGATGAAGCATATGATAAGGGATTGAAGATCATGGATCTGACAGCATTCACACTTTGTCGTGAGAACCATCTGCCTGTACTCGTATTCAATATGAATGTGAAAGGAAACCTATTCAAAATCATTAGGGGGGATAAAATTGGAACTATCGTACAATAAACAATTGACAATTGATAATTGATAATTGATAATACAACGACTAAGCAACTAAACAGCTCGTCAACTCGTCAATTCATCAGCTCATCAACTAAGTATTAAACAACATGCACGAAGAGATAGAATTTACCCTTGAAGAAGCCAGGGAAGGAATGCACAATGCGGTTCTTCATTTAGAAAAAGAACTCCAGAAAATCCGTGCAGGGAAAGCAAGTCCACAGATGCTGGAAGGGGTCAGAATTGATTATTACGGCACGCTGACACCCATCGATCAGACCTCTAACATCAGTACACCGGATGCCCGCCAGATCATTGTTCAGCCTTGGGATAAAAGTATGCTGGGGTTGATCGAAAAAGCCATTCTTGCTGCCAACCTCGGGTTTAACCCAAAAAATGAAGGCGAGATCCTGCGCATCGTTGTTCCTGCATTGACCGAAGAGCGGCGCAGGGAATTGGTCAGGAAAGCAAAATCTGAAGCGGAAAATGCAAAGATCAGCATACGTAACATTCGTCGCATTGCCAATGAAACTGCAAAGAAACTTAAGAAAGACGGAATTCCTGAAGATGAGGTGGATAAGCTGGAAGAAGATATTCAGAAGATAACCGACGAACATATCGTTAAAGTTGATAAGATCCTGGAAGGAAAAGAGAAGGATATTTTAACTGTTTAATTGACAATTGATAATGGATAATTGATAATTGGCATTATCACACGAATAACTCATCTCAAACTCACGCATCCAGCATCCAGCATCCAGCATCTAGAACACCGCAATCTCATCTGCAAATAACCAACAAGGTTCACCTTTACCTTCATGCC
>Ga0187861_10004054_pt1 | contig 12485 bp, 9 predicted proteins | sample June2016WEW_10_1_3_FD_132986 | JGI IMG/M metagenome (GOLD analysis project Ga0187861, IMG submission 132986) | Peatland microbial communities from SPRUCE experiment site at the Marcell Experimental Forest, Minnesota, USA - June2016WEW_10_100 | ecosystem: Environmental > Terrestrial > Soil >...
CTGAACCTGACGCAGGGCATGAAGATCCTGATCATCAATACAACCGCCATCAACGGCACGGTAGTGATACCGTATAATGCATCAGCCGTGGCACTGAACGTGAGCGTAAGGACGCTTGACGGCGGCAGGGTCTGGAAAGCCTCCGCGTTCACGATAGCCCCGTTCCCGGCTCCCACCATCGTGTCAGTGGCACCGACCACCCCGTGGTACCGGAACGCGAGTGTCTTTTTCCTTATCACCGGCACGAACTTCCAGCCCGGTCAGACAGCGGTCAACTTCACGTACCCGTCCAATGGCACGGAACTGAACGTAACGGGAATGAAGATCCAGACCATCACCACGACAACGATCAACGGAACGGTTGTCGTGCCATATAATGCATCAGCCGTGACGATGAACGTGAGCGTAAGGACGCTGGATGGCGGCAGGGCGTGGAAACCCGCTGCGTTCACGGTGGCCCAATTCCCGGCGCCGACCATTGGGGCCATCACGCCGGCCTCCGGGTTCCGGAACACGACCGTCGCGTTCACCATCACCGGCACGAACTTCCTGCCCGGTCAGACCACCGTCAACCTGAGTTATCCGGCAAACAGCGAGATTAGTACTACCCTTTACGCGGTCTCGTCCACCCAGATCATCGGGGGCATGCGGGTACCCGGCAATGCTACGAACGGTGCTTGGAAACTCAATGTCACTACCCTTGACGGCGGCCTTACTACCAGACCCTCCGCGTTCACCATCAGCAAATTACCGGCTCCTGCTGTCACAGCCTTCGCCCCATCAGCTGCGTACCGGGGAACAACGGTCTCGTTCATCGTGAATGGCAGTTACTTTGAGCCGGGTGGACTGACAATCGTGAACCTGACAAAGCCCGGCCAAGTCGATATTTCGACGAACCTAACCACCGTTTACTCGTCACAGATCGCCGGGAATTTCACCATCCCGTCAGGTTACGCGACAGGATTGTGGAATGTTAATGTAAGTACCATCGATGGCAATTTTGTAACAAAAGCCAGCGCCCTCAGCGTGCTGTAGGAAACCCGCTTTTTTTTATTTTGCATTTCTGATGGGGGCTGATGCCCCCATACCCCCTTCAGGATAGTCGCCGCCGCCCCCGTCGGGGCGCTGTCGAAGAATCCTGACGGATTCTTCTCCAGTCAATCATCGCTGTGTGACGAAGGAACACGAGAAGAGAGCCATCAGGCTCTCTTCGCTGACGCGACGATTGTCTCCCCGCGGCAGATCAGAAACTAAAAGCAATTTTTAAAAAACCTTCTCGCCCCGCCGTGCCTCGGAGAGGCCCTGATGCGGGGGAGACTCCCCGCTATTGCTTCACATTAGGAAATTTTCCCCCTCAATCCCTCTTCTTCAGCAGAGTCCCTGCATACACGCACTGGCCGAACGAGACGCAACCATCCCCGAGCGGGTACTCCCGGTTGAGAATACACGAACGGCCCTGTGCAGTAACCACCTTTTCGATGGTCGTGCGGATCGCATGGTTGTACGCGACCCCGCCGCTGAGCGCGATCTCCTTCATGCCGTCCCGTTCCGCAGCCCTCACTGCCATCTGCGCAATCCCGCGGGCGAGGTTCTTCTGGAACGAGGCAGCGATCGTGCGGATTGCCCGCTGGTCGCCGGAAGGTGCAGCGAGCAGCTTCTCAAGTGCTGTTGCCACGAGAACCCGGCTGGAGAGTGTCTCGCATCCGTCCCGGGTGGAGAATACCAGTTCCCACGCCTCCGGCTTGCCCCCGGCGGCAGCCGCTTCCAGTTTCATCGCAGGTTCGCCATCATATGTCCGCTCCCGGCAGATACCGAGGAGTGCGGCGCAGGCATCGAGCACCCTCCCGGTGCTCGTAGTCTGCGTTACGTTGAACCCCGAGGCGACCTGTTTTTCGAGGACGCCCAGCTCCACGTCCGACCAGCCGCGGGAGGAAAGGAGCGAGCGGACACGCTCGTCCGGCAGGATGCCGTAGAGCATCCGCTCCGGGAACCGGGTCGCAAGGTCCCCGCCGGGCATCGCCACCGGTTCAAGGTGGGCGACCCGCCGGAGCTCCGGGGCCTGCCCGGAGAAGATCTCGCTGCCCCAGACCGTCCCGTCGTCCCCGTACCCCACACCGTCGATCGCGATGCCGATACAGGGCCCCGTTGTCGTGGCGGCAATGTGGGCCCGGTGGTGCTGGACCGGGACGAGGTCGAGGCCGTGCTCGGCCGCGATCTCGCGGGCGAACCGGGTCGAGAGGAACTGCGGGTGGAGGTCGTGGGCGACCATGTCGAACTTTGCCCCGAGGATCCGCCGGAGGTTATGCACGGTCTCCTCCAGGTATTCGAGCGTCGCGGGGTTGCGCACGTTCCCCACGTGGGGCGAGGTGACGGCAAACCCTCCCTTGTAGATGGTCGCGTTTGCGTTCAGTTCGGGGCCCACGCCGAGGATGCAGTACTTGCCGAGGTCGATCGCTGTCCGTTTCGGGGCGATCCCCCGCGAAAGCCTTATGATGTATCCGTCCCGGACCACCGAGTCGTCGCACCGGTTCACGATCTTCCGGTTGTGGGTGAGGAAGAAGTCTGCGTCGCGGTTCAGTTTTGCCATCGCGGCATCGATCTCCGTGATCATCGGGTAGCCGGGCATGTTCGCGCTCGTCATGATCAGGAGCGGGTGCTTCAGGTGCGAGAAGAGGAGGTGGTGGAGGCCGGTGTAGGGAAGCATGCAGCCGACCGTGTGCAGGTTGCTGATCGCGGCGTGGGCAGTCGGGTCGCGTTTTTCGAGGACCGCGATCGGGTGCACGGGGCTCTCAAGCACCTGCCGGTCCTCCGTCGAGACGATCGTGAGCTGGTCGATATGATCCGGCCGGACCATGATCGCAAAGGGCTGCTCGATCCGGCCGAGCCGGTGCTTGAGCTTGTCCGCAGCCTCTTCAATGCACGCAAGGTGGAACCCTCCGATGCCCCGCATCGCGAGGATGAACCCGGAGTCGAGCAGCCGGGCAGCCTCCGCGACGGGGTCGGGGCAGTCGACCCTGTTCCCGAGCCTGTCGAAGAGGGTGAGGGCCGGCCCGCAGCTGGCGCAGGCAATCGTCTGGGCATGGTGGCGCCGGGAGTGCGGGTCGCTGTATTCCGCTGCGCAGGCCGGGCACATCGGGAACTCCGCCATCGACGTCCGCTCGCGGTCATAGGGAATTTCGCTGATGATGCTGTACCGGGGGCCGCAGTTGACACAGGAAGTAGCCCAGTAGTTCTCGTACCTCCCGCCGTGGGTAAAAATATCGCCGATGCACTCGTCGCAGATCGCGATGTCAGGAGGGATCATACCCGAGAACGAACCGGTGCCGCTCGCGAGGATTGAGAACCCGTCCGGGACGTCACGGTCTGTTTCCGTGCATTCAACAGAATCGATCCGGGCAAGGGGCGGTCCGCGGGAGACTGCAGCCAGAAACTCGGAAAAACGCGCGCCCTTTGCGAAAATCTCCACTTCGCTGCCAAGATTCTTCACCGTGCCGGTGATACCGAACTCGGCAGCCTTTGCAAACACAAAAGGGCGGAACCCGACACCCTGGACAATTCCCCGGACCGTGATTCTGCCTTTCTGCATGATGGTGTCGCAAAATTTTATTGATGCGCACAACGATATAATGATAGGGTTTTCACCGTGCCGGGCCATATTCGCATTGTAAACGATCCTGTAGAGCTGGTCCCTCTCCTGATGACATTCAATGACCCCTCCTTCAAGAAAGTCTATGAACTATTGAACAAATCGTGGCTTACCGAGCCCGAGATCCGGGCACACATCGATGACGATTGCGTGCCGCTCTGCCTCCAGATCCTCAAGAAGGGTAACCTTGTCGAGGAGCAGTGGCGGATGCCCAAGCCCGGATCGAAGCCCGAAAAGGAGTTCCGGGCAACGTACAACAAGTTCCGGGCAAACTTCCAGTGCAATCTCTCCGACCTCTCCGATATCCTCTACATCTCGCTCTCCAACGACGAGAATCTCCGCGAGGTGGTGGAGCAGATCGAGGGCGAGCTTGCCAAGGGCAACAGTTCCATCAACGACCTCTCCCGGAAATTCGGCGTCAGTTCTGTCTTCATCAAGGGCCTCGCCAAACGGATCACCCATATGGATGTGAAGGGACAGGGACTGGTGCTGCTTGACACAGGGCGCTAAGGATCCCCTCTATTCTATCCTGCGGAGCAAGCGCGAGGTCTCGCGCCTCCAGATCCTCGTCGAGATTGCCGAGCACCAGCCGGCGGTGCGGCAGCAGGAGATCGCCGAGAAACTTGGCGTGACCCCGCAGGCGATCTCCGAGTATATCCGTGAACTGGTCGACGAGGGCATGGTCTCGGCGAGCGGCCGGGGCAACTACGAGGTGACAAAGTCCGGCATCGAGTGGGTACTCGCAAACGCCGAGTCGCTTGAGTCGTACGCCCGGCACATCCGGCGCGACATCATCCAGCAGGTCTCGGTCTGGACCGCGATTGCGGCCGAGAACCTCAAGGACGGTGACGAGGTAGGGGTGTACATGAAGGACGGTTTCCTCTACGCGGCGAAGAAACCCTCGGCAGCAACCGGCTCGGCGATTGCGGATGCAAAGAAGGACGAGGACGTCGGGATTGCCCGCCTGAGCGGGATCATCGACCACCACGAGGGCGTTCTTCACGTCTGCAAGGTCCCGCGCATCCAGCACGGCGGCTCGCGCAAGGTGCGGAGGGACAAGCTGCTGGAAGTCACGGGAAAAGCAGGCATCGTCGCGGCGGTCGGGCTCGAGGCCTACATCGCCCTGAAGTCCGCGGGCCGGAAGCCCGACATGTTCTTTGGCGCACGGGAAGGTGTGATCGAAGCGGCATTCCACGGGATCGACTGCGCGATCGTGGTCGTGGACGAGGAGTTCACGGACTTCTTAAAACGGCTGGAGAGCGTGGAACTCGCGTACGTGATCCACGACCTGATCACCCCATGAAGATCATCGTCCAGCCCCAGAAAGGGGGCAGCTACAAACTCCTTTTTTACGATGGCAGGAACGTGCGGGGTGCCGGTTATGTTGAGCTCCAGGACACGCCCCGCGGCCCCCGCCCGACCAAGTACCGGGTGAAGTGGGGGACAAAGAAGGAGTACCGGCACACGCCCTCCAAGGACCTGGTCGCAAACCTCCGCGATTCGGATGTGCGGCTGACGAAGCGGGACCATCCGTTCGAGACATTCCTTGCCGACTTCCAGGTGAAGGCGGGGACGGTCGATGCCTGCCGCATGTGCCTGCTGGACGAAAAGTACACCCCGCTCGATGAGAACAACACGGTGCTGTTCGGCAAGAACGAGCGGATCTGCCTCGACTGCGGCCGGCGCGAGCTGCGCCGGGAGGTCTCGCATATCGGGCGCCTGGGCCGGGACGGGATCGCCCATCTCGAGAGCCTCCTCGTCCAGTTCCGGAACCTCGACCGGGTGCTTGCCACGCTCAATCCCGAGAAACTGACCATGGGGGCGGCCCTCTTCGACAAGCTCGAAGCACATCCCGTGATGACGACGGCCCCGCTCGACGAGCTGCCTCTCCCCCGGCAGTTCATTGACGCAAGCGGCGTGAAACAGCTGATGCCCGCCCAGCAGCTGGCGGTGGAGGCAGGTTTGCTCTACGGGAAGGACCTGCTGGTCGTGGCAGCCACCGCGAGCGGCAAGACCTTCATCGGCGAGATGGCGGGGATCAAGAACTATCTTGAGGGCCGGGGACGAATGCTCTTCCTCGTCCCGCTCGTGGCCCTCGCGAACCAGAAGTACGAGCGGTTCGCGGAACGGTACGGGAAGTTCGCGAAGACCGGGCTCCTGACCGGGGTGAGCCGGCTCAACCTGCCCGAGACCCGGAAGGTCGGGGACCGAAACCCGCAGGCCCCGATCATTGTCGGTACCTACGAGGGGGTCGACAACATGATCCGGTGCGGGCAGAGGATGCAGAACATCGCCACGGTCGTGATCGACGAGGTGCAGATGCTCGAGGACAAAGACCGGGGCCACCGGCTCGACGGCATGATCGCCCGGCTCAAGTACCTCGCCCCGCAGGCCCAGTTCCTCTACCTCTCGGCCACGATCGGGTCGCCTAAGGTGCTCGCGAAGAAGCTCAACTGCACGCTCGTCCAGTACGCGGACCGCCCGGTCGGGCTCGAGCGTTACCTCCTCTTTGTCGAGCGCAAGCAGAAGATCCCGACCATCAAGCGGATGACGACTGAAGAGTACAAGCGGACCTCGTCCAAAGGGTTCCGGGGCCAGACGATCATCTTCACCAATGCCCGGGCCCGGTGCCACATGATCGCCGATGCCCTTGGCATGCGTGCCGCCGCCTACCACGCAGGCCTGAGTGCGCAGGAGCGCAGGGACGTGGAGAGCCGGTTCCTGCAGGGAAAGCTGATGGCCGTCGTCACCACCGCCGCGCTCGGTGCGGGGGTTGATTTCCCGGCCTCGCAGGTGATCTTTGACGCCCTCGCGATGGGCAGGGACTGGCTCTCGGTGCAGGAGTTCAACCAGATGGGGGGCCGGGCCGGCCGGCCGGACTTCCACGACCTCGGCCGGGTCGTGATCCTCGCAGAGCCCGGGGGAAGTTACTCCCGCGAGAACCCCTTTACGGAAGAGGAGGTCGCGATCCGGCTCCTCAAGGGCGAGATGGAGGAAGTGGCGCCCGAGCACGACTTCGAGCAGAGCTCGGAGGAGTACGTGGCGAATGCCGTTGCCTGCGGGGGGGAGGAGGCGGACCTCAACCGGATCAACGGCATGATGGTCGGCAGCATGGAACCGGTCCTGCCGGAACTCATCGCCCACAAGCTGGTCGAGAAGCACGGCACGAAGCTCGTGATGACCCCGCTCGCCCGCGTCATGGCGGAGCATTTCATCGGCATGGAACGGCTGCTCGAGATCATCCGGCTCACGAAGACGATGAAGGATCCGGTGGAGATCATCGCTGAACTGGAGAGCGAGGACGTGCATAAGGAGAAGAAACCGGACCCGAAAAAAACGGTGCACGAGAAGCCGGGCCGCAAACGCAGGTAGTACGTAACATGTTAAAACATGCGGAAAATTTTACCATATTTTTGCCATCACGGCTGAATTGAGACAATTTTAAGAGACCCCTAGTTTACCTTTCCAACCATGCAAGGCATGCCCATGGATACCGGGAAGGAGCGGAGCATCCGGTCCTGTACGCCACCGCCCGATACTCTTACCGGCGATGGCACTGCGGTCAGCAAGCGGCTGAAACGTGTCCCCCTCCTCCGGTGGAGTGAACGGGCTGGATTTTTGGAAGTATCGGCAGGCCTTCATTTTGCCGTCGACCGGCATACCCACAAATCATAGATCGGGTCGGCCGGGTTTTCTGAGACCTCGACTGCGCTGCCCAGTTCCTCGCCCCAGCTCCGGATGAGCAGGGCTTCCGGTTCCGTCCCGACCGTGATGATGGTCTCCTGCGATAACGCGAAGAGCTCGCTGACGATCCGCTGCCACATGTCCTGCGAGAAGCTGTTGATCTCGCCCATCATGATCCCGATACCTTTTGGAACGGGCTGGATGTACTGCGAGGCGATCGTCGCGTCCAGCCACATCGTCTCCTCCGGGAGGAGTCGTTTCTCGGTCAGGCCCCGGCAGAGGAGGGTCTCGTCATTGTCGTACGAGAGCGGGGCGTAGCCGAGATCCCGCAGGACGAGCGATCCCACGCCGGAACCACAGCAGGCGTCGATGCAGGTCCCGCCGTTTCCCGTTCCCCAGAACCCCCTGATGAGATCGGTGAGGATGCCCCTGCGCTTCGGGTTGAGGTCTTCCATGGAGGGGGGGACCGCCGCGAGGAGTGCCATGCTGTAATGCTCCCGTACCGCTGCGGCCCAGACCGCCCGGTCCTCCTGGAAGATCTCGCCGCTGACATTCTCGAACCGCTCGATCAGGGCAAGGGACGGGTTCCGGCAGAGAAACGACCCGGCCGTCCAGCCATCCGTCCCCCGGAACGCGAGCGCTACCGGTTCCTCGTGTTCGTCTACGAGGAGGCGCCCCTCATCGCCCGGGGTTTTTGCAAGGACGGCGTTGAACCCGGTATCGGTGAGGGCGGCAAAGGCCGGCTCGACGAATGTGACCGCATCAACCCCGAGGATCTCCGCCGCCTTCATGGTTTTTGGTTCCCCCGTTCGATCCGCAGGCCGTGCGGCGCCTCGATCGTCCCGTCAATCTTTGCCTCTTCGTGGAGCACGATCGACTTCGCCTTCACGTCGCCAAGGATATGGGCCCCTTTCTTCACGAACACGGTCGAGCCGCTCTCCACGTTCCCGTGGACCGTGACGCCGTCGACTACGGTGATCCGGTTCTTCGCCCGGAGGCTCCCGAAGATGACCGTGTTCTGCTGGACGTCGATGGACCCGGCCCGGATGTTCCCGTGCAGCCGGCAGCCCCTGCCGATCTTCATCGTGGAGGGAACCGCAAAGAACTTCATGTTCAGCTTCGAGCGGGCGGGGATCATGAGCGGGATCTCCCTCTTCTCCTCGTCTTCCGAGAAGAGGTCGTCGAGGAGCCGGTCGAGTTCCTTCTCGTTCTCGAGATGGAGGAGGGTCATTAAGTAGATGATGATGAACATGAAGACCGGCATCGGGTTCCTGACCTCGATGTCGCCCTTTGCTTCGAACCCGTCCCGGATCTCGACCTTCTCGCCGATATCGAGGGCTCCCGCAACGGAGAGTTTCCCGTTGATCTTCACGCCCTCGCCGATGTAGGCGTCCTCTTTTGCGATCACGTCGCCGCCGATCTCGGACCAGTTCCCGATCCGGGTGTCGCCGTTCGCCCAGATGTACTCGCGGATCTTCGAGGACTCGCCCACGAAGACATCGTTGCCCCGGAGCCCGTAGTCGATCTGGCAAAACTCGCCGATCACGATGTTCCGGTCGGTCTTGATGCTGTGTTCCTGGAGTTCGGTCCCGTCAGGAAGCAGGCAGTGCCTGTGCCAGTCTTTCACGGTGCGTTCTTTCATGCATCACCAAAGGGTGCCGTTCAGGCCCCGAACTTGTGCGTCCTGTTGATGAGGTCGAGCGCGATGGGCATCAGGGCCGTGCCCGGTATCCGGCAGAGCCCGCCTTTCGCGCAGGTGTATTCGTCAAACCGGACCACGTCGTCCGTGCGTACCCCGTCGCCCCGGATGATGAGCGGTACCGGGTCGGCGGAATGGTCCTTGAGGGTGCAGGGGGTGGAGTGGTCGCCGCAGATGATGATGATGCAGTCCTTCCGGTCGAGCAGCGGTTCGAGCACCGCGTCGATCTTTTCTATGAAGTTCTTCTTCTGCTCCGCGAGCCCGTCGTGGCCGGACTCGTCGGCGCCCTTGATGTTGACGAGCACGAAGTCCTTCGAATCGAGCTCCTTCTGTGCAGCCGCAATCTTGCCCGCGATATTGCTGTCCTGCGAGCCGGTGATGCCCGGCACGGGGACCCGGGTGAGGCCGACGGCGCTGCCGATGCCGTTGATCAGGCTGGCGGCGGCAATCACGCTGCCGTTGAGACCGTACTTCTCAAAAAAAGGCTCGAAGTGCCCCATCTCGCCGGCGCCCCGCATGAGCACGATGTTCGCCGGGTTGAGGCTGTTCTTCACCCGGTCCTTGTTGATCGGGTGGTCAAAGAGGATCGGCATGGACTGCTTCACGAACTCGTTGCAGACTGCGGCAGTCTTCTCGTGGTTTGCTGCCTTTTTGACCGCAGTGATCGTGAGCGGCGGCACACCCTCCTTCTTCGGGTCGTTCGAGGTGACACAGTGCCCGAGGCCAACACCCTTCAGGGCAAGGGCGGCCCGGTGTCCCGCTCCCGAGCGGAACGTGAACTCGACGCCGAACTTCGAGAGGTCGACCCCGTCCTGGATCGCTTTACTCAGTACAGCGGTGTCGTGGATACGTCCCGCCCGCCGGTCGAGAACCTTCCCGTCCTTCGAAACGGTCGCGTAGTTGCACCGGAACCCGATCATGCCGGGCTCCATGTGGATCCCCGAGCCCTCGCATTCGAGCGGGCCCCGCCCGGTGTAGTACTTGTACGGGTCGTAGCCGAGCAGGGCGAGGTGGGCGGTGTCGGACCCGGGCCGGATGCCGGGGCCGATGGTATCCATGATCCCGCAGATCCCTTCAGCGGCAAGCCGGTCCAGCACCGGCGTCCTTGCCGCGGCGAGCGGGGTCGTGCCGCCAAGTGACGGGTTCGGCCGGTCTGAGATCCCGTCCAGCACGAGGAAGAGGATTTTATTCGCGGTCATTCGTATGGAATGGTTGGGCGGGCGGGGTAATTAGGTTTGTCGAACCCTCCCGTCAGTGAGGGTGAGACAAGAGAAGAACGCATCAGCGTTCTTCGACTTGTCGAACCCCAATCTCATACTGTTATCCCCGGGAGATGCCGGATGCTCCCGGGGCTCCGGCCGGCTCTTCCATTCGGGAACCAGGAGAAGGAGATATCAGTCGAAGAAATTCCTGGCGGTATCCCCCGGCCTGGACCTCACTCCAAAGGATCTGGTCGAAGAAATTCCTGGCGGTATCCCCCGGCCTGGACCTCACTCCAAAGGATCTGGTCGAAGAAATTCCTGCGGAATTTCTTCTCCAGCCTGCCCTTCCCTGCGGGAACGGCAGTCTCCCCAAAAATCCATAATCCCCCCCGACCCATTGTTATAGGAATTTAAATGCGTATACCCATCCAGTCAGTCACACCGGACTGCGGATTCGCGGAAGTCTGCGGCTGGGTTCACGAGGTCAGGGACCTCGGCGGCCTCGCCTTCATGCTCATCCGCGACCGGACCGGCATCATCCAGGTGACGATCCCGAAGAAGAAAGTATCGGAAGGCGTCCTTGCAGCCATGAAAGCGGTCTCCCGTGAATCGGTTGTCCGGGTCACCGGCCTGGTCAAGGCAATCGACAAGGCCCCCGGCGGCCGTGAGCTTGTGCCCGAGACCATCGAGATCGTGAGCCTCGCCGAGACCCCGCTCCCGCTCGATGTCTCCGAAAAGGTTCCGGCAGAACTCGATACCCGGCTCGACGCCCGGTTCCTCGATGTGCGGAGGCCCCGCGTTGCTGCTGTTTTTGAGATCCGCAGCGCTGCGCTCCATGCCATCAACCAGTACTTCCATGACAACGGGTTTACGAATATCACCACCCCCAAGATCGTGGCTGCAGCCACCGAGGGCGGCACCGAACTTTTCCCGATCGCCTACTTCGACCGGGAAGCCTTCCTGAACCAGAGCCCGCAGCTCTACAAGCAGATGATGATGGCCGCCGGCTGCGAGAAGGTGTACGAGATCGGGCCGATCTTCCGGGCCGAGGAGCACAACACCACGAAACACCTCAATGAGGCGACGAGTATCGATATTGAAGTCTCGTTTGCCGACCACATCGAGGTGATGCGCATCCTCGAAGACCTGATCGTGAAGACCTACGCGTACGTGGATGCGAAATGTCCCGCCCAGCTCGCAAACCTGGAGATCACCGACTTCCCCCTGCCGAAAGCCCCGTTCCCCCGGATCACGTATGGCGAGGCGATCGTGATCGCGAAGAAGAAACTCGACGAGCCGATCAAGTATGGCGACGACATCAGCCCCGCGGCCGAGCGGGCAATCGGTGCCGAGATGGGCGGCCACTACTTTATCGTGGACTGGCCCAGCGAGATCCGCCCGTACTACGCGATGCAGTACGAGAACGATCCCTCGATCTGCAAGGCATTCGACCTGATGCACCCGCGGATGGAGCTCTCGAGCGGAGCCCAGCGGGAGCACCGGTATGACCGGCTCGTGCAGCAGATCAAAAAGAAGGGCCTGAACCCCGAGAGCTTCGAGTTCTACCTCCGCCCGTTCCGGTACGGCATGCCGCCCCACGCGGGCTGGGGCCTCGGGGCCGAGCGCCTGGTGATGACGATGCTGGGCTTATCCAACGTGCGCGAAGCGGTCCTCTTCCCACGGGACATGCACCGGCTGGTTCCCTGACCACGAACTATTTTTCTTTGAGGAACAATCGATCTGTAACGAAAGGGCCCGTATTTCCCATGTCCAAAGCGTATTTCATCAATAAGGTACTCGCGACCACGGTAGTCGGGAGCTATCCGGTTGTAAAAGGCGGCGGCCTGAGGAGCCTCTTTGACCCGCTCCATTCCGCGGTCGAGACAGCAGTTGCCGACCAGATCGGGGCAGGGATCGATATCATTTCCGACGGACAGGTCCGGGGTGACATGATCGGGGCCTTTGCATCGAAACTCCCCGGCGTCAAAGGCCAGGACGTGATCGGCAAGATCCAGCCTGCCGCTGCCGCGATCACGGCCGCCGACACAAAGTACGCCATCTCGAAGTTCCCGAAAGTGAAGGGGATCATCACCGGCCCCTCCACGCTCGCCCACGGCCTCCACATCAGCACCCCGATGTACCGGAACAAGGAGGAACTCGCGCTTGACCTCGCCGCTGCACTCGTCATCGAAGCAAGAAGCCTTGAAGCCGCGGGTGTCACCCTCCTCCAGATCGACGAGCCGATCCTCTCGAC
>Ga0187861_10004061_pt1 | contig 12469 bp, 9 predicted proteins | sample June2016WEW_10_1_3_FD_132986 | JGI IMG/M metagenome (GOLD analysis project Ga0187861, IMG submission 132986) | Peatland microbial communities from SPRUCE experiment site at the Marcell Experimental Forest, Minnesota, USA - June2016WEW_10_100 | ecosystem: Environmental > Terrestrial > Soil >...
CGCAGTGAGATGAGTAACGCGACGATGATTACCCTCGGGCTTTTCCGGGGCCTTGTGCTGTCAGACGTCCACGCTCCGCGATTCCCTAAGGCGGATTCCAGAAGCGAAGCCATCCGCGACCCCGCCTGTCTTCTCGCCGCCGATCTTCCCGGCGACTGTCTCGCCGATCTGATTCAACAGGGGCAACCCCTTCTGGCGACCGCCGGCGATCCAAGGCTGAGCGTTGATCCCCTTTGCGGCGTTCTGTCCAGGGCTCCCCGGCGAGCAGCCTTAGCAGTCCAGTCGTGAACCAGTGCATCATCGGGGGACCTCCTTGCGGGCTGCGGAAGCCAGCCCTTCGGCCCCTTCAGGAAGCCGGGGCTTTCGTAGAGAGCGGGCAGATAGGTCGTGCGGCCTCCGAATTATCGGGGTGTTGCACGCAACCCTGAGCTTGTCGTGAGTTCCCCAACACGGGACGCCTCCCTGGGATTTAGCCGGAGCCGAATTCTACCCCAGATGCGCTCCCGTGTGGGAGAGAAAAATGTCCCCACTGTGTTCCCGGGGGCGGACCGCAGCCCGGCCCCCGGACCGGTTTCCCCTTGACACCGCGAGATGCCCTGCGCCATTCTGGGACGGGCCACGTCTCACTGCGGCCCACAGGAGGGAATCTCTCGTCGTGACCCGTCCACTGACTCATCATCCAAAGGGGGAAATGAAATGATGCTTCCGAAGTATAGCATGGGGATCGGCGACCGGTTCGCACGGCAGGGCGTCGCGCAGCTCACGGCGCTGGTACAGGCCAAGGCGCTGGGCGCGGAGGTCACGCCGGTCTGGAACAAGTCGAACCGGGAGCATCTGATCGTCCATACGCATCCCGACAGCGTGCGCGCCGAGGCCGACGCCGCGGTGAAGGCCCTGGGATGGAAGGGGCCGTATTGCGTGGATGCCGACCACATCGGCCTCAAGACCGTGGATGCGTTCATCGCCGGGAGCGATTTCTTTACGCTTGACGTGGCCGATTTCACCGGGCAGGCGGCCCCGGAAGCGGACATCCAGGACTTCGTGGCCCGGCACCGCCGGCATGCGACGACGATGAAGATTCCGGGGATCGACAGGGCGCTCCACATCTCCGAGCGGGACACCGCCGATATCGCGAAGAAGTACCTGCTGGCGGTCCGGGAGGCCGGCGCGATCTACCGCCACGTCGAGGCCGCCAAGGGCCGTGATCGGTTCGTCACCGAGGTGTCCATCGACGAGACGGACAAGCCCCAGACGCCCATGGAGCTGCTCTTCATCCTTGCCGCCATCGCGGACCAGGGGATCCCGGCGCAGACGATCGCCCCCAAGTTCACCGGCCGGTTCAACAAGGGCGTGGATTACGTCGGCGACGTCGCCCAGTTCGACAAGGAATTCAACGAGGACCTCGCCGTCATCGCCTTCGCGATCAAGGAATTCGGTTTGCCGGCCAACCTCAAGCTCAGCGTGCATTCCGGGAGCGACAAGTTCTCGATCTATGGTTCCATGGCCCGCGCCATCCGGAAGCACGACACCGGGCTCCACCTCAAGACGGCCGGCACGACCTGGCTGGAAGAAGTTGCGGGGCTGGCGATGGCGGGTGGAGACGCGCTGAAGCTGGCACAGGAGATCTATGAAAAGGCGTACGCTCGGATCGACGACCTGTGCAAGCCGTATGCGGCCGTCATTGATATTGATCGGGCCAAGCTCCCCGATCCGAAGACGGTCCGCGGCTGGTCCTCATCGGCGTTCGTGGCGGCGCTGCGCCACGACCAGAAGAATCCGGCTTACAACCGGCACTTCCGCCAGTTGATCCACGTGGGGTTCAAGGTGGCGGCGGAGATGGGCCCCGTGTACTACCAGGCGTTAGAAGTGAACGCCGGTGTGATCGGCCGGTTGGTCACGGAGAACCTGCTGGAGAAGCACATCAAGCCGGTCTTCATCACAGACAGCCGTTAGCCGTCAGCGATCGGCCTTCAGCCTGAAACCGAACAGCGGCCCGGGTAGGCCGCTCTTCGTGTTCCGTATGCTCGCTGATGGCTGTCTTACGGCAGCAGGCGCGGTTCCTTCGCGCGCTCCGCCACCATGACCGCCTGGGCCCCGCGCACGTCGGCTCGATCGTGGACCAGGGCGGCCACGGCCGCGGCCATGGCGCGCGGGTCGTCGGGTCCGGGGAAGATCACGTTGCGGCCGATCAGGGCGCCCCGGATGTTGGGCCCCGCCTGCAGGGCGGCCCGGAGATCCTTCAGGACCGGCAGAGGATTCCCGGTCACCTCGCCTCCCAGGATCAGGATGGGCAGAGTCGTCGCGCCCGCCACCTTCTCCAGCCCCTTGCACGAGGGGATCTTGAGCCAGGTGTTCAGCGACGAGGGCCCCATCGCCGAGGCGACGCTCACCATGCCGGCCAGATCCTGGGCCGTTCGTTGAACGACGTATGTCCCCCGCACCCGCTTCACGGGAAGCGGTTCCAGGAAGGCGGTGAGGTCGGCGCGAACGCACTGGCTCACGGCATCGGCGCACGCCAGGATGGTCCGGCCCGAGGCGGGATCGGCCGGATCCAGGCGGAACATGAACTTGGCCCCGTCCATGCGCAGGGCCTGCATCCGCTCCGTGGTGAAGGCGGTGAAGGTGTCCTCCATCTCGAAGGCCGTCCCCTTGAGGCCCCCCCGGTTCATGCACCCCACCAGCAGGCGATCGTCCAACAGGCTGGCTCCTCCCCGTTCCTTGATCAGCCGGGTCAGGATGAGCAGGTCCTCGATGAGATCCGGCGTGCCCATGATCCCGTCGATCCCCGGACAGGTGAAGACCCGCAGGATGCGGGCGAGGTAGGCGTGTCGGTCCGCCATTCCCAGGGGATCGTCCTTCACGTTGAGGACGTTCCTGCCCGGGTGATCGGCGGCCAGGATGACCAGGTTCCCATCGGGCGCCGGGATGGAGCGGCGTTTGCGGCGTTCCGCTTCCTCCTGGACGATGGCGGGCCGCTCGATTCGCACGTCGGTGATGGCGGCGAAGAGGTCGGATGGCAAGAAGGCGACCGGGTCGAAGAGTTTGGGGACCAGCGTGCGGGCAGGCATGTGCCGACTCCCTTCCGTCCAGCGAGGTCAGGGGGCGTGCAGCCGCGGAAACAGGGGCTGGAGTGCGCCATAGACATCCTCGTACAGGGCCCACCGCTCCTGGTAGAACCGCGCCGCTTCCGGATCCGGCGCGACTGTCTCCTGGATCGGATTCCATTGTCGCGCAGTCGCATCCAGATCGTCAATCAGATCCACAGAGCGCGCCGCCAATAGGGCGGCGCCCATCGAGGCGGTCTCGGTGTAGCGGGGCCTCAGTACCGGGAGCGCCAGGATGTCCGCCTTGATCCTGATCCAGAGATCCGACCGCGCACCGCCGCCCATGGCCACCACCTCGCCGGGTTCGATGCCTATGGCGCGCAGACCTTCGAGACAGGACCGGGTCTCGTATCCCACACCCTCCATCATGGCCCGGGCGATGTCACCTCGGGTGTGTCCCAGGCTGAGACCCAGGACGACGCCCCGGGCGTCGGCATCCCAGCGCACGGATCGAGCACCCATGAAGCAGGGGAATACCAGGAGATTGCGGCCCCCCCGAGGGCTCTTCGCCGCCTCCTGCTCCAGGGTGGTCATCTCCTCAGGGGAAAGGTCGAGGAGTTCCCGGAACCAGCGCATCAGGGATCCGGACGTCGTGATCCCCAGTTCGAGTAGCCAGCGCCCGGGGGTTGCATGCACGGAGCAGGGCACCCGCCCGAGATCGTCGGGCAGTTGGTCGACGGCCATGCAGATATTGCTGGCCGTCCCGACCGAATCGATCATCCACCGGCCGGAGAGTCCAATGCCTACGGCCTCGCAGGGCCGATCGCCGGCGCCGAGCGAGACCGGAATGCCCGCAGGCAGGCCGAGGGCCGGGGCGGCCGGCGCCGAGAGGCGGTGAGGCGCATCGGTGGACCGGAAGATTGGCGGGAACTGCTCCTGGCGAACACCGATGCGGCGGAAGATGTCGGGCCACCAGGCGTGCCGGCGCAGATCCAGCATCATGGTCCGTGATGCCAGCGTGTAGTCGGTGACCAGCTCGCCGGTCAGCCGGTAGTACAGGTAATCCCGGGGCTGGAGGAATGTGGCCGCCCCATCGATCAGGTCCGGCTGGTGCTCGCGGATCCAGAGCAGCTTGCAGGCGGTGTAGTTCGGATCGGGCGAGAGACCGGTATGGTGGTGGAGGAACGATGAGCCAAACTCATGGGCCAGGCGGGCGGCCTGATCCTGGCAGCGGCGGTCCATCCAGATGATGCATCGGGCAAGCGGCTTCCCGTCCCGGCCGATGGGCACGACGCCCTCCCGCTGGGACGACAGGCCCAGGACGACGATCCGACGGGGATCGTGGCCGACGAGACAGCGGCCGGCGGCCGCCACGCTGGCCCGCCACCAGTCCTCGGGGTCCTGCGCGGCCCAGTCGGGCTGCGGGTGGTGGATCGGATATGCCTCCTCAGATGAGGCCAGCAGCGTCCCGCGCGCGTCCCACAGGCAGACCTTGCAGGCGCTCGTGCCGATGTCGAAGGTGAGGATGGTGTCCACCATTTCGAGCCACGAGCCACGAGCCACGAGAAAGGAGCCCGCGACCGACGGCCCTTCGCGGCTCTCAGCTCTCGGCTCGCAGCTCGTCGTTACGGCTTCACCAGGATCTTGAGCCCCTTGCTCTGGCCCAGGGCGTGGATGGCCGCCTTTGTCTCCTCCAGGGGGAACTCCAGGCCCAGGAGGGGCTTGAGGGTGAGGTATGGCAGCCAGCGCACCGCCCGGTGGAAGGTGTACGGGCGCATATAGGCGGACAGGATCTTCAGCTCTTTCTCGAAGAGCCGGAAGGGCCTGACCTTGGCGATTCCCTCCGGGTCGGCCACGCCCATGACGAACACCGTCCCGCCCTTCTGCACCAACTCGATCCCCTCCTCCAACAGGGCGGCCTTGCCTACGCACTCAAAGACGTACTCTGGCCCGAGGCCGTTCGTCTCCTTCTTCAGGAAGGCCGCCAGGTCCTGCGTCCTGGGGTCCACCGGGATCCCGCCTACCGCCTCCACGATCTTCCGTCGGTGCTCGACCGGCTCGGAGACGATGACCTTGCAGATCCCGCTGTGGAGGAGAAGCTGCGTCAGAATGCAGCCGATGGCGCCGCCCCCCTGCACCAGGGCGATGTCGCCGGAGCGGATCTTCACGATGTCCAGGATGCGGAGGACGCACGCCACCGGCTCGGCCAGCGCGGCGACTTCCCAGGATAATCCGTCGGGAAGCTTGTGGCACATCCGCTCTGCGACGCAGGTGTACTCGGCGTAGCCTCCGGGATGCGCGTACCGGCTGTTGCACAGGTGCTCCCGGCCGTCGCGGCAGAAGTAGCAGCGGTCGCAGGGCAGGCCCTGCTCCACGGCCACCCGGTCGCCGACCTTCACCCTCGTCACGCTGCTGCCGACTGCGGCGACGGTCCCGACATACTCGTGACCGAGGATGCGCGGGGGGGTGAAGATCGGGAACTTGCCCTCCAGGATGTGGACGTCGGTGCCGCACACTCCGCAGGCCACCACCTTGACCTGGACGTCGGAGGGATCCTTGGGGGTGGGCACGGGCCAGTCTTCAATGTCCATCTGTTGGATCCCCTTCCAGACCGCTGTCTTCATCGTCGTGCCTCCTTTCCGGGCGCGCCTGCAAAGATGCCTTCGCCGCGCGTCCGGATCAAATCGAACACCTTTTCCACGCGGGGGATGTCGGTGCGACCACCGAGGCAAGTGCAGTTGAGCGCCGGGACCGCATTCGCGAAAAGGAGTATATGCCTCGCCTGTCAGCCCTGCAAGAATCCATGGGGCAATGCACCATAAAGCAGATCACCAGGTCCGGAATAGGCAATCGATGACGTTGGCGCCGACGCCGGGTATGTCGGATGGGTTGCGGCATGGGAGGAAATGTCGGGCCGCATCCGATCTCCCGATCAATTCAACTGCAGCCCGCCACACACGTTGAACGTCTGACCGGTGATGTAGCTGGCCTCGTCCGAGGCCAGGAAGGCGTACAGGTTGGCCACGTCCTCCGGGGTCTCGATTCGGCCCAGGGGAATCGCGGCGACGCGGGTGCGCTTCATAGTGCCGGTGGGCTGGCCCTCCAGGGCGGACCACTCCCGGTCGATGCTCGCCCACATGTCAGTATCCACGATGCCCGGGGCCACGGCATTGACCCGAATGCCGTGCTTGGCCAGCGCCAAGGCCGTGCTCTGGGTCATGCCGACCACGGCGAACTTCGACGCGCAGTAATCAACCAGCATGGGCTTGCCGGAGCGTCCCGAGATGGAGGCCGCATTCAGGATGACGCCACGCTTCCGCTTCACCATCTCGCGGGCGACGGCCTGCAGGCAGAAGAAAGCGGCCTTGGCGTTGACCGACATCGTGCGGTCCCACTCTTCCTCGGTCAGTTGCAGCGGATCCCGGACCAGGGTGATCCCAGCGTTGTTGACCAGGATGTCGATCTTCCCGAACTCGCGCAGGGCCGTGTCCGTCATCCGCCGGATGTCGGCCATGCGCGTGACATCCATCTGCATGGGCACGCCCTTCCTGCCGAGGGCCTGAATCTCCCTGGCCGTCTGTTGGCTGGTCTCTTGGTCCAGATCGGGCACCAGGATGTCCGCCCCCTCGCGGGCAAAGCGGAGGGCGGTCGCCTTGCCGATCCCGCGTCCGGCGCCCGTGACGATGGCACTCTTCCCAACGAGTCGCATGGATTCCTCCTGAGAAGAGCGGCCAGCAGCCTTCAGCCGCAGCGGTCGGCCATTTCTCGTTTCCCGGGCCGCCGGCTGACTGCTGACAGTGAGTGGCCGCCCTTATCCCTTGAGGGCCCCGAAGGTCAGGCCCCGGACGATGTGCTTCTGGATGAAGAGGGACAGGATCAGCACGGGCAGCGTGATGATGGTGGCCGCCGCCGTGAGGCCGCCCCAGTTGATCTCCTCATACGACAGGAAGTTGTACACGGCGATGGGCAGGGTGCGGGTCTTGAAGCCGGCGATGATCAGCGAGAACAGGAAGTTGTTCCAGGAGAAGATGAAGCCCAAGATCGCTGTGGCCACGATCCCCGGCTTGACCAGGGGCAGGGCCACCCGGCGGAACGCCCCGAAATTTGAGCAGCCGTCGATGCGGGCGGCCTCGATCAGTTCGGCCGGCACGTCCTCGAAGAAGCCGATCATCACCCACAGGACCAGGGGCAGGGCCACGATCAGGTGGGTGAGGATCAGGGCGGTGTAGGTGTCGATCAGCTTCATCTTGGTGAAGAGGATGAACCAGGGGATCAGGTATCCGATGCCCGGGGCCATGCGGGCGGTGAGGATGGCCAGGGCGATGCCGGTTTGCTTGAAGCGGGCGATGGCGTACGACCCCGGCAGACCCAGGAGCAGGGCCAGCCCGGTCGAGCCGGCGGCCACTACCAGGCTGTTCCAGGTGAACGTGAAGAACGGATTCTTGATGAAGACCTCGCGGTAATTGTTCAGCGTGGGCTGGAAGATCCAGACGGGCGGGTAGGCCGTGTTCTCGACCTGGGTCTTGAACGAGGACAGGAACATCCAGGCCAGTGGGAACAGAAACGGGATCAGGATCACCACCAGCAGAAGGTAGGTCCAGGGGCTCTCGCCCGAGCGTTGAGTCGTTCGCATTTTTCCTGTGCCGACCGTAACGGCCCGCGCGCTTGCCGCAGCCGCCGCAACTTTTCGTGGTGGAGCGGCCTACCAGGCCCCTCGTCGAACCTTGATCAGGATCAGGCTCACCCCCAGGACCAGCGCGAACAGGATCACCAGGAGCGAGCAGGCATAGCCGATGTGAAAATAGAAGAGGCCTACCTGGAACGTGTAGACGTTGAGCGTCTCCGAGGCGAATCCCGGGCCGCCGGCAGTCATGACGTAGATGATGTCGAAGGTCTTGAGGCAATCAATGGAACGGAACAGCAGGGCGACGACGATCGTGGGGCGCAGGAGCGGCAGGGTGATCCGCCAGAACATCTGGGCGGGCGTGGCCCCGTCGATCAGGGCGGACTCGTATGGCTCGAGCGGCAGGGTGGCCAGACCCGCCAGTGTGATCAGGGTGATGAGCGGCGTCCACTCCCAGGTATCCACCACGGCCAGGGCCGGGATCACGAACCGGACATCGCTGACCCACTTGTAGGGCCCCAGGCCGACCAAACCGACCAGGTAGTTCATGACCCCCAGGGTGGGGTTGTACATCATCATCCAGACCAGCGCGATGGCGACGGGCGTGGCCACCATGGGCATCAGGAAGATGGATCGGAAGAACCCCTTTCCCCGGAAGGGCCGGTTGAGCAGCAGGGCCAACGCGATCCCCAGAACCAGTTGCAGTGTGGTGGCCAGGATCGTGAAATAGACGGTCAGCCAGATCGCATTGCGGAAGCGTTCGTCCTGGGTGAAGGCACGCTTGAAGTTCTGGAGGCCGATGAATTCCGGCGAGGTGAGAGAGCTGGCGAACCAGGAGTGGAGGCTCATGTAGACGGTGTAGAACACCGGGAAGACCATGAGGACGAAGACGACCACGACCGCCGGCAGCGTGAAGATCAGGACCGGATGGTATTCGACGAAGAGGGACCACGCCGACGCGGGCTTCCCCCCGCTGATCCAGGCCGGAATCTTCTGCGCGCGAATCTCGTGTGGCATGGCGGCCGGTAGGAAAAGGCAGGAGGAGGCCCTTGCGGACCTCCTCCCGTTGACCTACAGGGGAAACGCCGCGGCTACTTCCCTTCGGTCTCGGCCATGATGCGCTTCATGTCGGCGGCGGCCTTGTTGGCCGCGGCCCGAACGTCCCCGCCCTGGATCGAGGTCACGATGGCGGCTCCGATGGCGTCCCGCACCTCGGCCACGGCCACCACGGGCGGGTTCCAGAGCGGTGTACCGATCTTGGAGCCCTGGGCGAGCGATTCGGCGAGGTCAGCCGGGACCTTGCCCTTGCCCTTCGGGTCCTTCCACACGGAGTCGCGGCAACCGAGCACGCCCGTCTCGCTCTGGACCTTGAACACCTGTTCCTTGTTCGTGGCCCACTGCATGAACAGCCAGGCCGCCTTCTGGTTCTTGCTGGACTTGGGCATGCCCAGGCCCCAGACGGCCACGGTCGCGCCCGGCTGGCCCTTGGGGCCCATCGGGAAAACGGCGTAGCCCACCTTGCCGAGGACCTTGGACTTCTGCGGGTCCTCGATCACCGGCCACAGAGAGTTCGCATCCAGGTACGTTGCCGCCTTCCCCTGCGAGAAGATGGACGAGGCCTCGTACCAGTGGTTGTTCTCGGAGCCGGGTGGCCCGTAGAGGCGAAGGAGCCGCCCCCACATGTCGATGGCCTTGATGGCCTCTTCACTGTTGATGGCCGGCTCGCGGCTCGGCGTGAGCCAGGTGCCGCCCATGGCGTGGAGCATTCCCGCGAACTGGGATGTGGCGGCGGCGCGCTTCCCCCGGGCCACAAAGCCGAAGCCGGGCTGGCCGTCATCCGTCATGGGCTTGCCGTTCAGGGTCTTGACCGCTGCCTCCAGCTCGTCCAATGTGGTGGGGACCTTCACGTTGTACTTCTGGAAGACGTCCTTCCGGTACATGAGGGACGCGTTCTCCACCTGGATGGGCGGGCCGATCAGCTTCCCCTCGATGACCATGGCGTCCCGCGTTTTGTCCAGGAAGTCGCTCCAGTTGTAGTCGGGGGCGGTGAGGGACGGGTCCTTCAGGAACTCATCCACCGGCTGGTACCAGCCGGCCCGCATGTACTTCAGCCCCTCCTGCGCGGGCATGGTCATGAAGACATCGATGCTGCTGGCGCCGGAGGTCAGTTCGACCAGGGTCTTGGCGCGGAACTGGTCCTCGGGGTACACCTCGGTGATGAGTTTGATCCCGGTGAGGGCCTCGAAGTCCTTCAGATAGGGCTCGATGCCCGCCTGCCAGGGATGCTTGTTCAGCAGGACGCGGAGCTGGGTTCCCTTGAACTGCTGCCAGTTGAACTGGGCGGCCTGGGCCGTGGACGCATACGCCAGCCCCAGGATCAGGCCAATCGCCAATACCGTCCGTGCCATTCTCATGATCCGTCCTCCTCATACATCAGGGCGCTGCCTCGGGAACTCCGGGCTGACAGGCAGTGTCAACGGGGACCGGGTGGAATATTGCTAGCACAGGCCCCCGGCCGATTCAAGGTCAAAGGTGAGAATCGTTCTCGGTTGTCTGGAGGATGTGTTGACGGCGGGCCGCGAGGGGCGGCCCACCCCGGAGTCTCTTACGGGGCACCCGGTCGGCCAGGCTGTGGAGCGGCCGGGGCCGGAGGGCCCTGGAGGCCTTCCGTCGTCCTGAGGATCTCGACGAGGCGCTTCTCCGCGATGGCCGCGGCTGCGCGGAAATCCTCGCCCCGGATGGCTGCGCCGATCACCTGGCCCACCACCTCGCGGGCCGCGGTCACCGCCACCATGGGCGGCGCCCAGTCCGGCGCACCGATCCGCGCGGCCTCCTGGAAGGATTGCACCAAGTCGGGGGGCATTCCTTCCCAGTTGTACTTGTCTTTCCACGCTGATTGGCGGCCTACCAGGACGTCGCCCACGAGGGCGAGGCGGACCATCTCCGGACTGCTGGCCCACTGGAGGAACAGCCAGGCGGCCCCGGGATTCGCGCTCTGCCTGGCGATGGCCAGGCCCCGCACGGCGATGGTCGTGCCGGGGCCTCCGGGACCGGCAGGAAAGACGGCGTATCCAACCTTGTCGGAGACGCGGGAACTTCCGGACTGTTCGAGGAGGGGAAAGACCGAGCTGCCCTCGAGGTACATGGCTGCCCTGCCGTCCATGAAGAGAGACGACGCCTCCTGCCAGTCAAACTCGGAGATATTGGGGGGCGCGTAGCTGCCGAGGAGACGCCCGAGTCGCTCCAGCGCCTCGAGGCTTTGCGGTCCATTGATCGTCGGGCGGCGGGCCTCGTCCAGCCAAGTCCCTCCCAAAGCGTGAAGATAGGCGGCGTACAGCGAGGTCGCGTTGGCACCCTTGCCCCGGCTGACGATGCCGACGCCGGGGGCTCCCCCGGGTCCCATGGGCTTCATATGGAGGAGGCGCGCCGCGGCCTCCAGCTCGTCCAGCGTCCGCGGCACGGAAACCTGGTACTGCTTGAACACGTCTTTCCGATAGAGCAGGGCGAGGTGCTCGGCCATGACGGGCGGGCCGAGGATGGCGTCCTCGATCTCCATGGCCGCCCGGGCTCGGGGAAAGAAATCCTCCCAGTCGTAATCCGGCGCGGTGAGGGTCCGGTCTCGCAACAGGTCGTTCACCGGTCGGATGCCGCCGGCGCGGAGATAACGGACTCCGTCGAGGGCCGGCAGCGTCATGAATACATCCACCCGGCCCGGCTCTTTGAGGCCGTCCTCCAGCAGGTCCCACAGCTTAGCCTGAGGATGCACCTCGGTGGCCAGCGTGATCCCCGTGCGCTGCTCGAACTCCGGCAGATGCGGCGCGATGAACTGCTGCCAGTGACTTTCGCTCAGGAGGATCCGGAGCGTGGTCCCTTGGAACTGCCGCCAGTTGAAGGGGGGAACGGCCGCGGTGGATCCCCCCTGCCTTGCCCCGCAGGCGGCCAGGAGCGCGAGAGCCCCCAGGACAAAGAGGAAGCGCCACGATCGTCGCATGTGCTTTCTCCGAACAGAACAGGTGGAGAGAATCCGCCCACGGGCTGATGACGCGGACCTGGATGTTCCTCTGGCGCGCCGTGGAGGGTAAGCCCTGTCCTGGCTGAGAGGAACCTAGCGGGCGGAAGGTAGGCTGTCAATGACTCATTGCCTTCGGGGCCAGAAAGCGCGGGAATTTAAGGGGCTTGGGGTTGCAGAACACGGCAATGGATACCATAAAACGCAACCCCCGCGCAACTGGAAAACCGGGGGGACGTGTCCCAGGCCAGGGATTCACCGAATGAGGAAACGAGGGTGGCACCCTTCACTGAGGCTATCTCCCTTCGAGATCCATACCAAGGGTGCCTCCTGGAGAGATCGGGGCAACTTGAGGTCACAGACGCAGCGACAGGCGGCCGACAGCGGGCAATGTGGCAATCGACTGATTCGAGCACTGGGTGCTCGGGGTCCTGCACCGTCGTGTGCGGGAAGTCCTGGGACAGTGACGCCGGCGCTGGGATGGTGCCGACATCGGCTCGTTTACCAAGTTGCATGAAAGAGAGTATCAGGAGTAATTAGAGCGTTATAGTGCAGACGTCTGCATATCTCGCTGGTTCGAGATGAGCTAACCTGTGCCGGTGTTTTCCCGGGACAGGTGGGAAGGGGAAAGCTATGGCCTACAACGAAGACGACGACCGGAAGAGCGACGTGGTCGCAACACCTCCGACGTAGCCACATTTCACCAGTCCGGCAGTCGTCATCGCCAGTGAGAGCTGGTCTGGGGCTCCCCCTCGGAGAGAGGCCGGCCTGAACGCTTCCCACCCCACCACC
>Ga0187861_10004064_pt1 | contig 12468 bp, 9 predicted proteins | sample June2016WEW_10_1_3_FD_132986 | JGI IMG/M metagenome (GOLD analysis project Ga0187861, IMG submission 132986) | Peatland microbial communities from SPRUCE experiment site at the Marcell Experimental Forest, Minnesota, USA - June2016WEW_10_100 | ecosystem: Environmental > Terrestrial > Soil >...
GACTGTATCGGATGCTGGGCCGAAGGATCGCCGGATATGAATCCGCACACTCCCGCCAACTGTTCCGCCATTTCCTGAATACCCCGGCGGAAGTCGAGATCACCGACCACCGCGTCGAAGTTACCCTACCTAAACGATTCCATAATCCCTTGTTGCTCGCGGCCGGCTTCGGTCAGGGCTCCACGCCTATTCCCTGGTGGGACCGGCGCCCGTTGCTCTTAAGGTTCCGGTAGACGGCGCCCCAAACGTTAGCTGACTACTGGGCGCGAAAATTCAGGCTAGGCTCCGCGGCGCCGGCTTGGGTGCTAAACGCCGCGCACCAAGGCGGGATCAATTTTGTGGAGGCGTATCACGGGCGGGATCCACAGTGGACCGTAAACTGAGCGACAAGCACGGCTGCTGAATCGTCCGCCAGCTAAGGATGAATCCACAACAAGGTTGCCGGATAATAGAACAGCCACAAATGGCTCGGCCGCTGTTGGCAATCGCGCATATCGAGAAGTTGTCTCCTCCGTTGTTCGCCATTTCACGTCTTCCGAACGTTAAGTCCGCCGCCCCGGTCGCGGTCTGCATCATGCAAAAGACCGTGTCGCCGGAGACACCTGGCGCCGGCGCCACGCCTGGAATTCTGCGGCACAATGAGTATTGGGCGAATCGACCATGTTGCGCCGGGACGCGATTGCGCTTTTGCTGGCGGCGGCTCCGGCTCCACGGCGCGCGGTAATCCTGCTGGACGTTCGCACGCGCCGGGTACTTACGGCGCAGAATTCTGAGCTGCTCGCCCCGCCGGGGTCGACGCTGAAGCCGCTGGTGTTTTCGACGTTGCTGCGCGCAAGAAAATTAGATCCCGGGGAGGCTTTTCCTTGCACGGGGCGGCTGGTGATAAACGGGCGGCGGTTCGATTGTTCGCATCCGCAAATGAACAAGGCGATCGATTTGCGGACGGCGCTGGCGTATTCGTGCAATGGGTTCACGGCGCACGTGGCGGAACGTTTTGAACCGGGAGAGCTGGCGCGGGGGCTCCAGCGATTCGAAATTAGCCGGACACAGGCTGCGGCCACAGGTGAGGCGAGCCAACTGCAGGCACTCGGCGAGGAGCGCGTCCTGGTCAATCCGATGGAGCTGGCGCAGGCTTACCGGCAGATCGCGCTCGGCGGAGAACCAGCGATCGTCGGCGGGCTCAAGGATGCGGTGGAGTTCGGGACGGCGCAGCGCGCGGCCGTGCCGGGGCTGGCCGTGGCGGGCAAGACTGGCAGCGTCCGTACGGCGGCCGGGGCGTACATTGCGTGGTTCGCGGGTTTCACCGCGGCAATGGTAGTAGTGGTGATGTTGCCCGGACGGTCTGGCGGAGCGGACGCAGCGCCGGTTGCGGCTGAAGTGTTGCGAAGGGCGGCGAGGTGAGGCGCGCGGTTCTACTGGGGTTGGCCGTAGCCGCGGCGCTCCCGGCGCAAACCTCCGTCAAGGTGCGCGTGGGAGCGGAAACCCTCACTCTGCCGCTGGAGCGTTACGTGGCGGCGGCGCTGGCCGGAGAAGCCGGAACCTTCCGCTCCGCCGAGGCGCTGCGGGCCATGGCGGTGGCGGCCCGCACGTACGCGGTGCGGCTGCGTGGACGGCACGCCGCGGAGGGGTACGACTTCTGCTCCACGACGCACTGTCAGCACATCGAACCGCGGTCGATCACATCGCGGCTGGAGGAAGCGGCGGCTGCCACCATGGGCGAGATGCTGTGGTACGAAGGCAAGCCGGCGTTCACGTGCTACACGCGGGATTGCGGGGGACGCACGGAAGATGGGGCGGCGCTGTGGAACCTGCCGGCGCCCTACCTGAAGAGTCACGAAGATCCGTACTGCGCGGCGGCGAAGTGGCGATGGGAGGCCAATCCGCGCCAGATCGTGGAGGCGCTGCGGCGGTCCGAACTGCGCACACCGGAAATACTGGAGCGTGTGGAGGTGGTGGCGCGCACGGCCTCGGGACGCGCGCAGACATTGGCGTTGCAGGGACCGGGGGAATCGGTCCGCGTGAGCGCCAGCGCGTTGCGTTTTGCGTTGGGCCGGGCATTCGGATGGAATACCGTGCAGAGCGAACGGTACGAAATCCACTGGCCGGTGTTCGAAGGAACGGGCTCGGGCCACGGAGTAGGATTGTGCCAGCGGGGCGCGGAGCAGATGGGCGCCGCGGGCCGGAGCTATCGCGAAATCCTGGCGTTCTACTTTCCGGGCGCGGCGTTGGGGATCACGGGGCGCGGCTTGACGTGGCAGCGGTTGGGTGGCGAGCGGGTGGCGCTCTTCACGACGCGGCCCTCGCTCGACGGCGCGGTGCTGGCGCTGGCGGAGCGGGAGCTGCGAGCGGCGGCGGACCGCCTGCGCGTGGAGCCGCCGACCGATGTCGAGATACGCTTGTATCCGGACCTCGACACCTTTCGCAACGTCACGGCCGAGCCCGGTTGGGTGGCTGCACGGACCGATGGACGGCGAGTTCACTTGCAGCCGGTAGCGGTGCTGCGGTCGCATGGCGCCCTGGAATCGACGATGCGCCATGAGATGCTGCACGTGGTGGTGGAATCGCAGGCAGCCGCCGGTGTGCCGCTATGGTTCCGGGAAGGACTGGTCGAGTACCTGGCCGGCCCGGGCAAGCACGCGTCGGGGGCGGTATCCCAGCAGACGGATCGCGGAGTGCGGCAGCGCGGGAGCCCGGCGGAGGCGCGGCGCGCTTACGAGCAGGCAGCGGGCAGGGTCGCGGGACTGGTAGCGCGCTATGGGGAGGTGGTGGTTGTAGGTTGGGTAAGGAGCGGTTTGCCGGCGGAAGAGAAGGGGAATTGAGGTACGGCCCGACGGTGGCGGGCGGTCGGTGATTGGGGCGGTTTACGGACAGGCCGTGAACTGATCGGAGGGCGGAGTCGACACCACGATGCACACCCTATTGTTGGCCGGTGAAGAACGCGGGATTCTTGCGTCAACGGCGTGTTGTGTTGTCGCGGCGGTCTCCAAGTGCCTCGAAATCCCTGAGGCGGCTTTGAAGTCCTCGTCGGCATCGAGGATAATCTCCTTGAGATGCTTTTCAAATATCTCAGGCCCGAACGCGTCGATGTCATCGAGAAGCTAGAAATCCGATTCACACAGCCGGACGCGCTCAATGACCCTTTCGAATTGCGTCCACGTTTTGAGTCACTCATACCTGAAGCTGAGGTTCTAGCTCATTATTCTGCGACGCCCGTCGATTTCGAGCCGATGTTGCGTCAGGCGTACGCCATGCTCCCTGACGAACATCGCTCCCGACTCGCCTATGAGGATGCGGCTAGCGCCTTCAGATCGTTCATGGACACGGAGCGGGGCAGGTCTGCGGTATCTGCGGGCCTCTTGACGTTTCTGCGATCCATGAGAGATATGGCTCCACCGCTATGCGCAACCATCTACGAAGCGCTCAATCGTAATGTTGGAATTCTCAGCCTGACCGAAGTGCCCGATGACCTTCTCATGTGGGCACACTATGCAGACAGCCACCGCGGAATTCTCATTGGCTTCGACGAGAGGCACGCCTTCTTCAATCGTAGGCGCTCCGAAAACGATGAATTCTATTTTCTGCGCAAGGTGTTCTATGCCGACATTCCTCCGGCGCCATCAATTCTGACAATTGAAGGAAACGCGATGTTTGTGACCAAAGGGACGAAATGGGCGTACGAGCGCGAGTGGCGCATGCTCGCGCCCTTAAAAGATTCGTCGCGTTGCGTCAAGGTCGCCGGTGACTCAGTGCACCTCTATTCATTCCCTCCTGACGCACTAACTTCCATTGTCATTGGCGCACGCGCTGTCGCTACCATGGAGGACGCAGTGCGCAAGATCTTGTGCGCCAATGCCAGCCTAAGCAGTGTTGCTGTCTCAAGAGCCGTCCTGGATCTTGAAAACCAGCGGGTCCACGTGCAGTGCGCAACTACATGAGGAGTCAGGAGGCAACAAGTTGGGCCATGCTGCTCCTTAGAAGAAGCAGGGTGCGCTCACCTCAGCAATTGACGTCTTGCTCGGCACAGAGTGGTTTGTCGCCACTCGGAAACGGCCGCCACGCTACCTGAGCGCTCGATCGCCCGCGCGGTTGCGCGCCTCCTACGCCGGGCGCAAGACTTCCAACGCCAGGGCCGGCCAATGCCGCATACCCCTGTCGAAACTGATCAGACGAAAGCCTGCCTCCAGGGCGAAGGCGGCGAGGTATGCATCTGTCCAGGTGCTGCCGCTTGCCTCGCGTGCGCACATCAGAGAGATCCAGGCGCTCTCGATGTTCGGAGGTTCCGGCGCAAAATTCACACGTTCATCGCTTGCGAGTTGTCGGTAAACCGCCATCGCCCCTGCCGGGGTCAATGAATCGTCGCCCATGACCTTCCGGTTTGTGAGAAGGCGGAGGAACGCCATCTGGGTGACGCGACAGAAGCAGACCGGGGCGACCGCGGAATCGAACCACTGGCGTGCGAGGTCGTGATGTACATGCCTGTCCGAGGCGATTGCGATCCAGACGTTGACGTCGGGAAACTCCCGCTATCAGCCGAGTATGTCATCGATCTCGGCGTTGGTCAGCGAGTGCAACGAACCCGGGTGTCTGGAGCGAACGAGCGGCAATGACACACGACGACGCCTTTCATCTGGCGTTGGGCCTTCTGCGATTTCTTTCTTGATTGCCTCGAGTATCACGGCTTGAAGGCTGGAACCCTGCTGCTCGGCTAGGGCCAGCAGGGTCTGGAATACCGGCTCAGGTAGTTCGATGGTCGCCTTCATATCCCATAGTTTCGCACGTCTGGACCGCATTGCCGAGGGAAAGCCGCCGGCGGCCCCCCAATGCGGATTTGCGGCGCTGACCGCGCTGGCGGCGACCGGCTTTCCCTAGCAAAACGCTTGCAGCCGCCCTAGCATTTTGCTAGGATTGGGCTGTGAACGTCATCAGCAAACGCGGCCTCTTCGAAAAGGCGGCGAAGTTCGCCGATGCCAAGTCCGCGTTGCAGGTTTGGTTCGATACGGCGGTGGAAGCCGAGTGGAGGAACATCGAGGACGTTCGCAAGTCGTTTCCGGCGACGGATATGACGGACGATCTGGCGATTTTCAATATCCGCGGCAACAACTATCGCCTCATCGTTCGCATGGTTTTCCAGTACCAGAGGATCTACGTCAAAGAGTTCCTCACACACGCCGAATACGACAAGGGAAGGTGGAAGAAATGGCTCTAGCGACAATCGACGAAGCCGCCTACGGCAAGCTCCTCGCGCGAGCGCTGCCGCGTGTAATCAAAACCGAGGCGGAGAACCAGCGTATCATCGCGGAACTCGAAAGGCTCGATACCCGCGGCCGTCCGCTCACGCCCGAGGAAGAGGACCTCGCCGACCTCATGACGCTGCTGATACGCCAGTTCGAGGAATCGAGATACCCGCTCGGCCATGCCGAGCCCATCGAGGCCCTCCGTGTTCTCATGGAGGATCGCGGCATTCGCCAGCGCGACCTGATTCCCGTATTCGGAGCGAGCAGCGTTGTTTCCGACGTGCTCAACGGTAAGCGATCGATCAGCAAGGCGCATGCGCGCAAACTCGCCGAACACTTCCACGTCCCGGCGAGCTTGTTTATCTGAAGCTATCCCTCCTTACCACCCGAGGTCAGGGATGCCAGGAATGTCCAGGCGGTGATGAATAGGAGATAGGAGATCGCGGCCCTGGCCATGAAGCTCAGCATTTCCAGGGTGAAGCTCCCAACGCGTGGAACCCAGGCGACCAAGTGCCAGGGGAGCGCGAGGGCGCAGAGGAGCAGGAGCGGGGCGGCGAACCAATAGAAACGGCTGCGGCGGTGGCGGCCGAATTCGGCGGCGCCGCGCCATCCGTGGGCGGCGATGCCGGAGAACATCGGCAGGACGAAGACCGGGATCACCATCCAGCGAACCAGAGCCAGCACGAGGTCAAAGGCGCGGAGGACCGTCGCGGGCTTGATGGGCTTGCGCAGTTTGAGAGTACACCATGCGGCTATGCGGAGCGCGGGCGTCGCGCTGTATGCGGCCCACTGCGCGAGCAGCCAATACACGGCGGCGATGAGGATTACGGCGGCCAGGAACGGCGCCATGTGGCGTAAGACGGTGCGGAAGGCCGCGGACAGGGAGCGGGGTTGATCGGCGCGGAAAAACACCAGCGTGCCGCCGTGCAGGCAGCACGCCATGCTCAGGATGATGAGCGCCAGAGCGGCGCTCCAGACGAGCGTGACGGCGCTTGATTCGCCGATGCCCAGCCAGTAGTACGCCAGGCCGAGCACCAGAGCATTGCCCACTATGTGAATGGCGAAAAGGCGCATTGTTTCACGGCGCATCATCACTTCACCTCCAGGCGGCGGGCCTCGCTGGTCGCCATCGCGCCGGTTTGATACATCGGTTGCACGCGCGCGGGGCTCACCTGGAACGAGCCGGGGTTGACTACTTTCAGCAGGTAGAAATATTGGTGCTGGCCTGCCGGGAACCAGGTCTGGAAAATGGCTAACCGGTCGTCGTGCAGTTCGCGGCGCGTGAAGTAGTAATCCCACCAAGGCGGACGGTTGCGCAGTTGATAGATGTTATCGCGCTCGATGAACTCCGTGCCGGCGGGGATGGGGTCCTCCAGCATGAGGTATTTCCATTCGGAGCCGGTGACGGTGAGGCGCACGGCGATGACGTCGCCGGAGGCCACGGAGGCGGCGAGCGGCGCGACATCGTAGACGATCTTGTCGCCATCCTTGCCGGGAACCAGGCGGAAATAATCGCGCAGGATGTTGAGCGAGGCGGAGCCGGTCTTCTGCAGCTTGTCCTCGGTGGAATAGGATTCGGCGCGCACGGAGAAGTAGAGGCGGCCCTGGCCGGTGGTGGTGACGCGTATGTGGTTGACGCCGGGCTGCAGGGCGGAATCGTCGAGCGAGAGCGGCGCGGGATTCAGGTCGGTGGCCCGATCAATCGCACGGCTGAGCGCCTGGCGATTATTGACGAACACCGCGACCGTGAGGTTGGGATTCAGCTCGCCGGTGGCGCGCAGATAGTCGGCGAGACCGTAAATCACCATGGCGGTCTGCTTGGTGGAGGACCACCAGAAGCCTTCATTGCGGTTGTTCATGAGCCACAGCGCCGCCTTGGGCAGCAGAGCGCTACTTCGACGCTGGTGCGAGAGGAATTTAACGGCGTAGGCGGTGGCCTCCGCGGTGACGTCCTCGGAGAAGTCGAGCATTTGGTCGCGGGTGGCGGGCCACCAGGCCTGCTCGGCATCCTGCTGCGCGGCGGCTTCGAGGAGAGTCGCAATCTCGGCGGCACGCGCGTCTTTGGCCTGGACCTGTTCGAGCGCGAGACCGAGAATGGCCAGACCGTAAGGCGACAAAGCCGAGCGCTTGTCGTAGATCTGAGTGAAAGAGGCGGAGTCGCCGTGGCCGGCGATGCTCAGAGAATAGAGCATGTAGGCGCGCAGGTCGGGCATCAGCTTGGGATCGCGGGTGAAATCCTGCTCCAGCCACGCGGCGCCTTTGGTAATGGCCTCGTCTTTCACGTCGATGCCGGCGGCCTTGGCTTGCGTCAGCCCGGCCACCACGTAGGCAGTCATGAAAGGATGGCTCTCATCGGTTTCCCACCAGCCCCAGCCGCCGTCTTCGTGCTGATAGTTGTAGAGACGGTCGAGCCCGGCGCGGATCTTTTCCTGGAGCGCGGCTTCGTCGAGGTTGGCCTTTAGACCGAGATCGCGAACCGCCTGGCGCACCGTAACGTTGGGCAGGAAGCTGGACATGGTCTGCTCCACGCAGCCATACGGAAAAGAAGTGAGGTACTCCAGCGCGCCGAAGAGCGACCCGGCGATGGATGGGGAAACCCCGATAGTAAGCGAACGCGAACCGGGCTGGACGTTGGCCGGGAAAGTGAGATCGAAGGAGGCCTCAGCTCCGGCGGCGAGCGATCCGCCATGCGATTGCGAGAGTTTGACGCCGGGCACGTTGATGGGCAGTTCCAATTCCATGGCGTCGGATTCTTCGTCGGTGAGAGCTTTGCCGGTGATGGTGGCGGTGTGGACTTGCTGGGCGCGGACGCGCCACTCCACGCGGGCTTCGCCGCGGCTGGGGATGGCGACTTCCTTCGTCTCGCCTTGCAGGATCTCGAGCCCCTTGACGTCGAGCGAGACACGCGCGGTTTTGGCGGCGGCGAGGTAGTTGTGGACCAGCGTGGAGAGGACCACCTCATCGCCCTGCACGAAGAATCGCGGCACAACCAAGCGCAGGATGAGGTTCTTGCGCACGACGGTTTTGAGGACGGCACCCCCGGCCTTGGTGTCGGGCGTGACGCCGCGGGCGGTGGCGCGCCAGGTGGTGAGAGAATCGGGGAACTCGACCTTGGCGCGGGCGTGGCCGGCAGTGTCGGTGACGATATCCGTGGCCCAAAAGGCGGTATCGGGAAAAGCCTTGCGGATTTTGGGTTGGACCATCCGGTCGGGTTTGAGCTGGGCCAGGCGGCTCGGCGCGCGCAGTTGGGCCAGTTGCATGCGGCGCTTGCCGGCTTCGCCGTTGAAGAAAAAGCTCAGCGAGTTGTCGGTGTAGACGCTGTTCCCTTCGCGGCCGAAGAAAAACGTCAGCGGATCCTCCAGCGTGTCGCGCCGAACCGCGTAGATAGCTTCGTCGACGACGCCGAGGCTGAACTCGGCGCGCGGCACGGGCCGGCCATCGGCGCCGCTGACGTCGATGCTGTAATCGGCGGTCTGGCCGGGGAGATACTGCGGCTTGTCGGTGGCCAGTTTGACGCTCAACTGGTGCTGCTCGGGGGGAACCCTGAGGTACTTGGTGCCGGTATAGAGGTCGCCGGCGCGCACGAACCAGGCGGAGACGGTAATGCCAGGTTCATCCGCGGTGGTGACGGGGACGGCGAACTCGGCGGTGGTTTGAGGGGAGCGGACGAGCTTGTACTGGTGGAGGTCGCGGCCCTCCACGCTGACCCAAAGCGGGGTGTTGGGCTGGCCGGCGACCAGCAGGAGTTTGGCCGTATCGCCGGCGCGGTAGGTCTTCTTGTCCGGAATGATTTGGATTTCCTTCCGGCCGTTTCGGGAGCGGCGGGAGACGCCGCCGGAGACCCAGAAGTAAGCGATGGCCTGGACGTCCCGGCCTTCGGGCGTGCGTGCGGTAGCTTCAATGCGATAGGAGCCGCCATCGGCCGGGACGTTGAGGCTGACCGTGCCCTGGCCGCTGGCGCCGATGCTGCCACCAGTCTCGGCTTTCACTTCGCCGAACTGGCGGTCATTGAAGTTGTAGCGGGCTACCTTGACGTGGAAGGCGGTGGCGACAGGCTTGCTATCATAGTCGCGCGCTTCCACGGTCACCGCAGCGGGGGATCCTGGCGCATAGAAGTAACGATCGGGCGTGGCGTTGAGGACGAAGCTGCCGTAGGTGGCGACGATCCAACCTTTGCTCGTGATCTCGCGTTTGCCCAGATCGGTGACGCGCGCGTCGACGCGATACAGGTAGTCGGCTTTGTGCTCGGAGACAGTCGTGTCGACGTTTATGGTGAGTTTGCCGTCCGCATCGAGCTCGCCGTCACCCTCGGCCACCTGATCGCCGGTGTCGTCGTTATCGCCGGCCGCCAGGTCTTCGGAAGTGGATTCATCGGGATCGTACCAGAGCGGGAACCAGTAGCGGTCGCGGTAGACGGCGTAATGGACTTTCGCGCTGCCGACGGGCTCGCCGAAGTAGTAGCGCGCGTCGATGGCGGCCTCGACCGCTTCGCCCTGTAGCACGCGGGCCTTGCCGGGAATGACCCGGACTTCGTATTCGGGCTTCTTGTACTCCTCCACCCCGAAGCTGCCGTTCATGTAGCCTTCGCCGGCGGTCGGTTTGACCTCTATGAAATAGCTGCCGAGAGAGGCCGAGGGTGGGAGCGTCAGATCGTCGTGAATCGCGCCATTGGCACTGGTGTTCAGGGTCTTCTGGTAGACCGGTTTTTGTTCCTGATCCTGGATGCTGACGGAGACGGACTTACCCGCGGGCACTTCGTAACCAGTCGCGGTTTTCAAGCGCAGGATGCCCTTAAAGTGGACCGTGTGGCCGGGGCGGTAGACGGGCCGGTCGGTGTAGATGTAACCCATCCAGGTTGGCTGGTTGACGGAGAAGGAATAGCCGGCGAGGGTGTTGAGGGCGTAATCGGCGCCGTTGTGGGCGAGAATTCGTATGTCATCGGGGCGGCCGGCGGGAATGGGCAGAACCGCGACGCCTTCGGCATCGGTGGTGGCGTTACCCAGGTTGGTATCGCGGCCCAGCATCCAGACCTTGGCGGCCTTAACAGGCTCGCCGGTGGCGCGATCGACCAGCATGTTGACGATCCGGCCCTTGCCGGTCTTGGTGATGAGGACGGAATCGGAAACAATCAGTAACGTGTAGGCGCGGAGCTCGCCTTTGACGGCCTCGACGGCATAGACGCCCTTGCCGGAGACATTCACGGGAACGGTTTGGCGGTCCCAGCGGTTGTGGCTTTCGACACGCCGCACGAACGAAAGCACCAGTTGCTGGGCATTGAGGACGGGGGCTTCGGCGTAGCGCGTCTCGCGGCCGCCAGGCTGGGGGGTGGATTTCGAGGGGAGCAGTTTCTCGAAATGCGCGCTGGGCGACTCCGTGAACTGGGCGCGAAGCCCGCGTTGAATGGCGGCGCGGAGGCTTCGCTTCCATATATGTATCCGCTCGATCAGCGTGCGCTCGTGGGGCGGCGCCGGCGTATGCGCGCCGAACTGGTGGGCGTTCTCGAGCTGTTGAAAAAACTTGACCGGATCTCCGATGCGGTAGACGCGGAATTCGAGCGAGTCCACGGCCCAGGAACTGATGGAGATGGAGGGCTTGGAGTGCGTGCCGAAGGTCTGGTTGGAGGAGAGCGCGAAATAGGGCTGATCCTCGGATTGGCTGAGCCCGGTGGCAGCCGCGGCCAGCAGCAGGATCAACTGCGGGTACTTTTTCATAACGCCTCTCTCAGGATGTTCCAGCGATATACGCCGAGGAAATTGGGATTGGCAGCCAGCGGGCGCCAATCGAGCTGCGGAAAGTGGAGGAGCTCGGACATAGTGAGACGCTTGATTTCGCCTGGGCCGGCGCGATCGGGGCCGGTGTGGTAGATCACGTAGAGTTCGCCGTCGGGACGAAGCTGGCTGGCGCCGAGATAGATCATGCTGTGGAAACTTGCGTCGTGACGGAAGAAGAGCAGGTCGCCGGATTGCGCCAGGGTCACATTGCGCGTCCGGAAATGGGTATTGAAGCGCCGCAGCGTTTGGGCGTCGGCGAATTGGGCAAATGCGCCGCTGGAAAAATCGCCTGGGGCAAGCGGTCCGGCACGGACGCGGAACAACTCGGCGGCGAGGGGCGTGTAGGGATAGCGATACTTGCCCGGCGGATCGAAGGCCGGGACGACGGGCACGCCGGCGGCTTCGGCCCATCCCGCGTCGTGCGCGCGGAAAGTTTCGCGGTAGGCGTAGCGGATGAGCGCGGCGCAATCGTCGATTTCGGCGGGACGGGCGCCGGGAGCCTGAAAGTACTGCGTCTCGGCGAGGAAGGTGAACCAGCGGCGAAAGGCTATGCGGTCGCGGTCATCGTCCAGGCGGAGGAAGTCTGGGGTGCCGTCCTGGAAGGTGTCGGCGGCAGTGAGCGTGGTGGCCAGCCGGAACGTGGCAGGCGGGGAATTGGGGAACTCCACGCGCACATGGATTTGCGCCGGAAGGACGCTGGCACGAATGCGGGCGGTGGAATCGGTGATGTCTTCCACTGTGGCGGCGTAGGGCGGGTCGATGGTGATGCGAGGCCGCTGAGCGGAGTGGAAGGTGAGGGTGGCGGTGTCGTAGCCATCGGCGAGAAGGCGCACGGGTTCGAGCGTGATGCCGGATGGCGCCGCGGGTTCGTGCCGCGCCCAGAGAACAGTTATCACGAGGACGGCGCCCATCGACAGAGCGGCGCGTGAGCGGGTGTTCAAGCGCCACGATTATAGCGTGTAGGTGAGTGCGAAACAATCAGGGGGGAAAGCAGGCAGGCCGGTTGATCGGGCTGATCGATCAGCTCCGACCTTTCAGGAACCGGAGCGTCTCCTTTTGCCACCACGACTTCCGATCCAGGACACGGCTGGCGGCTCGCCGATAGTTCAACTCGCGCAGGCGCCCTCGATCAGCTTCTTTCGGCCGCCGCAGAAGCTTCAGTATCCCTCCGGCGAAAGGCCTTGGTGACAAGCGCTTCGGCTGCATCACCATCCACGTCAATTGAGGGCCCCACAACCTCCCCATGGAACTGCTGTCCGCCCGTTCTGGTTGGATGACCGTCCGGAAAGTGTCCCGTGGGAGGCGGATTGCGGTCGGCTTTGCAGACGGCGTTATGCGGCAATGTACTAACCCGCTACGCGGGAATCCGGTGGTTCGAGATTTTTTCTCGCGCCCATCGTCGATGTAGGCGGGGTTCCCCAAGGCTATCGTACGGGCGAGTTTTCTGGTACGGTTGCTCCCCA
>Ga0187861_10004066_pt1 | contig 12461 bp, 11 predicted proteins | sample June2016WEW_10_1_3_FD_132986 | JGI IMG/M metagenome (GOLD analysis project Ga0187861, IMG submission 132986) | Peatland microbial communities from SPRUCE experiment site at the Marcell Experimental Forest, Minnesota, USA - June2016WEW_10_100 | ecosystem: Environmental > Terrestrial > Soil >...
GATTCGTGGCGCGGGCACTGGAAGCGCTGATCCTGCGGCCTCCAGCGCAGGGCGGTGTTTTCATGCGGACACGCCAGCGAAAACGCGTAGATGTGGTTTGACTGGCGCACGATGATCACATCGTTTTCCTGATCGATGCTCGCACCATCCGCGGCTGGGATGGGATACGATCGTTCGGTTCCCTGAGCTCCGGATGGTTCAACTAGGCCCACCGGCATCAAGTGTAGAGTTTCCGCCCGTGCTCCGGAGGCTAAGAGAGCGGCAAAAACCGCCCCGGTGGCACCCGAAAGAAACTCGCGTCTTGACGGCCCGGGGTTCTTGCACTGGCAGTGACGGCAGCTCTTCTCAGAATCAGTCTGATACGTTTTCATGTCTTCTATAATCTCTCATTCTCGCGCTTCAATGCGCCTGATTGGAGCGTCAGGCTGCCACGGTTAACAGGACACCCATGTACAGGATTGTGAGCCACAGCAAGACGCTGACCCCCGCAGTTATCGCGAGCCTCCTCCATCCGATGGCGACGCCTACCCTTCCAATGCGCCGCTCGGCGAGAACTATGGCAGCCCCATTGGATAGAAGCAAGGCAACCAATGTCATTTTGACCCAAAATATCTTGGAGGCGAAATAAGTCGAGGAATCCGCGGCGGTCATGAGGATGCCGGTAATTCCAAGTACGATCATGCAGACAGCAACTCTTAAATGGTCCGGCCGCAGTGTGGCAAAAACCTCGTCACGATTAACGCTTTTTCGCAACGAGGCACCCAGCACTCGCCGATCTGTGATCAACGCGGAGCCGGCTCCTAAAACGATCGCTGCCAGATGAAGGAACCGGATCAGTACCGAAACCGCTTGGTGCTTGTCGTAGTAGCTGGACCACCGAACCGCCACGTCCGCGATGACGTTGGTCGTCATAATGTCACCTGCTGAATAGCATGGATAGATAGCCCACGGTCGCCACGGCCATCGAACCGAATGCCACGTCCCGGTGCGTCGCGTTGCTGCTGGTGGGCACGGTCCCTCTTCCTCTTCCATGGGCTAGCGCACCAGTCGCGACAAAGCCTGCGTCTGCCGTGAGCATCAGGATGCCGTGCACCATCCGCTTGGTGTGGCCGTTGGGATCCTTCCGTGCTTCCCATAGATTCCATACTCCCGTCACACTGTTGACGCCGAAAAGAACCGCTACGCCAGCCGCCAGTGCCGAATGCACCGATCGAGTCGATCCCGAGGCAGTACCATTATAGAGCTTCTCCCCGACAATGGCCTGGCTGATGAAAAGCGGCAGCGTGGCAAAGCTGGCATACTTGTGGATCTTGAGCCTCGTGTAGTAAGCGTTACGGTATGAGATGGCCTTCGGTCGCGCCGGTGGCCCCTGCGCAGGCGACTGCTGGCCGCTGAGAGGTAGCCCTTCGCTTTCCTTCGGGTTCCACGCTTCCTCGGGAAAAAGCTCCATTCCTGCGACGGAGGATACGCCATCGAAAAGGTCAAGGACGCGCCCATTAAAACCGCCCTTCACGATAGAGGGTTTCTCGGTAGTCGCGCCAGTCTGGATACGGGGGCGCGCGCCAAACAAGGTATCGAGCGAGGGGAGTCCATCCCCAGGAAGGTTCGCTGGATGAGTGGCCGCGAATTCAAAGCCGCCCGAACGAAATGTGTTGGCACCGGCTGCTGCTTTCGAATCTACTGCCCGATCTTGCGCCACGAGGGGCGCACCGATAAGAAGAATCGCTAGTGACAACTGAAACGTCCGCATTCCACAGTTCCTTTCTGAAGGTCCTCAGTCATTTCATAACTTATCACGGTCGCGATTCAGAATGGAAGATTTTGGCTATGGAGGTAGGATTGAGGCTGTGACAGGCTGCACGCTCGAAGCGGCATCGAATGAGTGCAGCCTGTGCACGCCCTCTTGACAATTAGAAGAGACCACGCACGGCGGGGGAACGGATTCCCTGCCTGCCGTCATGCTATCAGATTGACGCTCGTGCCTGTGCTTGAGCCATCCGGGGAAGCCGTCGTGGTCCCGGTTGTGCTCTGATCGGTGGAAACCTGGTGGTGGTGATGATGATGATGGTGATGTCCCTGTTGGACTTGGTTTTGGGCATCCTGCTGGAGCGTGGCAAATGCCTTCTGGGCACCAGAAAGATCGCCCGCTTTCAGGGCGTCTCCCAAAGTCTGTATATCATTTTGCAGAGTGGAGGAGGATTGGCTGGCCTGCTGGTTCCCGCCGATCTTCTGAAGGTCAGTCTGAAGGGCCGAAAAGGCACTCTGGGCCGAGGAGAGATCTCCTGAGTTCAGCGCTTTTGCCAGTGTTTGAAAGTCGTTCCCGATGCCATTCTGCTCATTGAGCGGGTAGTAAATGCTTGAACCAACTGCTGAAACTGAAGACATGATTCGAATTCCCCTATTGAAGATGTGAGTTAAAGTGCGATTTTCGCACCTTGGGCTCTCGCGGTCATATATCGGCAGCTACTCCGGCTGAGTTAGACAAATCATTTATCAAACGAATAAGGCAGTAATATGGGGGGATTGAGCCTTCCTCGCAGTGCGCGCCGCGCGCTCGAATCTCCAGAAATTCACTTGCCCGTCTGATGCCGGCGTGATAGAAACGCCTCGAAGTGACATAAGATCCCCACCGCACCAGGATACGTATGCGGGTTTCGGACCTCTTTCGCGTCCGTCCCGTGAGGAGATGAAGAAATGAGAAGAAAGCATCTTTGTGTGCTAGCGACAGTGGCGTTCCTCGTCGCCCTGCCGATTCTGGCCACGAACGAAACCATCAATTACGACGACATCAACAAAATCCAAGCCGAAGGCATGCAGCACTCGCAGGTCATGGATCTGAACAGCTGGCTTGACGACGTTTACTCTCCGCGCCTGACCGGCTCACCCATGTTTGAGAAGGCCGCGCAGTGGGCCATGGGCAAGATGAAGGAATGGGGCCTGGTCAATGTCAAGATCGAACCCTGGACCAATCGGAACGGCATCGACCGCGGCTGGACCAACGACAAATTCTACATGCAGTGCACTTCGCCTGAGACCTTCCCGATACCGGGCACGCCGACGGCGTGGACGCCGGGGACGAACGGTCTCGTGAGAGGCGAGGTCGTGCTGGTGACCGGCACGACGCAGGAAGAGCTGGATCAGTATAAGGGCAAGCTGAAGGGCAAGTGGGTCATCACGCAGCCGGCTCCGGACGTGGCAGCATTCTGGGATGCGCCCTCCAAGCGGTACACCGCGGAAGATCTGGCAAAAATGGAACTGGGTCAGCCGCCGGCGACTGAGTTTGGCGTCCCGACTCCCGGAGGCGCCCGTCAAGGTGCTCCCGCTCCTGCCGCGCCTGCGCGCCAGGGGGGACCCGCCACTCCGGCAGCCCCTGGACAGCCTGCCGCCGCACAGCAAGCCCCCGCGGCGGGACGCGGAGGAGCCGGCGGTGCTAATCTCCGGAACGATTTCTTCCGCACCGAAGGAGTGGTGGGAGTGATCTCAACCATTAACCGCGGCCATGGCATCTATACGATCGGCGGCAGCCAGAGAAACGATCCGGCCACTACCCTGCCGGCGATCGTAATTGCCGCGGAACCCTACGGCCGCATGGCGCGGGCGCTGGCCAAGAACATCCCGGTGACCATCGAGGCCGACATCAAGAACACGTTTTATGACAATCCGCCGCTGTTCAACATCACGGGCGAGATTCCAGGCACCGACAAGGCGGATGAGATCGTTATGCTCGGCGGTCACTTTGACTGCTGGCATGCCGCCACGGGCGCGGCTGACAACGGCGCAGGCGCGATCGCTATGATGGAGGCCATGCGCATCCTTAAGGCGACCGGCGTGAAGCTGCGCCGCACGGTGCGCGTCGGGCTCTGGGAAGGCGAGGAGCAGGGTCTGCTCGGTTCACGCGAATACGTCTCTGCGCATCTTGCGTCGCGGCAGCCGCCGCCAGGAGGAGCCGGAGCTGGCGCTGGTGGCCAGCGCGGCGGTGGAGGCGGAGGTGGCTTTGGTGGGGCGCAGGAGCCACTCGAGATGAAACCGGAATACGCGAAGTTTGACGTCTACTTCAACATCGACAACGGCACCGGCGCACTTCGCGGAGTCTATCTCCAGGGCAACGATGCCGTGGCCGCAATTTTCCGTGAGTGGATGGAACCATTCCGCAGCCTGGGCATGACAACGCTGACCATCCGGAACACGGGTGGCACGGACCACCAATCGTTCGACGGCGTAGGCCTGCCCGGCTTCCAGTTTATTCAGGATGAGACCGAATACAACACGATCATCCATCATACAAACCTGGACACCTACGAGCGTCTGCAGCCGCGCGATTGCATGCAGATGTCCACGATCGCAGCGGGATTCGCCTATCTGGCCGCGAACCGCGACCAGCCGCTGCCGCGCAAGCCAGCCACAGCAGTACCTATGGGAGGAAGGCGCGGAGGCGGCCCCCAGTAAAAAGGGTGCGTCGTAACAGTTTTTCAGGTCTTGAGCGGGCGCGAGATGCTTCGCGCATCTCGCACCCGTTCGCCTTCAGGGGGACGGCGGCAGCCGTCGAAATCCCCGAACGGATAGTCCGAATTGGCTGCGATTCGGATCGCAGCCGGGGTTCCCTGCGGTTGTGGTAAATGGCGAGGATCGAATTCTCACGGCCGCCTGGCACCGATGTCAGGTGTGTTCGAACGAGTCGCGGCGCAACACCGCGCTGGACTACCGGCATGGGCACACCGAAGCTGAACCTCGCGAAGGATCCAAGTCTGCGTGAAGCCACTCTCCGTGGCAAGCTGGCGTGGGAGGCCACAATTGGAAACTGGCGAAAGCGTAGCCTATCCCCGAATTCCACAAACCAGCCGCTTTATTTCACCTTGAAACTCAGATCTTTGAGGGCTGTACCCTTGGAATCGGCGATACTCACGGTCCAATCTCCCGCCAGTGCCACGATCTTGTAGCACCACGTTCGCCACGGAGTACCGGTAACTGCCAGATCGCTGGTATAGGTGTGATCTCCGTTTTTCCAGGTTACCTTGAGAGTCTCGCCTGCCGCACCTGTCACTTTCACCCACAGAAAGACCTTGTCTTGCAGAGCAAAGTCTGCGGTTTCATCGATGATCTGCCGGTCTTTGACATCTTTGCCGAGCTTCGCCTCATCGACCGTAATAGCGGCCGTCGCGGCCTGCTGCGCCATCGCGGGTAGATAGGTACTCATCAAAATCAGAACCACAACCATCGCACTGAAGGTCACAAAACTTCGCTTCATGATATTCGCATCCTTTCCGGCCCGACATACGTATCAGCCCGCATTATTCAATTTCCATAAGACTGATGGGGATCTGTCTTCCCGACAGATCAATATTCTCGCAGAATGAAAGCAGGTTCAAGACGTGTGTGTTGGAAAGCAGCCGGTGCAGAAAAAAGCAGTGTCTCGAGTTTCCCCCTCATAATTCCCAGACAGGCTCCTATCGCGGGTAATATCCAGACCGGCAGGCGACTTGCAGGTTCTTGTCCCTGGTGCGCAGTGTAATGTGGCGGAATCCGGTTTTCGAATCATCCTTCGCCGGCGTGTACCCAATGATGTACTGGCTGCGCATCTCTTCCTGAATGCGGCTGAAGATATCCGTAAGAGAGAGCTTCCTCGAAACTTCAAACATGCTGCCGCCGGTTTCATTCGACAGTCTGTGCAGGATTTGCTTGCCGTCGACTGCTGTCCTCATGACACCAGGGCCTCTGCCGCCCCGCCGGCCGGGCGGCATCCCTCTTCCGGATCGTCCTCCCGCGTAGGCGTTTTCGTCATAGTAACGAATGCTGTAAATCACGGTGTCCGCCCGTTGCACCGCCTCGATAGCCGACTCCAGTTTTTCAATGCTGCCGTTGTCGACGCCGTCGGACAAGAGAATGATTGCTTTGCGGCCGGATTGGTGCCGGAGAATCTCGTCCGCGGCGAGAAAGGCCGCGTCGTACAGCACCGTGCCTCCGCCTCCGCCTCCTCTTCCACGGTTTCCCGGAGCCGGCCGGCTTCTCGGAAGCTCGACGTCACGCAGGGAGTTGTCGAGACGTCCCAAATCGCTCGTCAGGTCCTCCAGCAATTTCGCCTCGAAATCGAAGCTGATCACAAAAGCGCTGTCTTTTTCAGGGCGCAAGACCTGCTGGAAAAACTGAACGCTGGCCCTTCTTTCCTCCGGCAGTACCTGGCGCTGACTCATGCTGGTGTCTACCAACAGTCCGAGGGTAAGTGCCAAATCCGACTGTCTTGCGAAATACTCGATTTCCTGGGGCTTGCCCTCATCCTGGAGGATAAAATCCTCCTTTTGGAGGTCGGCTATGCTGCGGCCGTTCTTGTCCTTGACTTGGGCGGCAATCTGAACCTCGGCAACTTTAACCGAGTACGTGGGCTGCTGTTGCTGGCGGGGCAGAAAAGACAGCGCCCCCAAAAACAAAACGGCTGCGTTCCCTGGTTTCATCCCGATAACACCCTTTCGTCATGACGAGTCTCACACCGACGGTTCTTCGAAGCCGGGCACTGCATTTTTCCCGTGATCGCTCCCGCCAGAAAGGCGAACAGGATCTCATCCCGACATGTCGCTCAGTAAGTCTGATGTCCGCAGGTCGTAAATGGGTTGTTAATTCATCGTAAAATCGCACACTCATGGATGACGCGAGCCAGCAATGAAAAATTATCGTGACTGTAACTCATATGCGTAGTATACTGTTATTGCTCGATCAGGTGTTTGCCCTGCGTTACCAACGCCAACCGCAGACTCTTGAATGGGATTGGCGTCTCCCGTATGGATCCCGCGAACCAGCGCCAATTAGCAAAATGTAGGCGATCCAATAACACTCCTGCCATGCAGGAACAGACATCAGTAACTAAAGAGGAATTATGACAGAACAAGGTACAGTAAAGTGGTTTAACAACGAAAAGGGATACGGATTCATCAGCCGGGCGTCCGGAGATGATGTTTTCGTTCATCACTCCGCAATCCAGGCTTCCGGTTTCAAGTCTCTGAACGAGGGTGATACGGTCGAATTCGGCGTCACCAAGGGCCCCAAAGGTCTGCAGGCCGAAAATGTAGTTAAGCTATAGCATTAAGCGTCAAAGCCCGGAACTCCCAGTTCCGGGCACCGCTCCCTGGCAGAATGCGCCGTCGGGAATTACCAAAGGGGACTGACGACGGCAAGGATCTGATTGAATGACTTTTCCCCACCCGTCACCCGCGAAAACTCCGTCCCACAAGCTGCTACTTTCATCTGTGTTTGGTCCCTTTGCGATCGATGACCTCTATGGCCGCAAAGAAAACAGAATCGTTGGCAGGAAACCGGAGATCGCATCGCCGGCTACATGACTCCGGCCCTGGCGCCGATTTTGGGGCACAAAGGGCCTCACCGCGGTTACAATTCCGGCTACCCGTTATCGAATGGCTTGAGGCGGAAGAGATACTTTACGAACGAGATTAATCCCGGATTCTCAATTTGGATCCATCAGGCAGCCCTCTGGTTGACCGGGACGCCGGTGCAATACAATCTGCGCACCTATGCGTCGATGCTGGAGCACATCGAGGCTTCCGGCGCCGCTCGTCTTTCCGACTCTGAGCTGCGGACACGAATCGACCGGGCGCGAACCTGCGCTCTCACGGGTGACCCGCTCGATGAACTGCTTCCGGAAGTGTACGGCGCGGTCCGCGAGGCCTGCGCCCGGGTCCTTGCCATGCGCCCTTTCGATGTCCAGGTGATGGCGGCGATCGCGTTGCACCGAGGCAACCTAGCCCAGATGGCGACCGGCGAAGGCAAGACGATGGTCGCCGTTTTGCCCGCGATCCTGAATGCCTTAAGCGGCAAGGGCGTTCATATCTTCACCGCGAATGACTACCTGGCGCGGCGCGACGCCGAGTGGATGGGACCTGTCTATCGGTTTCTTGGCCTCACTGCCGGCTTCGTGCAACAGGGCATGAGCACCCTGCAACGTCAGGAGGCTTATGCCTCGGACATCACCTATGTAACCGCGAAAGAAGCCGGATTTGACTTTTTGCGCGACCATACCGCCGAAAGCCCTGGACAGGTCGCGCAGCGGCCCTATCACTTCGTCATCGTCGATGAAGCCGATTTCATTCTAATCGACGAGGCCCGGGTGCCGCTCGTCATCGCCGGAAGCACGGCAGGTCCGGATATCGACCACGCGGCGCTTGCCGCCCTCGCGCGCAAGCTGCGTCCACGCATCGACTACCGCACGGATGAATACGCCCGCAATGTGATACTCACGGATGCCGGATTCCGCACCGCTGAGGCGCTGCTCAGCTGCGGGGGCCTTCACAAGCCGGATAATCACTTGCTCTTGTCGGCGATCCACGTGGCACTCCACGCCGAGGCGCTTCTAGAGCGGGACCGAGATTATATCGTGCGCCGTGGCAGGATCGAGCTGGTGGATGAATTCACCGGACGGGTCGCCGAGAATCGCCGCTGGCCCCATGGAATTCAACCCGCCGTCGAAGCCAAGGAAGGAGTCGAAGTTAAATCCGAGGGAAGAATCCTCGGATCGATTCCTATCCAGCACTTCATCAGGCTTTATCCAAAGATCGCCGGCATGACCGCAACGGCAGTGCCGGCCGCCGCCGAGTTCAAGGAGTTTTATGGATTGACCACTGTTGTCTTCCCGCCCAACCGGCCATGCCTGCGCATCGATGAGCCGGATGCAGTGTACAGCCATAAGAATGCCAAAATGGCGGCTCTCCTGGAGGAGATTGAAAGCGTGCATGCCGCCGGCCGCCCTATTCTGGTCGGGACCGCGAGCGTTCGCGAGTCGGAGGAATTGGCAGTCGCACTGGCGCAGCGCTCCATCCGATGCCGCGTCCTCAATGCGCGTCACGACGCCCGCGAGGCGCGGATCATAGCCCGCGCGGGTATGCCGGGCGCGGTCACCATCTCCACGAACATGGCAGGCCGGGGCACGGACATCGTTCTCGGCGGCGGCGATGAGAGCGGGCGCAAACAGGTCGTCGGTCTCGGAGGACTCTATGTCATAGGCACCAACCGGCACGAAAGCCGGCGCATCGACGATCAACTCCGGGGCCGCGCCGGCCGGCAGGGCGATCCAGGCAGTTCGCGGTTTTTCATCAGCCTCGAAGACGACCTCATCCAACGTTACGGGGTCATGAACCTGATTTCCCAAAACCGTCGGCCGAAGCGAGGACAACGCGCGATCCAGGACCCCGTGGTGTTACGCGAGATCGAACGCGCGCAGCGAATCATCGAGGGACAGAACTTCGATATTCGCAGGACCTTATGGAAATATTCCGCGCTGGTGGACGAACAACGCCGTTCGATCTACGGGAGGCGCCAGGAACTTCTCCGCGGCGAGATCGAGCCGATCTTTTGCTCGGAGGGTTCTCCCTATCACTATCGCAAGCTTGAGGAAGTCGTGGGCCCCGAAGCGTTGCGACAGACAGAGAACCGTTTAACGTTGCTCCTGCTCGACCGGCACTGGTCAGATCACCTGGCACTCATAGACGACATTCGTGAAGGCATTCACCTCCAAAATTATGGGGGACGCGTGCCGCTGGACGAGTTCCATAAACAGATCGTGGACGCCTACGTGACAATGCTGGAAGCCGTGCGGGATGAGGTCGTCGCCACGTTCGAGCGCTTGTCGCCCGCCGGCGGCATCATCGACCTGGAACAGGCCGGGCTTCGCGGACCTTCCGCGACATGGACCTATCTTGTCAACGACAACCCGTTCTCGACATTCGGCATTTCTCTCATGGCAAGCCGCAACATTGGCTTCGCAGCCGCCGCCGGCATGCTCGCAATGCTTTATATTCCATTGACGCTTATGATCGCGGCAGCAACTTCCCTGCGGCAGTGGCTCCGCCGCAAGCCACGCAAATAATCGCAAAAGAGAGAGCCCTGTGGCTGCTGCGAAAATGACTATCCTGAGGAAAAACCTCGTCGTGATCGTGGTCGTGAGCGTAGTCGTAATCGTGATCGGCTCTTAAAGTTAGTAAACTACCGACCACGATCACGATCACAAACTGTTCCTTACACGCATTTTCTAGGGCCTAGACATGAAGGCTCGAAAAATGTGCCGGCCCTTTGGGCCTCGTTCCTGACATCTTCCTAACCCCGCGCTGACGCGCGGGGCTAATCACTGCCGGCGCTTCGCGCCTGGGTTTGTGGCCATATGCGTATGCCGCGGAAAACTCAGCTCAGCCTGAGCCTCCAGGAGACGGCACAGTGATAGCCCCGACCTGATTCAAAGCCTGATAAATCCCGAAGACGGCACAGCTAGAGCTCCGGCTCGATTCAATGCCTTATAAGACCCGAAGGGCCGCCAGGCCCGGCCGTCAGGCCGGGATAAAACGGACTTCACATGTGAGCGCCGAAGGTGCGGCACAGAAAAGCTGACATGCGTACAAAGTTCAGATCGCGAACCTCACGCGAGGAACCGTCGCCATGGAAGGATTATTGATATTCGCAACGCACTTGACTATAAGATTACCAATCGGCTGATTCCGGTTGCACATCCAGATGCTGCCGGCGCCCTGAAAGGAGAATTCAGCCCATGCCATACACCTATGAGCAACTCAAAGAGATGACGGTTGCAGACCTTCGCGAGATCGCTAAAGGCATCGAGCACGACGCGGTGAAGGGATACACGCAACTGAACAAGGAGCATCTCCTGGTAGCCCTGTGCAAAGCCCTGAATATCGAAGCCCACGTGCATCACCGTAAGGCTCCGGCAACCGGGGTCGACAAGAGCAAAATCAAGGCGCAAATCAATGAATTGAAAAAGCGCAGAGATGTCGCTCTGGGAGCCCATGACCACGTGCAACTCAAGGCGGTTCGCCGCCAGATCCATGAGCTGAGAAGAGTGTTGCGCAAGGTTCCCGCGCCCGCCGTCAAGTGAACGGCTCGCTACACCAGGTATCGTCATTGTTTAACATTGATTTCCCAGCGTGACTGCACTTGAAGTTTTGCCCATCGATGATTCGTGCCCCGAAATTGTCGCGGCATTGCGGGCCCGTAGCGGCTTGATCGTGTGCGCTCCGCCGGGGGCGGGCAAGACGACACGCGTTCCCAGGGCCCTGCACGACGAGGGTTTCGCAAGCCACGGAGAAATCCTCGTCCTCGAGCCGCGACGGCTGGCAGCACGCCTGGCGGCAGCGCGCGTCGCCTCCGAGTTCGGGCAGCGCGTCGGCCAAACAGCTGGTTTCTCCATTCGCTTTGAAAGCGTCGCGGGTCCGGACACACGCATCCGATTCGTCACCGAGGGCATCTTTTCGCGCATGATCCTGCAGAATCCGCGCCTGCTGGGAGTATCGGTAGTCATCCTTGACGAATTCCACGAGCGGCATCTGGCCACCGATCTTGCGCTTGCTTTTCTGCGCAGGCTGCAAATGGAATCCCGCCCGGAACTGAAGTTAATCGTCATGTCGGCAACTCTTGATGCGGCGCCGATCGCCGAATATCTTGGCGACGTTCCCGTAATTTCGTCCGAAGGCGCTCGCTTCGAGGTCGCAGTAGAGTACGAAACGCGGCAGGACGAGCGGCCTCTCCACAAGCGGGTTGCCCGGGCGGTCCTCAAACTTCTCGAGGAAAAACTCGACGGTCACGTGCTCGTATTCCTTCCCGGAGCTGCCGAGATCCGCATGGCCTCCGAAATCCTGGGAGATCTGGCGCGAAGATCGGGTCTGCTGCTGCTTCCCCTGCACGGCGACCTTCCCGCCGCCGCACAGGCGCGAGCTGTGGAACCCTCAGAACAGCGCAAACTGATCCTTGCAACGAACGTCGCGGAGACCTCCGTGACAATCCCGGGCATTGCAGCGGTAATTGATTCCGGCCTCGCCCGCGTGGCGGGTCACTCGGCCTGGAGCGGCCTTCCCACCCTGTCTCTGGCCAAGGTAAGCAAAGCCTCCGCGATTCAGCGAACAGGGCGCGCCGGCAGAACGCGGGACGGACGGGCATTGCGTCTCTACACGCGCCACGATTTTGAATCACGCCCGGAACATGACATGCCCGAGATCAAGCGCGCGGATCTGTCGGATTCGGTTCTCACACTTCATGGCGCCGGAATCAGCGATCTCCGTTCATTCACCTGGTTTGATGCGCCCTCGGAGATCTCGCTGCGAGCCGCTGAAAACCTGCTCACTCAACTTGGCGCTCTTGAACCCAGCGGTACACTCACACAAAGCGGCCGGCAGATGCTGCGCTTTCCTGTTCATCCACGCCTGGCCCGCCTCATCGTCGAGGGAGAGAAGCTCGGCGTCGCGGAGCAGGCATGCCTGCTGGCAGCGCTGCTGGGAGAACGCGACCTGCGGCTCGAAGCTCGGAGCGATCTCGGACGGCCCGCCGCGCCCCGCACTAAGGACCACGCCGGACCATCCGACTTGCTCGAGCGGATCGAATCGTTTCGTGAGGCGGAGAGCGCTCGAGGCGATCCGAGGCATCAACGGTCCTTGGGACTGGATCCCCGCGTCGTTGAGTCC
>Ga0187861_10004067_pt1 | contig 12461 bp, 4 predicted proteins | sample June2016WEW_10_1_3_FD_132986 | JGI IMG/M metagenome (GOLD analysis project Ga0187861, IMG submission 132986) | Peatland microbial communities from SPRUCE experiment site at the Marcell Experimental Forest, Minnesota, USA - June2016WEW_10_100 | ecosystem: Environmental > Terrestrial > Soil >...
ATGCACAGCATGCCACCAATGCATTTCGAGGTGAAATTTCCCGTACCAACTATTAAATACCAATCCCGTTTCCTGCGGAGGCAGCGATCCGGCACATTGGATTGCAGTTAAGTATCTGGATAATATTATTCGTCTTTCTAATTCAAACGCACGTGGATCCTTACTTTCCGATAAATCCACAGCGCCGCCGGTTTCCCAGTAACTCTTCCAATGTGATCTGGATGCGTTAAAAGTCGCTTCAGCATCCGGATTCTGTTCTGCAATATCTTTTTGTGTAAATCGACATGTAAATTCAAATTGGTCTATGCCTGAAATATTTAGAACAAACGAATGGTCTTCGGTCTGCGTAAATTTTGCAGTCCCTTTCCATTGGATGTGTACAAAATAATTAGTGGAATCCAATTCGCGTTTTATATCAGCAGAGTTATAGTTTTGGAAAACAATTTTAGATGTGTGTTTATGTGGGCTGTCCCAGTCAGCCGAGTTCTTCCCCCAAGATAATGTACCGTAAGGAAAATCAAACCGAATACCGACATTGCCTTTTTGTAAAAGCTTGGATTTAACCCGAACCGCGATTTGATCGATGCTAGGATGACATGCGGTTTCCACATTTATTTTATTCTCTTCGACCTGAAAAGAACTTCTGATTATCCCCTCCCAAATATCAACCGTCTGATGGATATTTGTTATATCTGATAATCGTATTTCGGAACCGTCTGATTTAATAATCCTGAAACCGATTCTACCGAGATGAATCCGATGAGGGTTGGCACGAAGCCACTGAGCGGCTTCAGACTTTTGTATCGAAGCATATGGTACTTGTCTACCATAAGTGTTATAATATTTTAAGGTCTGATCTATCGTATAGTTGTTCGAATTGGGTATTGTATGCCAGCCCCATTGAGAATGCGTTCCCAATGGTATCCCGCGTTCGTAATAATTGGAAAAGGTCTGCAGCCCTGTAACATCAACAGTATAAGCGAATTCACCATTCCCAACGGTAAACGGCGAAAGTGAATCTGCATTTGTAAGAATAGGAAAGTGTCTTCGCACAAGCGTTTCACGATCTATCGGGGGAGCATTTTTTTTATCGGCGCTATCGTTCCGAAACGAATATAAAATAAAAGAAAGAATGAATATCGATATGAAGAATTGTCTGCTCACTTGCTGGGTTTATAATTCAAATTATCGTAGAAATAATGCGTATGCCTGGCCTCCCTACAATTCCGCCTAATGAAAACATCGACGTAAATGATAATGAAAAGATTGTGGGATTGCTCTAAAGTACAACAAAAATGTACATGATATTTCGCAATTTGACTCGATACTACGGATTATAGGCATTTGTTGTGATTAATTATTCTTCGCGTCAAGCACCTCACGTATTTTCTTCAGAACAATACCCGGCGCATATGGTTTCTGTATAAACCCTTTCGCTCCATATGCAGTAAGTTTAGATTTCATATCCTGTTCAAAAAACCCGCTGGCAACAACGACACTGACATTCGGATCAATCTCTATGAGTTTTTTAAGAACATCCATCCCCAACATCCCCGGCAAGCCCATATCCGTGAGAACGATGTCAATTTCCTGTTTATGTAGTTTGTACACATCAATTGCTTCATTTCCATCTTTTGCAGTAAGTACTTTGTACCCATTAGATTCGAGCAAGAGGCGCACTATCTCTAAAAGAACTTTTTCATCCTCTACAAGCAAGATCGTCTCTGTGCCTCCTGTTGCAAATGGTTCAGTTAATAAAGAAACATCTGCCGATTGTTCACTCGCCAGTGGAATTGGGAAATAAAGCCAAAATGTTGTCCCGCATCCCACTTCACTCTCCACATCTACAAAGCCATGATGTGATTGTATTACACCATAGACAACGGCGAGGCCAAGTCCAGTTCCTTTCCCCTTTTCCTTTGTGGTAAAGAATGGATCGAAAATTTGGCGGCGTGTCGCTTCATCCATCCCAACGCCGGTATCAGTTATGCTTATGCAGATATATGAGTCTTGATCGGCAGCGGGGATTTTTTCTTGTACTTGGCTTTTCGTTTGTTTCTCTACTTTGATGGTGATTGTACCGCCGTTTGGCATGGCATCCCGGGCATTCACACAGAGATTCAGCATTACTTGATGGATTTGTGTACGATCAGCATTGATTAATGGAATATCATTGCCAATAATCTCTATGAAGGTGATTACTTTAGGAAAGGTTTGCCTTAGCATAGAGAGAAGCTCATGTATCAAATCGGTAACATTCATAGGATTGAATAGGACATCCGTTTTCCGTGCGAATGTGAGAATTTGTCCAACAAGTGCTGCGCCACGACCGACAGCATTTTTAATAATTCCAAGACTTTCATTAAATTTTGCCGGACTTAATGTCCCTTTTTCCATTAGCGATGAGTAACCTAAAATAATCCCAAGGATGTTATTGAAGTCATGCGCAATACCGCTGGCAAGCGTGCCAATGCTTTGCATTTTTTGCGATTGAATCAGTTCTTGTTGAAGCTTTTTTTGTTCCGTGATATCCTGACCTTGTACAATTGTGGATACCAGTGTCCGGCCATCTGCCGCATAGATGTTTGCTGAACTCCATATGACAGTGCGGATATTTCCACTCTTGCAGAGAATAGGAATTTCGGCCGCTATTAAATGATCGCCCTCTAATGATGGTACAATAAGAGATAAAGAAGATTTTCTACTCTCGAGAGGGAGCAATATTTCTAGATGCTTGCCAATAACTTCGTGAATCGAATAACCTGTTAATTTCTCAATTGCCAGATTGAACCGTGTGATTTTGAAATTAGGATCCCAGACAATAATAGGCGTACTTGCAAAGCTGAGCAGGTTTTCAAGGTAATCGCGGGTTTCCCGCAATTCTTCTTCTGCCCGTTTGCGATCAGTAATATCCAGAAGAGCTGTCCGAATTCCGTTTATTTTTCCTTGTTCATCTCGGAGAATAATATCATCAATAAGAGCTGGAAATGACGTTCCATCCTTACGGACAACGAGTCGCTCAGAGTTCTTATTAGGAGGAACATTACCTGCCAATTTCCCAAGAATTCTTTTTCTTGCTTCCTCACTATCAGAAATATCTCTCCACGCTGGCATGCCTATCATTTCTTCCTTTGTGAAACCCAACATCTTTAATTCTGCTTGATTCACAGCACAAATATATCCCCGATCATCCATTTCGTGATACCCAAAAGGAGCATTCTCAAACAATTCTTTGAGCCTCTCTTCGTTTTTTCTCAACGTTTCTTCGGCCTGCTTGCGTTCAGTAATATCTTTGGAAATACCAAAAGTGCCAATAATCTCTCCTTCTTTGTCTCGTAAAGGCATCTTTGTGGTGGTCACCCACGTCACGCTTCCATCGGGCCATGTTTCCTTCTCTTCTAATCCTATCAGTGGCTGGTCTGTTTTCATTATCTTATGTTCATCTTCGATTGCCGATCGAGCATGTTGTTCAGAAAAAAAGTCGAAATCAGTTTTGCCCACAGCCTCTGCTGGGTCGCTCAATCCAAATCTTGCAGCTTGAGACCTATTCATTCTGATAAAACGGCTCTCTTTGTCTTTAAAATAAATATGGTCGGGAACATTGTCCATCAACATATTCATCAGAAACTGTTCCTTTGTCAACGCTTCTTCCATCCGCTTGCGTTCGGTAATGTCGTGTACAGTACCAGCCAAATACGTACAATGTCCTTTGTCATTAAATACAGGTGCGATGCTCACTTCGCCGGTGAGCCGCCCCGTCGGATATTCAGTTGTCTCTTCCCATCGCACAATCTTCTTCTGTTGGATTGCTTCCGCATATTTCTTCAACACGAGTGTCAGCGATGGTTCTGGGATAACATCCCGCACTCGTTTTCCAATTATTTGATTGGCTTGTAAGCCAGTGGTTGTGAGAAAACATTGGTTGACGGAGGTAAATATGTAATTTCCTTCCTTTTCCACTTTCAGATTATAAATAATATCACCAACTGTATCGTAGATTAAGGAAATCTGCCGCTCGCTTTCCCGTAATGCTTCCTCCATCCGTTTACGATCTGTGATGTCGCGGGCAATGATCGAAGCGCTGACTATTTTCCCTTCCGCATCCTTAACGGGAGAAATTGTAATGGCAACAGATATTAACTGACCGTCTTTTCTTTGACGCATGGTCTCACAATGATCGACATATTCGCCCTTTTTGATCTTTTCAAGAATCTGCGGAATTTCATCTTTGTAACCAGTTGGTACAATCATAGAAATAGGCCGACCGATGATCTCGGCTTCCGAATAACCGTAGATTCTTTCAGCGCTCTTGTTCCAACTGATAATGATCCCGTTTAAAGTTTTTCCTATAATAGCGTCGCTCGAAAATTCCACGATGGACGCAAGATGTTTACTCTTTTCTTCTGCAAGCATGCGTCCGGTTATGTCGCGAAAGAAGGCAGAAAAGTATGATATTCCCTCAAGCGTTATAACGCTCGAGCTGATGTCCGCGTAAAAGATGGAACCATCATTGCGGAGAATGGGAATCTCGTTAGAAATCGAAATCTCGCCACGCACATGTTTCTGGAATTCCTGTTCAACGCTAGCCCATTCTTCTGGGGGATGTAGGGATTGAATGGACCGATCAATCAAGTCCTCCTTGGAGCATCCCAACAACTCAGCCATGGCACTGTTTCCAAAGAGTATCTTTTGTGTTTTTCCATCAAAAAAGATGATGCCGTCTTTACTGTTCTCAATGATATTTCGGAACTTACTCTCAGATTCCTTTAGCGCATCCTCCGCCTGCTTGCGCTCGGTAATATCACGGATGATCATACTTGTGTGATCGCCGCCTTTTTTGTCTTTAAAGATCACTGAAGACATTTCAGCCAAAAATTTTGAACCATCTTTACGCAAGAGGGTAAGTTCACCAACAAATCTCCCGGTCCTTGCGCGTTTTTCCAAAGCGATAGCTAACCTTGGGTCAGATGCATCTACAATACCTCTTCGCCCGATCGAACAAAGTTCTTCCTCTGTACATTGGAACATTTTGCAGGCAGCAGGATTAGCAGAAAAAATTTCACCAGTAGGAGACGTAAGCAAAACAGCATCCACACTGGAGTTGAATAGAAAACGGAACTTTTCTTCGCTTTCATGCAGAGCTTCTTCTGCCATCTGTCGTGATTTCTTTTCCTTTGATTCATCAAACGCGCGTTTAATAGCCAATGGAAGTCTTACCAAACGGTCTTTAAGGACATAATCGACAGCTCCCTGTTTTATAAGTTCGATGGCAATTTCTTCACCGATCGATCCGGAAACACAGATGAATGGAACATCCGGGCAGATATCCTTAACTAATTTCAATGCACCTGGCGCATCAAATCCGGGTAATTTGAAATCACTTAAGATAACATCATACGTATTGCGACGAAGCAGAGAGACAAATTCCTTTTTCTTCTCAGCACAATCCATGCTAAGATCACATCCTGCATCTATAAGTAGTTCGCGTATGATCTCGACGTCTCGAGGAGAGTCTTCGAGATACAAGACTTTCAACGATATCTTATCTATGGTCTTCTTTTTCATTTGATTAGATCCTCTCTGGCGGCATTTCATTAAGGACGGCCCAAAACACACCAACTTGTTTTACTGCTTCCATAAAATCTTGGAAATCTACCGGCTTCACTACATAGGCATTCGCTCCCAACTCATAACTTTTCTTTAAATCCGGTTCCTCGCGAGAGGATGTGAGCATAACGACCGGGAGCGTTTTCAGTGTAGGATCATTCCGAATAGCTCGAAGCACTTCAATCCCATCCATTCGGGGCATTTTAATATCTAACAATACTACTGCCGGATTTCCTTGTCTACGCATTTTATACTTCCCTTCGCAATGCAGATATTCCATTGCCTCCACACCGTCTTTTACGACTGTAACGTGATTGGCAAGGTTATGTTCTGACAGGGCTTCAAGAGTCAATTCTACATCCTTGGGATTGTCTTCTGCTAACAATATTGTTCTCAAATCGCTCATGACTTCTCCTTCAAATTTTTTGGTAAAGTGAAATAAAATGTCGCTCCTTTATCCAGCTCGGCTTCAGCCCAGGTGCGCCCTTCGTGGCGCAATATTATACGGCGCACATTCGCAAGTCCAATACCGGTTCCTTCAAACTCTTCCATAGAGTGAAGGCGCTGGAAAACTCCAAACAGCTTTTGCGCATACTGCATGTCAAATCCTACTCCATTGTCGTGTACAAAGAATACAAATTCGTTGTTCTCTTCATGAACACCAATTTCTATCTTAGCGCATTCTCTTGTCTTTGTGAACTTGACGGCATTGCTCAGTAGATTCATCCATACGAGCTTCAGCATTGAACTATCGCATAACACCGATGGTAATTTGCCGATGATCCATTCGATCGTACGATTGGAATTATCCTGACGCAGAGATTCCACAACTTCTCCAAGTATGACATTCATGTCCGAAACTGTTTGACGCATTTCTGCGCGCCCGGTTTTGGAAAATTGCAGTAAGTCGTCAATGAGCATTCCCATTTGATGCACTGAATCTGCAATAGAATTGAGATAATGTTGGCCCTTTTCTGTGAGATCAGCTTTATTTCGTTTTAAAAGCAGATCTACATATCCGCTGGCATGTCTCAAGGGTGCGCGTAAATCGTGGGAAACAGAATAAGAAAACGCTTCGAGTTCTTTGTTCGCTGCTTCAAGTTGGGCAGTGCGTTTGACTACGCGGTCTTCAAGTTCGGCATTCAATTTCCTGATTTCTTCTTCCGCCCGCTTGCGCTCGGTGATGTCAGTAATAGTGCCGACATAACCAACGATTTTATTTTTACTGTTCATTTGCGGAATCGCTTGACCTATCACCCAGGCAATCGTTCCATCTTTACGAACAAACCGATAATCTGATTCAGAAGGTTCCTGCGCCTGTGTTGCCTTATTCCAGCCATTACTTAGTCTTTCCCTATCTTCACTATGAACTGCCGCGAGCCATCCGTTTCCCAATGCTTCCTCTTTTGACAACCCTGACATTTGGCACCATCGCGGGTTCACATATATGGTAAATCCTTCCGTGTCTGTTTGGAAAATTCCGACCGGGGAATTTTCGGCAAGCACTTGAAACCGCTGCTCGCTTTCGCGCAGTGCTTCTTCCATCAGTTTTCGTTCGGTGATATCTAAGAGTGAAGCAATGCTTCTTTTCGTGCCTGGTATAACATCGATGGTAAGCAAGATATTACGGATATTTCCATCTCTTGGGATAAACCTGAACTCATATTGCTTCAATGCAGTTTCTTGCTTCTCCCTCCTTAAGAGATGCTGGGTTCGCATCCGATCAAGATCTTCCTTTACGACAAATTCTGTCCAGCTTTTCTTTTCTTCGATTTCCTGTTTTGAGAATTGAGAAAGTCTTTCAAATTCTGCATTAGCAATGCTAATGATCGTATTTTCTTCGATCAGGACAGTAGCGGTTCCTGTATTTTCAAAAACTGTTCGGTATAATTCTTCACTTTTCTGCAGAGCCTTTTCAACTTGTCTGCGTTCAGTGGTGTCGTTAATAACAGCAATACGCGCCGCACGTCCTTCATAAGAAAATCCATGTGAATGTGGTTCTATTGTCATTTGCGTTCCATCTTTTTTCAGATGATGCCATTCTCCAACATAGGCATGTCCATGCAAAGTCTTAATGAGATCAGCAATAGCTTTCTTTTCAGATTCCGGGTAAAGATCGGTGAGATGAAGCGCTAATGCTTCTTCACGGCTGTAACCGTAATGCGCAATAAAGGCATCATTTACTGCAAGCATGTTGAGACTGTCCAATTCATAAATCAACATGGGTGCGGGATTTTGTTCAAACAAATAACGATAATGAGCTTCGCTTTCCTCAAGGGCTGTTAAAATGACTTCCTGCTTTCTTTGTTCCCCAATAATTACTCGGAATTTGACAATGAGATACATGAAAATTACATAAGCAGTAAACAATGCGATAGTTATCAATAAGAGCTTTATTTTAACACCTGCAAGGGAAGCGAGGATCTCGTCTTCCGGTGTAGCAACGACAATGGACCAGAATGTACTGTCTAAAGAAATAGGCATAAAGACGGCATGCTTAAGAACATTTTCAGCGATTTGATTCCAAATTCTATTATAATGATAAGTCGTAACTCCTTGCTTCCCTTTAAGCATTTCATCAGCCATAGAAATGATTTCAGGAAAATCTTTGTAGAGATCATAAACATTTTTGCCGATGTGTTCGGTAATGGGGGAAGAAATCTCTGTGCCCTTTTCACTCACGACCCAGGCATATCCGCTTTCTCCAATATGGATATATTCTATATATTTTTGTGCGATTTTATCGAACGACAAAAGGAATGCAAGCGTTCCGTTATATGTGCCGTTTTTGAAAACCGGAACATGAACAGCTACTGTCCTAAACCCCTGAACAGCCATGAATACATCGCTGACAACTATCCCATGAGTTTTTATACTCAAGCGAATATGTTCCTGATCTGAAATATCTTTCCCGATTGATTTTATGTCAGGGACTGTGTAGATGATTTTTCCATATGCATCAATTCGCGTAACTCCTTTAATCTCATCGGGAGAAAGGTGCTGGTAGTTCATCATGACTTGCCTGCCTGCAGCATTGAGTTCGATGATTTCCGGAAAACGAGAGAGGAAATTCAACTTTTTGATGGTACTCTTCATATAGTCTTCAATCCCTGCTACAGCCTGCTGTGCAAGGATCGTCTGACGTATATTCATATCCTGAATCATTTGTTCTTTGATATTGGTGTAGACAGCATATAGTGTTACAACAAACAGAAGAAGAACACCGATGGATATGATGATAAGATATTTCCCGAATTTCATTTCGCTATTCCTGTATTGCAAATTGCTTTGTTTTTGTCATAACACCCGTCCCATAAGACGGCAGGCAGGCAAATCCTGACAGCATGAAAAAATTGAGCGATGAGAGAAAAATAATTAGGAAAAGGAAATAAGATGTTACAGGGGTTGAATTATTTTTAAATACATTTTGTGGAAGAACTAACAACAACCATTGGACATTTATCCTCATGTACATACTCTTTTCTCCAATCCCCGATGGTATAGAGAGTCATAACACTTTCGTACAAGAGTAACAAGTCTTTGAGCTAAAATCAAGATGTGAACGCACTATCATTGGAGCCACCTTCTGAGATGCCTTCAAGTGATTACTTCAGTTAAAACTTAAAATAGGAATATGCAATGCATGTGGCATTTTCAATCTCGCTACCTTTCGATATGTCATTACGGACACTTCCAATCACACATTTCCCTCGCTTAGATTTTTTTTGATTGCTTTCTCATACAGATCACCATAGAGTTTCTTCGCACAATCCGGACATATTCCATGCGATAATTTTGCGCTTGAATGGCTCAAAATATACTCTTCAACCTGGCCCCAATATCCTTTATCATCTCTTATTTTTTTGCAACTTGCACAAATCGGAATAAGTCCTTGCAAGGTTTTAATGTTCTCTAAAGCATATTGCAGTTCTTTGATTAATTTCTCCCGCTCCTCTGAGGTTTTCTGTAATGCTTCTTCTGCCTTTTTGCGCTTGGTAATATCTTTGGAAATACCAAAAGTGCCAATAATCTCACCTTCTCTATCTCGCAAAGGCATCTTTGTAGTGGTCACCCATGTCTCGCTTCCATCAGGCCACGTTTCTTTCTCTTCTAACCCTATTAATGGCTGACCTGTTTTCATAATCTTCTGCTCATCTTCAAAAGCTGGTCGAGCATGTTGTTCAGCAAAGAAGTCAAAATCAGTTTTACCTACAGCCTCTGCTGGGTCACCCAATCTAAAACTCGCTGCATGAGACTTATTCATTCTGATAAAACGGCTTTCTTTGTCTTTAAAATAAATATGATCGGGAACATTGTCCATCAACATGTTCATCAGAAATTGTTCCTTTGCCAGCGCCTCTTCCACCAGCTTGCGATCGGTAATATCCAGAAGAGCTGTCCGAATTCCGTTTATTTTTCCTTGTTCATCTCGGAGAATAACATCATCAATAAGAGCTGGAAATGACGTTCCATCCTTACGGACAACGATTCGCTCGGAGTTCTTATTAGGAGGAACATTACCTGCCAATTTCCCAAGAACTCTTTTTCTTGCTTCCTCACTATCAGAGATATCTTTCCACGCTGGCATGCCTATCATTTCTTCCTTTGTGAAACCCAACATCTTTAATTCTGCTCGATTCACAGCACAAATATTTCCAAGTTCATCCACTTCGTGATACCCAAAAGGAGCTTCCTCAAATAATTCTTTGAACTTCTCTTCGTTTCTTCTCAGCGCCTTTTCCGCCTGCTTGCGTTCGGTAATGTCGCGGACGACGGTCACTCTTACCGTGCGCCCATGGTAAGATATAGATTTGCCCCTAAGCTCGCCCACGAAAACAGTGCCATCCTTCCTTAGCCCCATTGCTTCGTAGGGTTTTTCATAGCCCATCAGAAAATTATTGCGGACCAAGTCACGTGATTCAGGCGTAGCTAAGTCTAGAACGTTCATGCCGATGATTTCTGAGAGTTCATAGCCAAATAAATCAATAAAAACCTGATTCGCATCCAGGATTCGACCTTTTTCATGAATAGCAATTCCCTCTAGACTGGCTTGAGCCAGTCGATTGAAACGTTCTTCGCTTTCCCGAAGTGCCTTTTCCACTCGGTTGCGTTCGGTAGCATTACTTTGGAATCGCTCATTTGCCAGCTGCAATTCGGCTGCCTGATGTTCAAGTTGTGCACGCAGTCTGTGTAATTCCACGGTGGACGGTGTTTTCCTGGATGTTACTTTTGGGGCATTGACTTTTTTCTTTGCCAGCTTACCCATAGCCTGACCGGAATGTTTCTTTCTTTCAGCCATAGTTAATTTTTCCTTGTTATTATTATCGAGCCCCTTTATAGCGATACATTCTGCTTTCTAATAAATTGATGATTGAATATGGCATCAGGAGTTTTTCTCCTGATGCTCCTGCAAACCGCTTTGTTTCTGTCAGCATGCCTTCCAAAAAACTAGCAGGCAAGCAAATCCTGACAGTATGAAAAAACCGAGTAATGCAGGAAAAATAATTTGGAGAAGGAAATATGATGTTACAAACGTTGGATTGTTTTTTAGCACATACGGCGGGAAAACTGATAATGATCTGTTAAAACATATTCTCGTGTACATACTCTTTAATATATGCTCTCTTTTGGTGCAGAGAGTCATAACACTCCAGTATATAAGAGTAACGAGTCTTTGAGTAAAAATCAAGGGATGCAGTTTCTTTCAATAGCTTCGCGGACCTGCAGCAAAAAAATCTCCAATAGATATTCAGGCATTGTTGTTTCTGATATTTTTAGAAATATTCAACAATAAATTAAGAAGGGTAAAATGCCGCATTTCTATTTTGCGGCATTCAACCCTAATCAAAAAATTGAGGACTAATCCTTATCATCCAATAAACAATGGTTTGAGATGTCGATTCAGAATATTGCCCGTGACCGATGCACTAACAGAAGCTTCATATTTGTCCAAAGCTGAAGTGAATCGAGTACCCATTTCTGCAGCAATTTTGAATGCGATATGAAGCATCTGGCGCAGATGAATATTAAAGGCAGGGTTTTTTTGATCGTGCTGAAGCGCAGATACAAACTGCTGAGATGTCCAGCTGCTAACTTGTGATGGCTGAGGTAATTTTAAATTATCAATTTCCACCACAGTTGCATAGGGTTTGATAAGTTCATCCATACGAGTATATGCTTGAGCATAAACATCTTTAGCAATCGCTAAACCATCACCGCCGGCTGCCGCTAACCCGATCAATTCTTCAAGCCAAGTCGTTCCTGCTGTTTTAAGATGAATGCCTACTTTATGCTTCTTCAGCACTTGGCGTATATGAGGGTACAGAGAAAATTTATCGCTTCCGGAATGGACACTTAACTTCAAATTCTTTTGAAGATTAAATACATTTACAGCGTGAGCAATAACCAAAACATCTTCTTCAAATTCTTGTGCGAATGCGCTGGGATTACCCACATAATCAATTCCTTTTAAGAACTTGCCGGAAAATTTCGGGGCGATTGTTTGCGCTGGAATTCCTTCCTGCGCGATGGCCGCAAGAATAAAGAACATCTCAACCGGAGTTTGAGGCGTATCTGTTTCATCCATAGATACTTCGACAATAAATTTGTCTTCGCCTTTATTCTTTTTAATGTGCTGATAAGTCTTTGCTGCTTCTTTGACCGCGTAAAGATATTTCGCTCCTATTTTACGAAGCGAATCTTCTGTAACGGTAATATCTCGCTGGACTCCAGGAATATTTAGCTTGCCTTCATACTTTACCAGTGTTTGTTCGAATGCATGGAGATCTGCATCTGCTGGAGCTTTACCAATAAAATCAGCAACATCGAGAGTGAAAAAATCTGCATGCGCCATA
>Ga0187861_10004069_pt1 | contig 12458 bp, 8 predicted proteins | sample June2016WEW_10_1_3_FD_132986 | JGI IMG/M metagenome (GOLD analysis project Ga0187861, IMG submission 132986) | Peatland microbial communities from SPRUCE experiment site at the Marcell Experimental Forest, Minnesota, USA - June2016WEW_10_100 | ecosystem: Environmental > Terrestrial > Soil >...
GACCTTCTTGATATGCCGCTTCTAACCATTCATGAAAATCGGTAGTATTGAAGACACCTTGTGTCTGTATGAACTTTGCTCCAGCTCTAATTTTTTTAGCCAATCGCATGATGTTAAGTTCAAGTGGCCTTAAATAAGGATTTGCGACTGCTCCGACAAGCATCGAAAAATTGCCGTCAATTTTTTTCCCGTCGAGAAGAACCTTTTCGTTGTTCATCCTTGTGACAATGTCTATCAGCTGAATAGAGTCGACATCGTATACATTTGCCGATTGCGGAATTTCCGTTAGGCTTTGATGGTATCCAGAAAGGCATAAAATATTTTTAATACCCAGCGATGCGGCGCCTAATATATCGGATTGAAGCGCTATCCTATTGCGGTCGCGAGTGACAATTTGGTACACGGGCTCAATTCCTGCCCGTTCTAATTTTACCGCTGATGCCAATCCTGATATAATAGGGCCATACGGATTGTCTGCTACATTCACTGCCAGCACACCTGAGATTTTTGATTTATTGATAGGATCGGAGTCAATATTAGTGCCCGCAAGATATTCGGCAGTAATAATGAAATCCCCTTCTTCAATTTTTTTTGCTAGTAAACTGTCCATATTATTGTCTTAAAATGTTTCGGTTGCTTTTTCCTGTACATTAATTATTTGTCGGATACAACTTGCTAATTCACTTATAATACTTTCGGTTTTATTTTTATTATCAATTTGAATAAACCAGACGCAATCGCTTCCCATACCTGTTTCGTTTAAAAGATCGTTTATGGCGTCGATTCGTTTGCGTGCACGGAGGTTTCCTTGAAGTAACTTGCATTCACCCGTCATACAACCGGCAAGTATTGCAGTGTCGGATCCTGTCTCTATAGATTTTAAAATATATTCGGTGGCGATTTTTCCTGAACACGGTACACTGATAGTATTTAATTCACATTGACCCAATTGAGAACCTATTTGATTTATTTCTTCGGGAGAAATTGAATTTGAACAATGAAAGAGAGAAATTTTGATGTATTGATTTTTCATTTTAAAAATTAGTATTAACGGACTATATTTTTTGTTTCAATAATTCCATTGTAACAATTACTTTACCAATCATCTATCCTTTTTATGGTCACTATTTTGTTCTGCCTGTGACCGTATTTATTTTTGAGATTTCACAGTTAGCGCGCGTATTCGCATACAACGGCAATCAATACTGCTCGGTTTTACAAATTGGGGTTACCAATTAGGATGTCTATTAAAGGAAACTTGATACTCGGTTGGTGTTCCGCCTATCAATCCCTTAAAACGATCGATGAGGTATCACTTATCCATCGCTTGCACAATAATTTGAATATAACACTTTACTTTACTACTAATAATTAAGGTTTATTCAAATAAGTGTCAAGTATAAAATAAAAAAAGAAAAATATTTAATTAAAGAGACGCTATATTTCTTTATTTGTTTTTATGGCATCTATTATAAAATCGTAACTGTAATTTTCTTCATAAACCAGTCGGGTATCAGTGCCAATTTGAATTACGATTTGGTTACGATTACGACTTTGGCTCATAATAGCGTTTCGCAAATATCGAAGAGTCGATCAGTAGTGAAAGTGTGTGCCCACCCTACAAAATCCAAAGAAGAATCTCAATCAGTGAAAGTTGATTGAGATTTGTCGTTTTAACCAATCCTTAAGTAATCTACCTTCCTGTTACCTGCAAATAAGTGATTTGCTTGCTTCTATAGCTTGCCCTTGCATCTGTTAGCTGATCATTCATCTGTTGCTGTAGTGCTTGCGCTTCCAGTAGGTCAGAAAGATTGCTCATTCCATTGTTATAGCTGTCCTGATTCACTTTTAGATTTTCTTCAGCCTGCGCTTTCGCTTCTTCACTCAAGAGTTCTTGTTTGTACGCATCAGTGAAATCCTGCCAGGCTTTTTGCATTTGCAACAGAAGCAGTTCAGAGTTATCCTTCAAATTGTTTTTTGCAATTTGTTCTTTAACACTTCGTTCTGATAATGAATGCGATGCTTCCCACCAACCGGAGATTGGAATAGAGACCGTTCCAAAGGCAATGCCTAATGTTCTGTCTTTGCTTTCATCAAGCTTCATATACAATCCGCTGACACCGATAGCGATCTGTGGAAGATATTCACCAAGCTTCATGTCGCTTTGCAATTCTTCAGCTCGAACCGATGCCCGCAATAGACTGTACTCCGATCTATTCTTTAGCGCTTCCGTATGATCCACAAAATATGACTGCGGAATACTATCGATGAATAATGAATCAGAAAGTACCAAAGTCGAATCGAACGGTATTCCGATATATTGACAGAACGCCATCGTTGCAAGCTTTCGCCCATTCTCTAATTTCGATTTGTTGAGAAGCACCTCGCTTCGTTTTACTTTTACCTTCAGCAAATCATTTTTTGAAACAATCCCTGAAGAATACGCATCTTCCACTTGCGTCAACAACTTGTTCAACAATTCTTCATATCGTAGAATCGTTTTATGCTTTTCATTCAATGAGGCTAAGAGCCAATATTGCTCCTCTGTTTTCAACAGAACTTCATTCTGAACAAGGCGATTTTTCTCTTCGCTCACATCCTCGCCTAATGATGCCAGACGATTGCCATTCCAGATTCTGCCACCGACAAAGATCGGCTGAACGGCAGTCAATATTCCAAACGTTCCTGATTTCATCAGTCCCATTGTTGATGCAGGCATATATGCAAATTGTGTTGCTGTTGACAAACTAGCAAGATCTTTCCCATCATAGACAGGCAGATTTCCGCCATTCGTGGATATTTCCATGAGATTCTTCTGGGATTCAAACATTGCACCACTGGCGCTGATAGATGGGAAGTATTTTGTCACTGCTGCTTTCCGCGTTTGCCGTGACGCTTCAATTTCCAATGCGCCATTTTTAATTTTGGCATTGTTTTGCAATGCAAACTGTTTGCTTTCTTCCAAAGAGAGTCTTTTATGTGCAATCACTTGTTGTGAAAAAATCATTACGGCAAGGGCCATATATATAGGAATATTTTTCATAGTACACCATTCTCTTCAACTTTGTCAAAATCTTTTCTGTGGAACAAATAGTATAGCACTGGCAACACCAGCAGTGAGAGCACAAGTGCAAAAAGCAGTCCGAAACATATTACAGCACCAAGCGGACCCCACAACCCTGAGCGGCTTAAGATCATAGGTATGACCCCAACAGCTGCTGCAGCCGACGTTAAGAATATTGGCCGCATTCTCCTCTTTCCTGCAGATATTGCAGCTTCTTCCAACGAATGCCCATGTTCGTGACGAAGTTCTTCTGCATACGAAATATATATTACTCCATTACGGACAACGATCCCCATTAAACCTATCAATCCGATAAAAGCCGTTGTTCCAAATGGATACCCTGTTACGAAGACTCCGAACGCAGCGCCGAAAACACTTAACGGAAGCGTTACCATAATTAAAAGCGACGTTTTGATGTTCTTGAATTGAAACATCAAAATGAGAAAAATAGCAATAACACTTACCAGCAATGAATATTTAAACGGTGTAATATTCTCATCGGCCATTTGAAAATCGCCACCGTATTGGATAGAAACACCGGGAGGCAAGTCCATTTTGTCAACAAGAGGTCTGATTTTATTAAATACCGTTGCAGGATAAGTTCCTCTTTTTATTTCCGCTAGAACAGTTATTGTTCGTATACCGTTGCGCCGGACAATCGCTCCTTCTGTCCACCCTGGCTGTATCGTTGCCAGTTGACGAACCGGAACAGAGGAAAAAATGAATGGAGAGGTTACATATTGATTCATTATATCGCTGGGACTGGACTTCGTTTTCTTATTAATCTTCAGCTTAACATCAACAGGATAATCTCCTTCCCAAACGGTTGAGATCGGAAATCCTTTGGTTCCGACCATCAACGAATAAGCGAGAAGCGTATTCGAATAGCCGAGACGCGCCGCCTCATCTTTCTTTACAATAAGATCGGCAGATTGCAGAGGCTGTTCATAATCGGTGCGAATAAACTCAACATCCTTAAATTGCCGCACAATATCAGAGACACGATTTGCCGCCTGTTTGATTGTCTGAATGCTGTCGCCTGAAATACGGATTTCAATTGGAGACTTATATATTTCGAAAGCCAATTGCTTCCATTTAATATTGGCCAGAGGATATCTGCCTTCCAACTTCTTGCTGTACTCATCGAGAATCTCAACAGTGGCATCGTTCGATTCCGTGAGCACAACGAACTGCCCATAGTTTTTTGCCGGAAAGTTAGGCGCGTATAGAGTATGAAAACGAGGCGAGCTCGTTCCGACAAATGACGTCACCACTCGAACGCGCGGATCCCTTTGAAGCTGTTTTTCAAGATCCGTCATAACCGAGTCTGTTTGTCGGAGCGAACTTCCAACTGGTAAGAATACTTCTACCGCGAACTGGTTTCTTTCTATTGGCGGGAACGACTGCTGTGGAGTAATTGCAATCAATGCAATTCCTATTATAAACGAAAAACCTCCTCCAAGAGCAACCAGTTTTTTTCTTTTGAATGCTTCCTCCAGAACCCCGTTATAGAATTTTTGAAGTCTATCGAGGAATGTCGTTCTCCCTTTTTTTGACGAAATATCTTTGACTCCGGTCTTGATGTATGTATAACTCAATAAAGGTATGACAGTAACCGAAACCAGTAACGAAATAAGTAGTGCATAGGTAATGGTCATCGGAAGCGATCCGATGAATTCACCACCAGTACCACTCATGAACCACGGCATTGGCAGAAAACACGCTATAATAATGAGCGTAGCGGAAAGCACAGAACTGAATAGTTGGGTGACGCTTTTTGTTCCTGCCTCGAACGGGGACATACCGTGATCTAGTTTCTCAACATAATTATCGACTATCACGATGGCATTATCCACAGTGATTCCAAGGACAATAATGAGACCTGCAAGTGACACGGTCTGCAAATCCATTCCGGTTGCCCACATGATTCCAATGGTCGCCAAAATAGAGGTCGGAATTGCGATTGCCGCAATACGGGCAATTCTCATCGGAAGCAGGAGAACAGTGACCAATACTACCGATATTAACGCAATAGCGAATTCTTCGAGAAAGTTTCCAATAGCTTTCGACACTGCATCGGGGATATTAGAAATAATGATGATTTTCACATCAGGCGGAAGCGCAGCAGAGAATTTGTCAATAGCCTTTTGTACTTCAGTACCGAAGTGGACAACATTTTCTCCTGATTTCATTTCGAGTGAAACAAGCAAGCACTTTTTCCCATTCACTCGGATATAAGAATCCATATCGTCGTATTCACGCACCACTTTTGCAATATCTTTCACCCGTACAACATTGCCGAGCGGATCGGAATAGACAATCTGATTTGCCACATCCTGTTCAGTCTTGAGATTTGAAGGAATATGGATGGGACGAACAAGTGTTCCGTCATCTATCTCCCCTGTATAATTTGTTGTGCTCTGCGGTTTAAGAGCAGCAAAAACCTGTATTGGTTTTATGCCATAATTCGCAAGCTTGGCATCGTCCATATAAACGCTAATCTGTTCTTCTTGTAAACCATAGTGCTTTACTTTTGAAACTGACGATACTTTCCGAACATCATCTTCAAATGATTTACTATAGTCTCCGAGTTCTCTATATGTCTTTGTTTCGGACTGAAGAGCAAGCAACAATGCAGAAGTGCTGCCAAAATCATTATCCGCTGTCAACGAGACCACACCCGAAGGCAGTTCTCCTTTCAGTTCATTCAAACCGTGACGAAGTTTGAGCCAAAATCCATCCACGTCTTTTTCTTTTTCTGAAACCTCGGCATAGATAATCATGAAATTTTCTTTGGAGACAGAATACGTCTTAGCACGATCAATCGATTTATATTGAAACAAATATTTTTCTACCTTTGTGGTCAATTGTTCTTCTACTTGTCGAGAAGATGCTCCTGGAAACAAACCAACAATAATTCCTGTTCGTATTGTAAATGTCGGATATTCATCACGTGGCATCTGGAAGAGTGCCACCACTCCCACAAGAATAACAATGACGGTGAAGATGTATATCACCTGTTTGTACCGCAGAAGCATTTTGAGCAATGTAAATTTATTTTTCAAAATCATATTCTCTCCCATCACCATTAACTCACAATTTGCACAAGTGCATTATCTATGAGTTTATGCTGGCCAGCTACAACGACCGCATCGTTTATTTGTAATCCTTTCAGCACTTCAATACCGCTGTTTAGCAATTGACCTGTTACAATATATTTACGTATTGCTTTATTTTGTGATGAAAGGACAAATACAAAATTCCTCCCCAACTCATCTACCATAACAGAACTACTCGGAACAGCCATGCCATGCACTGCGCCTGGGCTCTCAATTGTCGCAGAACAGATCATTCCCGGTTTCATACGCAAATCTTTGTTCTTTATTCCGATCTTTATCTTATAGGAATGAGCTATTAGATCTGCAACTACCCCGATTTCCTCCACAACACCATTATAGTTCGTGGATCCCAATGCGCCGATTGTTATGTTTGCTTTTTGTCCTTTTCGAATCAGAGCAATTTCATTTTCCGCAACTGCGACACGCGCAAACACTTTGTTTATTTTCACAATGGTGATAGATGCAAAATTCGGTAATGCCGCCATTCCGGGATTGATGGAACACTTCCCGACAAATCCGTCTGTTGTTGCGTATAAATTGCAATCGTCTAAGCTTTTCTTCGAGATTGCCGCAGCAGCTTTTGCTTGCTGTAAACCCGTTTCCACCTCGACATATTTCACATCCGGCAGATTACCATTCTTATGCATCGGTGTTAGGCGGTTATAAGCATCTTCTGCCTGTTGTTCCGCCGCATACGTCATCGCATAGGTATTTTGATACGTCGTATTGTCTAGTGTCGCAAGGAGTTGTCCCTTCTTTACAAACGCACCCTCGGACACGAATACTTTCGATACGGTTCCCAATGATGAAAAGCTAAGCGGAATTGTTTCTGATTCTTCTATTGTACCGCTGTACGCGATGGTCTCACTTCCATCGGCCGCCTTAACTTGTTCTATTTCAACTTTGACAGCAGAATCATTATTATTGCCAGCATTGCTGTCGCAGCCACAAGCGATAAATGCCAAGCCAAGAAGCGAGAGAATAATTTGAATTCTCATGTATTTCATTTTGTTTTCCTTCGGATTAATAGACTATTTTAGTTTTATAGTCGAAGACAGTATAAAAAAAATTAGATTCCGTTCGCAATAAGTTTTGCTGCTATATCGATTTGTTTTGTGTCATCGTTTTCCAGAAGCAAATAAAGTTCAAACGCATGGATTATACCCATAATAGTTTTTGCAGCAATATTTAATTCATTCTCATTGAAAAATGTGAATTCCTTGTTATCCATGCCTAATTTCAAAATATCTTTGATAAACTGCCGTTCCTTTGAATCAAAGAATTTTCTAATTTTCTCAATAAATTTTTGATTTCTTCTTAGCTCTTCCCTAATGATTGTATAAGCAGCGATCTTATTCTTCATCTCATTAATAGATGCAATGATATACTTAATTAACTTTTCTTTTGCGGATGAAACTTCGTTCGTTGATTCTCTTGCTTTCTTTAAAATATTCCCGAATTCAATAAAAACCACTGCATCAAAGATTTCTTCTTTACTTTTATAATAGTAGTAGAGTGTACTCTTTCCTTTGCCGGCTTCGCTGGCAATGTCTTCCATTGTAGTTTTATTTATACCCCAACGCTGGAAAACCCGCTCTGCCGCTTTAAGGATCTCATCTCTGACAATATCATCTTTATTCATTTTAGTCCTTTCGACTGATTACGTTTTACGGTCTAATAATAGTAAATGTTTCAGGAAAAGTCAAGTTCTTTAATCAAGGGTATGTTTATTAGGATTACTGCGTCGTTTTTTAGTCAATTATCTTAGATTTTCCAAAACCGGAATGCAGAGTAATTCTTTTAGAATAAAATCAATCTTTCTATGATGTGCATCTCGCACCTCACGATATATCTTTTGTGATAACTCGGGGCAAAGACGCAATCCAAATTTCGGAGAGATTACCTTTTATTTATTAATACTGGGGGGGAAAATTTGAGCCTGCCAAGAGGATGTGAGATAGTTGCCATAAAATTGTTTATCGTTTTCCATAGTCGCTTGAATGGAGATTGATTTGATCTTCGTCAAAATGGATGTCGTATGACCGAGACTATCATAGTAGGTGAGATAAAATTTTCTAAAATTACGCCCTGCCGTGATCGGCGCTCCTCCGTTTACCGTTCTCTCCAAATAAAATTTCGTTGAAGAGGGCATTGGGGCAAGATAGTATCTGACCACGTCAGCAGTGCCATTGTTATCGACATCACCTAATATTTCTACCCTGCTTGTTTCGGCAATCGTAAAAGGCGTTACCGAAGAATTATACCCAATCTGTCTCATTTCGGAAGAGAAGGTAAATGAGGCAGTACTGAGTTCCTCTTCCAATACGGCCTTTTCAGTATGTTGATAGAGTAAGTTCTGCAATAAAAGCATCGACTGGAGAATGACTAGAATGATAACTCCTTTAATAATGTAGGATTGGATAATATCAAAGAATACCATAACTAATATGTTTTTACTGCACTGAAAGAAATTGGTGGTTCAAGATACATCGACTGTTCCACTGTTACCACTATTCGTTTAAAGTATCCTTTTGTAGTTATGATAGTATTGAAATTGCTGGAATCTACATAGGTCACTGTACATTTTGCTAAGTACCCTTTTAGGGTTGGAGTGTCTACTTTCCGCCAATATCCATTATAATCATCAAAATCATTATAATATTTCATTGAACGGAACGAAGATGCATACAGAATCCGAGAAGTATCCGGCTTCGGAACAAAATATATCTCTGAATATCCGTCTGGCCCTAATGCAGATGCATCAGTAAATTCACTCGGAGATTGATAGTAAGGGACGGTGGAATTTTCATCGAATTGTTTACTAAGCGCTTCATTCATGATTGCACTTGCGATTTCGCTGGCTTGATTAACGGCAATGGCTCTATATTCGTCTTGCTGGCTCTGAACAATCATTCTATTTGCACTAATCACCAGTATCGTAAGCACAATGAGTGCGCCAGTTGCCAATATCGATTGTCCTAAACTCATTTTGCTGCTTTATACAATGATCCTTATTCCCGCAAAACATACAAACCAAAACAGCCAAACACTCTAATCATCTTCCATAGAGATTGTTACCACCTCTCCGATTAATTATTAACATCTAGATATGTCGAAGTAATCTGAGATTCATCTTCCATAGTCACAGTGGCTACCTCTTCGATAGAGGTGATACCTTTCTTCATTAATTCTATCGCTGATTGTCGGAGCGTCTGCATTCCGTTTTTTGCCGCAAGAATTCGCAATGCATCTTCATCCACCAATTGATCCGATCTGAGAATGATCTGTCTGATATTTTTATAGAAATATAAAGCTTCGTGTATAGCGATCCGGCCTTTGTACCCATGCAGACAATCTCCGCAACCAACAGGACGATAGATCTTCGATTGTTTTATCTCGTCAGGATCGATCCCAAGTTTCCGGAGAGCCTCCATATCTAGTTCATCGATGACCGCCTTGCATTTGGGACAAAGTTTGCGTACGAGACGCTGCGCAAGGATAAGATTGATCGCATAGCCGATCAGGAATGGCTCCACTCCCATCTTGAAGAGACGTGAGATGGCGCTCGGGGCATCGTTCGTGTGCAGTGTCGATAAAGTCAGGTGGCCGGTGTTGGCAAACTTGATGGCGATATCAGCAGTGATGCGGTCACGTATCTCGCCTACCATAATAATATCTGGATCATGACGGAGGATTGCTCGTAATGCTCCTTCGAAATCGAGTTTCGGGTTAAGTTTTACCTGACGACCACCTTCAATCAAATATTCCACCGGATCTTCAACGGTCATTATGTTGACGGATGGGTTCATGATCGTCCTTAGCGCCGCAACGAGTGTCGTGCTTTTACCGCTACCAGTCGGGCCTGTCACAATGATGATTCCATGGGGTTTTGCCAGTGCGTTGCGAAGTGCTTGTTCAGCATATGGTTCAAACCCAAGCTCTTCGATGCGGATACTAAGATTGGGTTCTTGCAGAATTCTGATTACAATCGATTCATATCTGCTTTTCAGTTCCTTTCCTACTATTGGAATTACTGAAAGTCGATAGCGAACGGCTTTTCGGTCAATTATAATTTGCGCAAATCCATCCTGAGCAACATTTCGTTCAAAACGATCAAGGTTCTTTGCTCGATCCTTCACCACAGCGGCCACAGCTTCTGCGCGTGCATCGGTATAGGTATACCAAAGCGAAAGTTTTCCATCGACTCGAAAGTGGAATTCCGTAACCTTTTCACCCCGTGGAATCACATGGATATCGCTCGCACCGACACGAACGCCATCAACAAATATTTTTTCGACAAGTTCGACAAGTCCGCTTTTGCTAATTTCATCTTCCAGGGCTTGTTCGTATTGTTCTGCTTCCTCCTCGCTTTCATCCTGCAGATAACTTGACTCATCTACGTGCTGCTGATAGGATGATCGATCGATCGCAACACGCTTCCACAGATCGTTCCACTGCGAAAAGGGCATATAACAAATCTCGAATTTGCCATAGCGAAATGCGCGTGCAACGGACACAGCTCCTGCACCGGTAGGATCCGGCGTTGCGATAAGGAGACGATCCAACCGATTCGGATCAACTGAAAATGGCAGCACACTGTGGTCAATAGCTTTATCTTTAATCGTGTCTGGGAGCGCATTAAACTCACGTCTGATGAATGCGAGATGACTATCCTCGAGTTTTGTTTTAGAAATATCCAAGATGCGAAATGCGTAAAACTTAGCAACCTCCAAATACAGCAGTTCACGATCCACATTGAACGTGTTACACAGGATCCACGGGAGATTTCGTCTCTGTTTTTGAGTATCTCCGCTCATAATCTTGATTGCTTCAGACAACATCTCAGGGGTGACAATCCCTTTTTCTACTAGGACATCACCAAGGTCGCGTTTTTTAAAACTACTCGTCGTCTCGGATCCCACTGAATTCATCATATTACCTGCTCTCGTAGATGGATGATTGCTGATCTTTACTCAAGAATATATCGCTGTATCATTGTTATCTTCATTTAAGATGTACATTTGCCGTTTCTGTTGAAAGAAGTGTAAGAAAAACAAGTGAGATTGTAATCATCAATGTCACAGCCATTTCAATAACATTTGCCAAATTTTTCATTGCGTAACCATTTTCCATTTGATAATAATCGGCAAGCTGGATTGCGGTCGCTTTGACGTTACCAGTCTCTGCACCTGTTTTGAATCGCGAGGTAACCAACTCAGGAAAGAACCCTGTTTCTTCTATCGCTTTTCCGAGTTCCACTCCAAACCGCAACATATGTGGGATGGCCACATTCCGGATCTGATAAGCCAAATACGGACTACCACAAGTATCTCCGGCAATTTGAATCGCATCAATATTCTCGCCGGAGGAGGCGTACATAATTCCAAACACCCGACAAAAGATTTCGATGCTCGTATCACGCAGAATGCGGCCAAAATAGGGAACGCGAATTATAAATTGATGATACTTCAAGCGCCCTTGCGTAGAAGTGATGTATAAATAAAAAATAAGAGATACAAGAAAGATAAAGGCAGCGATATATATATAATATTCTTTGAGCCAATCACTTGCGCTCAATGTCATTGCAGTTAGTGGTGGAATTTCATCCATGTTGGGCCCCAACATTTCCATCATTTGAGGCAAAAGATATACTACGTAGAATCCAATCGCTCCAACCATTGTGAGCGCTGTAACGGCCGGAAGCATAAGAGAACTGGTCAATCCTTTTTTAAAATCTGCCTGTCGTTCCACCAGCTGTGCCACACTTTCGAATACTTGTTCCATATTGCCGCTCTTGGTCGCGATTCCCAGCATGAGACTTGTATGATATCCAAACACACGTTCTTGACGTATAAAAGCTTCTTGTGAATCTATTCCATTTCGCAGGTCATTAATAATTTCGTGTAAAGCACCACGGAGATGCTTTTCCTTTATATGGTTTGCCATTAATTGTAAGACGTCATTAAAAGGAAGCTTCTGCTCGATAAGCTTTGCGGATTGCTTAATGAAGCCCACTATTTCACTGGCAGGAGCTTTTGTAAAAAAATCGCTGCGTCGATGCACCGATTTGATTTTGAATCCCAAGCGTTGAAGAGCAAGAACAACCTCTTCCCGTGAATAAGCACTTTGAGATCCTTCTATAGTATTTTTGCCCTGTAGAACTCGATATTGATACGTGACCTTTTGCTTAATAGATTGAATTATGCTGCCCTGCGGAATAAAAGCCGTTGCTCGTTTTTTTGCATGACCTGCTGATGTCGCAACAATTTGTCGCC
>Ga0187861_10004071_pt1 | contig 12455 bp, 14 predicted proteins | sample June2016WEW_10_1_3_FD_132986 | JGI IMG/M metagenome (GOLD analysis project Ga0187861, IMG submission 132986) | Peatland microbial communities from SPRUCE experiment site at the Marcell Experimental Forest, Minnesota, USA - June2016WEW_10_100 | ecosystem: Environmental > Terrestrial > Soil >...
CGGTTGAACGGGATCTGGGCCGGGATCACTTCATCCGCCCCGCCCCGCCAGCTGGCAAGGATCGGGAGCGGCAGGCCGAATGTTGTCGTCAGCGACAGGATCGCATTGAGCATATTCCCGAGGCCTGAGCTCTGGAGGGCGATCAGGGGGCGGGCACCGGCAAGGTATGCCCCTGCGGAGATGCCCACACCGTCCTCTTCCCGTGTAAGGCCGATATGCCGGAACTCTTCCGGGAGCCGGAAGAACAGGCCCTTGGCCCGGTCGCAGGGTATGGCGCAGACAAGGTCGATCCCCTGCCCTTTCAGCTCGGCAACGATCTGGTTTTCATCCATGATGTGCGATCCACTCCCTGAGTATCTTGACCAGCTCTTCCTGCGGCTCACCCGGTATTATGGTCGCGGAAGGACTGACCGGATGGAGAGCGAAATCCTCCCGTATACGTTCGTACCCCCCTCCTGTGAGGTTCAGGAGAATATGGTCATCAGGACCGATGATATCTTTTTCTACAGCCTGGACAAGGGAAGCGGTGGCAACCGCTGCGGCAGGGTCCAGATCGATTCCAACGGTGTCTCTGACAAGCCTCATCGCCGTGGTGCCTGCCGTGTTCGACACGCCGTACATCTGTCCGTTCGTTGCCTGCAGCGCATCGAACAATCCCCCGCGGATACTGTACGGCGGATTCCGGTTCGTCAGTACATCGGACATTACCTGTGCAATCGTCCCCGCCGGATCCGGCATGTCCGTGGCAGGAAGGATCTCGCGCCGTTTCGCTGCCCAGGCCGAGACAATGGGAATGAACGGTTTGTTCTGGGCAAGGTGGAGCCTGGGGAGTGTCCTGCCATAGTTCCCGTCGCGGATTAGCCGCAATGAGGCTTCCCAGGCGGCGATCGCCCCGGTACCGCTCCCCACTGCCTGGAAGTAGTGATCGGGGATCCTGCCCGTGGTCACCGCTGCATCGAGCACCACGGTACCCATGCCGTCCCTCCGGGCCACGTTCCTCGCCCCGCCTTCCGGTACGCACCCCGGGACCGCGGCGAGTGTATTACTCACGGCAATCGCATCCGAATAATCCCCCTTTACGGCGACGAGGAAGATATCCCCTGCCGGCTCTGTTGTCCAGAGCCGGGGGATGGCCTTTTCCGGGATGACGATCACGACCGGCCTTCTGCACCGGGCCGAGAGTCCGGCAAATGCCCTGCCGGTGTTCCCCGCCGAAGCGATCACCGGAATCATGCTGCCCAGTTCCTTCAGGCGCTGCATCGTGGGCGAGGCCTCCAGTTCCTTGAACGAGCCGGTGGTCAGGTCAGCCCCGATCTCCGGGAAATACCCGGAGAAGGAGAGGACGAGGTTTGACAGCCCGAGCTCGCGGGAGAGTTCATCGTTCGTGAACGTGACCGGCCCCCCTGACGGGAGGAGCGGGGCAGTGACCGGGAGCCATGCCAGGTATCGGTAGACTCCCTTGTGGGGTGCGAGGTGGAGTTTCCTGCTGCAGTACTCGGTCCTGAGCAGGGAGTTATGGTCGTGCGTGCAGGAAAGGCGGGTGATATTCTCAACGATCTCGTTCCCCTCCACGCAACGGATACGGTACTTGGGTATCATTCGATCAGCTCACTGTATCCTGATGTCCTCGAGCCTGACATGGATGCCCTCCTTCTTTTTCAGGACCATGTTCACAACTGCGGTATGCGACAGGTACATCATGCAGAATCCCGGCAGGAACCGCTGGCGGGCCCCAAGCACCGGTGGTCGTGCGATCACATGCGCAATTCCCTCGAAGGCATGGACATAGTAGGCCTGCACATCGTGTACCTTCCCCTTCTCCCTGCGGGCCGCGAGCGGGCCGACCGTGTGGCACCCGAGCACACCGGTGACCGGGTTGGCGGAGAGCACTCTCAGGGCATGATAAACCGGGCAGCCGGGGCCTGCCGGGCGACCGGTGACGATCTCGCCGGGGCGTATGTCCCAGCGCTCGACGAGATCTGCCCGGAAGGGCACCACGAACTTGCGGGCCGACGGTTCGCCCGGCAGGGCGGTGAGTACGAAATCGTACCGGTTTCCCAGCACGTCAGTACCGGAATAGTCCGCCTTTTCCGGAGCCCTGCCATCAGAACACGTATAAAACGGGCAGTCTGCCAACGCCTTTTCACCGGCAGCGACCCGTATCCCGAACTCCCCGCAGCTTGCCGATCCGCAGGCGCCGCAGTCCTTCCCCGGGGGAACCCACGCCATACTCAGTCGCCCCGGTAGATGTTATCCGCCTCATCGAGCGGGCGGATGACGCCGAAATGGTGTTGCCACCCGATCTCTTTCTTGCCAATGCAGATGGTGCAGACCCCGAGGGGCGGCGTCCCGCGAAGGGTGATCGTTTCTGCATCTGCGATATCCGGGTGTCTCGCGATTGCCTGCATCAGGTACCGCATCCCGGTTCCCTGGATCGCATTGGTCTCGATGATATCGATATTCGGCGTGACCATCCGGATGCACTCCCGGAACACCTCCTTTTCCGCCTGTGAGACCAGGTCCGTCTTGGTGACAACAGCCACATCGGCAAGGGCAATCATGGGAGCCATCTTGAGCGGCGTGTTGCTCCCGGAGACCGCGGAGAGGACCGCGATGCCGAACGACTGGGTGGTATAGGGAGTGCAGCGGAGGCAGAGGCCGGCGCTCTCGATGATGAGGATGCCGGCGCTGATCCCTTCAGCCCATCGGATCGCATCCCGCATGATCATGATGCCCATGTGGTCCGGGCAGAGGTCGCCCGAGTACACCTTGCGGGCGGGGATGCCGAACTCCTCCCGAAGCTCCTCGTCCTCAAACGCCCTTACCACATCGATTTTGAGGAAGGCCGGGTCCTGCTTTCGGAACTCCCTGATGATCTGCCGGATCACCGCAGTCTTCCCGGCACTGGGAGGCCCGGCAACAATGATGAGTTTCATGCCGGTACAAGGGGTTTATTCCCGGGAAGATGATCGCTCCTGATCAGGTCACCGGCCCGTATTCTCTCCCGTGGTTCCACGAGAAAGGCGTCGATACCGGCAATGTGCGAGACCATCTCCCGCTCGGCCCCGTCCGGTTCGATGACACCGGTGACCGCACCGTTCTTCATGACAATCCGCCGATCGGTGATCATGGCGAGCAGAGGGTCATGGGTGACAAAGATGACCGCCTTGTGGTAGTGTTTCAGGCACCGGATCACCTTCTCCTTGAAGATCCCTGCGTTCTCCACTTCATCGAGGAGGAGGATGGGGGTCTGCCCGATCATGATGGCGTCAGCGATGAGGAGCGAGCGGGTCTGCCCCCCGGAGAGTGAGGTCATCCGCATGGACTCGGAGATTTTCTCCCCGGTAAATTCGTTTGCAAGCGCTACAGTTCTCTTGATAAGCTCCAGGGCGTACGTGTCCCGTGCCCTGATATGGAGGGCGAGGAACCGGCAGACCGTGAGGTCAGCGATGACACGGGTGTTCTGGGTGATGAGGGCGATGGGCTTTTTTGCCGGGTCCCGGACCATCTCGTCGGACGGCGGGGCACCATTGATCAGGATGGAGCGGCCGGTGACGGTGTCCCCCTGGGCGAGCACCTCGATATCATTGATGAATGCCGATTTGCCGGATCCGGTCGACCCGACAATCGAGACGGTATCCCCCGGGTGAAGGGTAATCCGGTCAAACCCCTCTATCTCTCCGCACCGGTTGGTGCCGGGAAGTACGGTGAGTTCCATGAACTGTTCGCTGCACATACTTAGGATGATAGCACGCATGTTCATATAACTTTTCAATTTGCCAGAAAAATTAACCTTATAGTAATAATTATAACCATGTTAGTATCACTTATAGGTTAATATGTTGTCAAAGAGGATTTTCGAGACGGATTTTACCGCGGCCCTGAACGAGGAGCTGGAGCGGAAGAACATGAGCGTGAAGGATCTCGCGGAGCTGACCGGGATCCCGGTCTCGACCCTCTATAAGGTCACAGTGGGTGAGCGGGACCCGCGTCTCTCGACGGTAAAAAAGATCGTCTCTGTCCTTGAACCTGCGCACGAGCGCTTCATCGTGATCATTGCCGCCCGGTTCCTGCTCGATAATCTCGAGATCCGCGAGACGGATGTCAACGGGAAGACATTCCGGATCCGGGGATATTCCGCAAACTCCCTCGAGGAATGCATCATCGCCGCAGTTCGGGCTGAAAAGGACGGGGCATCCGGGATTGTCTGCGCACCGATCCTTGCCTCCATTGTCGAGAAGATCGTCGATATCCCGGTTGCGATGCTCCGGCCGGAACTCTCCGTGGTCAGCGAGGCGATCATGACGGTGGCAAGGAAGATCGGGTGAACCATGGCAGGATCCGGGCAGCTCAGAATCGGGCACCTCTCAACGATGTACCATACGGCGTTCCTGCTCCGTGGGACCAGCCTCCTCGCGGACCAGGGCCTGGACGCCACGTGGACGCTCTTTCCCTCGGGACCGGACATCATCAGCGCCATGCAGCACGGCAACCTTGACCTCGGGTATATCGGGCTTCCCCCGGTGATCATTGGGATCGGCCGCGGGCTCTCCCTTGCCTGTATTGCCGGAGGCCATGTCGAGGGGACGGTCATGGTGGCCGGCACGGATGTCCGCACGCTCGGGGAGTGCAGGAGCATGAAAGAATTCCTTAACCAGTTCTCCGGTAACGCGATCGGCACACCCCCGAAAGGCTCTATCCATGACGTGATCGTCAGCGAACTCCTGCGGGAGCACGGGATCGCGGATATCGCCGTGAAGAACTACGCGTGGGCCGATTTCCTCCCGGATGCCCTCCGGGAGGGTGAGATCGCAGCCGCTGCCGGTACGCCGGCCCTTGCGGTGACCGCCCGACGGTACGGGAGCGCCCGTATTGTCGTACCGTCGGACCGGCTCTGGCCGTTCAACCCGAGTTATGGCATTGTCGTCATGCGGGAGATGCTTGAAAAGAAGGATCTGCTGACGAAGTTCCTTTATACCCATGAAGCTGCCTGCGAACTGATCCGGCACGACCCCCGGGCCGCTGCCCGGGTCGTGGCAGGGACGACCGGTATGGTGGATCCCGACTTCGTCATGGAGACGTACCGGGTCTCGCCGAAATACTGCGCTGCCCTGCCGGCGGAGTATGTTGCCTCTACCCTGAAGTTTGTCCGTACACTCCAGGTGCTCGGGTATATCTCCCGGCCGATCGCGGAGGACGAGATCTTCGACAGGTCGCTTATAGCGGCCGTACACCCGGGGCCGCACCATTACGATGCGGGAATCAGGGGGTAATCGTAAATATTCTCCTTTTTTTGTTTTGTAGAAATCCTTGTTTTGTAACAATAATTATTAGATTACTTCTTTTGAAAGGAGAGGACAGTGCCTGTCCCCACTGCTCCTGCGCTTTGCGATGCTGCGGGTATTGCCTGTTCGGGGATTATTGCAGTTGGGGGTTGCCCCAGCGGCGGGGGCGGAGGCAACACCTGCCGTAGCCTCCAAGAGCGTCATCTGTTTTTCGATGATTTTTACTGAGCTAAATAAAGGAAAAATGGGGTTTAATCCTCGATCTGGATCGTGGTCAGCTTCACCGACTCCACGCCTTTCTGGGACATGAGCTTCTCGGCAAGCGCCTTGAGCTGGGTGCCGTCGCCATGGACAAGGATCACTTCAAGGCACCGTTCATGGGTGACATGCGAGTGGAGCGAGGCTTTTATGAGACCGTGGTACTCGTGCTCGATATCGGTGAGGTTGGTGAGGAGGTTACGCTGGTCGTGGTCGTAGACCATCGTGATGACGCCTTCCCGCTCGCCTTTGACATCGGACATCCACTGGTAGTAGGTGATGTAGGTGCGGATCGCGTCCCGGATGCCTTCCGACCGGGAGGAATAGCCCCGGTAGTTCAGGATTTCATCGAACCGGTCGAGCAGGTTTTTCGGCAGCGAGATGCCAATCCGGGAGAGGTCGTCATCCATGGTCATGGAGTATCAGTGATGAGTGTATGATTGCTGATTGTTTTTTAACGTTTTGAAAAATACTAGAAAAAGTATTACTTGGTATTATCGGGATGGGTAGATTAGAGTTCCCCGGCTGAGGTCTGACCATTTCTCCTGTTACGATAGACGCCGCCGCCCCAGACGGGGCGCAATCGAAGAATCTTTCGGAATTTTCTCAAGCCAATCGTCGCTGATACGACGATTGTCTCCCCGCGGCGGATCAGTGACTAAAAAATTCATAAAAAATCCTCACTGCCCCGCCCCGCCTCGGAGAGGCCCTGTGGCGGGGAGTCATCGCAAAAAGAGATTGAAACCTATTTTCCAGTAATCCCGGCAGGTTCTTATCCCAATTTTTCCAACCTCCGGCATGCCTCCTCAAGCGTCTCGTCCTTCTTGGAGAAGGTGAACCGGAGTTTCGTCTCCCCGCCCGTATAGTAGAACGAGCTGCACGGGACCGCGGCGACACCGGCCGTCTCCACAAGGTGGCGGGCAAACACGGTATCGCTCATACCAAACGAGCTGATGTCGGTAAAGATGTAATACGCTTCCTCCGGTAGCTCGCACGCAAATCCTGTCTCCACGAGGCTGTCGAAGAGGATCCGGCGCTTGCGGTCGTGCCCGGCTGCCAGGTCCCGGTAATACGATGCCGGCAACTGCAGGGCCGCGACACAGGCCTGCTGGAGGGGGGCCGGGGCGCCCACGGTCAGGAAGTCGTGGATCTTCCGGATGCGGGAGGTGAGTACGGCATCCGCGAGGGCATAGCCGACCCGTCACCCCGTGACACTGTAGGTCTTGGAGAAGCTGCCGATCGTGATCGTCCGGTCCTCCATTCCTGGCAGCGACCCGATGGAGATGTGTTTGTGCCTGTCATAGACGATGTGCTCGTAGATCCCGTCTGTGATTGCCCCCGCGTCGTAGTCAATGTCGAGGTCCGCGATGAACGCGAGTTACTTTCACGCGAATATCTTGCCGGTCGGGTTGTTGGGCGTGTTGAGGATGACCGCGCGGGTCTTTTTCGAGAAGGCGGCCTTCCACGTCTCCTCATCGATGGAGAAATCGTCCGCGAGCGGGACAAAGCGTGGGACGGTCCCGGAGATCTGTGCATCCGGGCCATAGTTCTCGTAGAAGGGCTCCGGCACGACCACCTCGTCGCACGGCTGGATGATGGAAAGCATTGACGCCATCATCGCCTCGGTGGATCCGCAGGTGACGGTGATCTCCGTTTTGGGATCGAACTGCATGCCGTTGAACTCCCGTACCCGCTCCGCGAGCGCAGATCGGAGGTCCTGTGCCCCCCACGTGATCGTGTACTGGTTGATGTCGGCGTTCACCGCCTCGCACGCCGCTTTCTTCAGTTCGGGAGGGCAGGGAAAGTCCGGGAAGCCCTGCGCAAGGTTGATCGCATCGTGCGCGAGCGCGAGCCGGGTCATCTACCGGATGACCGATTCGGTGAAGGTGTCGGCACGGGAGGGGTGGGTGGAGAAGAACCCTCCGGGGGAATGTGCCGGTGGGGTTTTTCCCGTACCGGCCTTTGTATGCTTCATGGTGATCAGGTTGGCATGCGATAAATATAATGGGCAGGTTCGGCTGAAGGCAGGGGACACGCCCGCGCAGTGCTGTTTATGCCATTCGGACGGCCGGGTCTTTAAAAAGGGTCATGCATGTATTAGGCAACTCTTATTTACTTAAGGCAAGTAAATTTGTTCCTGTATTACTATGCATATCATGGAAGGATTCCTCTCACCGCAATGGTGTATAATCTGGTGGATCATTGCTTTACCCTGCGTCATTTTCGGTATCTATCGCCTTAAACAGATCACGAGTGCTGACCGGGAAGCGCTTCCTCTGCTTGGCGTGACGGGAGGATTTATCTTTCTTCTTTCATCATTAAAAGTCCCGACTCCTTTTGGGAGCACAACTCATCCGACCGGGACAGGTCTTTCGGCAATTTGTTTTGGGCCATGGGTCACATCGATTGTGTGCATAATCGTTCTCCTGTTCCAGGCGCTCTTTCTTGCTCATGGTGGCCTGTCAACACTCGGTGCGAATACGGTCTCCATGGGAATTATCGGGCCGTTAGTCGGATATACGATTTACCGGCTGCTAAAAAATACTTCTGTCGGTATTTACACGACAGTTTTTCTTGTTACGGCTTTTGCAGACTTATCCACCTATGTTGTGACTTCATTCCAACTGGCACTCGGCGCTGTTCATCCGGTAACCGGTGATGTCGTGAGCTCGTTTATCTGGTACCTTGGAGTATTTGCCTTAACCCAGATCCCTATTGCGATCGCCGAAGGGATCGTCCTTGCTCTCATATTCAAATATATCATTCAGCTCAAACCTGACATTCTTATACGGCTGAAAATCTTCTCAGAAGAGACGATTAATGCGGCAAAGAGGGAAGCTGATGGCCCGTAACTATAATCTGGAGATTCTTGCTGTGATAGCGATCGCCGCACTCTGCATACTATTTCTGTACACAAGCATAACAACGAAAAATGCCGGTTTTGTCGGAACCGATGATATTGCAGCGGCGAAAATTTCAGGATCGTCCGGTAATTCATCGGAACAGATCCAGCCGCTCATTCCCCAGTGGGTTCCTCCGAGTGCGGAAATTGAGTCTACCCTGTTTGGTCTTCAGGCAGCTATCGGCGGGATGTTGATCGGCGGAGTATTTGGTTACTGGATCGGACAGAAAAAGAAGGTATAACTGAAATACAACACCGGGATGTAGGAATTATGTTTGAGGATCTTCTCGAGGACATAGCGCAAAAGAACGGGATCCGACAGGTCAACACATACTTGAAGCTCACGGCCGGTACCGGTGCGATCCTTCTCTGCCTGCTCTCGTCGAGCTATTTTGCTCCCCTTTTTATTGTTGTTCTCCTTACATCTGGCATCCTTTTCCTTGCCCGGGTGGATGTAAAGACCTATACGATCCTCTTCCTCCATTTCGTAGCTCTTGCTCTGGTGAGTGTAGCCGGAATCGTTCTCATCTATGGCGGAGATACGGTGTTCTGGATCTGGCATCCCGTATCTTGGTTCTCGCTGTCGATCACCCGGGAGAGCGTCAATCAGGGATTTTTTGTTTTCTGTCGCATTATCGGGGGGATGTCCGGGGTCTGTTTCATCGCCCTCACGACGCCAATGACCGATCTGTTCACGGTCATGCGCCAATGCCGTATTCCGGAAGTTGTCATTGACCTTGCGATGATCATATACCGGACGATCTTCTTCCTCATGGACCAGGTGAAGCAGATCTACCATGCACAGGTGATGCGTCTCGGATACTCGGGCTGGCGCGAGTCGATCCACACTTTTTCCATGATGTGCGGGGCGGCCTTCATCGCCAGCTGGGATGCCGGGGACGACCTGATCCGGGCAATGGACGCCCGATGCTATGACGGGAAATTCGCGCTTCTTGGCGAGAATCGTCCCGTAGAACTGCGACCGCTGCTGGCCCTCTGCATCTTCCTGCTGGCGGCATCTGCGGCCGTCGTCACATCGCAGGGCATGACGCTGTTATAGGAGGATGACCATGAGCCGCATTATTCTTGAAGCACGGGATATCCGGTACCGCTACCCGCGGGGCCGAGAAGCGATCTCGGGGATCAGTTTCCATATACGGAGGGGCGAGAAGATTGCGCTCGTCGGTCCCAATGGTGCCGGCAAGTCTACGCTGCTCCAGATGTTCAATGGAATGATCCGTCCTGACACCGGGATCATGCTTTTTGACAACAAAGTGATCCGGTACGATACAGCCTCCCTCCGCCAGCTCCGGAAACGGGTCGGGTTTGTGCTGCAGAACCCGGACCGGCAGATTATCGCGCCTACCGTGTACCAGGACGTCGCGTTTGGCCCGGTCAACCTCGGGTATGATGAGCCGGCAGTCCGGGAATCGGTGGCAGTCGCCCTCCGGCAGGTCGGCCTTGAGGGATTCGAACGCCGCCCGCCCCACCAGCTCTCGGGTGGGGAGAAGAAACGGGTCTCGATCGCAGGAGTGCTCGCGATGGACCCTGACGTGCTGGTCTTTGACGAGCCTACGAGCGGCCTTGATCCTTCCGGTTCGGAGGACCTCATGGAACTGCTCGATGAACTGAACCATGATGGCAAGACGATCGTCATCTCCACGCACGATGTTGAACTCGCGTACCCGTGGGCTGAACGGGCCATTCTCCTGATGGACGGCCAGATCATACGGGAGGACGTGCCGGACGTGGCGTTCGGGAACACGAAGTACGTCCGCATGGCGCACCTCTCGGTCCCGACACTTCTTGAACTCTCGGCGGAACTCGGGAAGCGTGGGTTCACGATTCCCGAACGGAAGCCACGGAGCGTCCTCGACATGGTCCATATCATCGAGAACCACCTCAGCAAACCCTATGCCCACCCCGCACCAGGCACTATCACGGTCTGCAACGTGGACGAAGGGGAGACGTTGTCGCTCACCACATGGGTGAAGGCACGCCCCGGTATTGCGGTCGGAGCGATGGGTACGCGGGCAAAGCAATGCGCCGCACAGGAGCAGATTGCACTGGAGTTCACCTATGGAGTCATCGACAAGTGTATCCTCCGGGCGCTGCGGGGGCACGACTCGGTGATCCTTACAACCGGCAGTATGGTCAGCCGGGTTGCTGTCCGGGTGGAGGCGTACTGCAAGGAGAGCGGTAATACCATCCGCGTGGCCAGCCTGACGATCAGGGACCGGTCGGGTTGATGCCGGGTATTTTGTTGCCGGATCGTCCTCGCTTATTCCACTATCCTTCCTTGTGCTGACCTCCCTGACAGGAAGTTTTATCCGCTCAATTCAATATCATTAATTTAATTGAGGGTACGTTATGACACCATCAACAAGCACGAACCTGACCAGGATTGTTAAATTCGGCAAAAAGCCGGCGAAGCGTGATGCCCGCAACCTGAAATTGTCGGCGATTCTCAAGGCACCACCCAGGCTGCCCGCGGAATATGACTTCGATGTCCAGCACAATGGCATCCCGACGCCGATGTTCGGCAATGACTATCATGGCGACTGCGTGATCGCGGGCAGGGCCCACCAGACACTTCGCTTCGAAGATGCGGAGCAGAAGAAGATCTTACCCATCACCGAAACAGATGTGCTGAAAGAGTGGCACCTGGAGAACGGCGGGACTGAGGACGGGGTGTACGTCCTCGACTCTATCAAGCTCTGGCGCACGAAAGGCTGGAAAGCGGCCGGGAAGGTGTACAAGATCAAGGCGTTCGCAGAGATCGACCGGAAAAATCATGACGAGGTCAAAAGTACGGTCTATGCAGATATCGGCACCGGCCTCGGTTTTTCCCTCCCGGATTCAGCGATGACCGAATTCAATGCCGGCAAACCGTGGGCGCTGACCACGAAACCGCCGAACAAGAAGAACGGGCACTACGTATACGTGCCGGGATACACCAAAATCGGGCCGGTCTGTGTTACCTGGGGCCGGAAACAGCAGATGAACTGGGCCTTCTTCGACAAGTATTGCGACGAGGCATACGCCATGATCGATGCTGCCGATACGAAGAAGAAAAAGTCGATCCTCGACGGGAAGAAGATCGACGAGTTCCTTACCAAGCTGAAGAAGTAGGGGACCCGAGAGTTATCCGATTTTGCACCTGCGCAGGGCCGGGGCAAAATCCTTTTTGACCGGCACCGGCAACTACTCCCGATGGCAGGTAGCCCGGGCAGCACGGAAGGAACTGCAATCGGTCATCTCACCCAGGTCCGCCTCACCCGGCTTGACAAGGTGCTGTACCCGGTAGACACCATCGCCGATCTTACATGATTCTGTTTTCATAGCGAAGGATTACTCGAAGGATCTATTTGAAGACGCTTCCCGGAGCACGACATCCTGGATGCAGGGAGGCATCCAGTCATCTAACCCGGATAAATTTTGAGAAAAACTCTAGAAGCCCGGTCATGTTCACTCGTGCTCGTTTTCGATTCGCTTTACCCTGGCATAGTAACGGTACTGACGTAACAACAAGGCTGGAGTCCTGAAGGTATGATAGCAGCGGATCGGGCTTTCGTCTCCAGGATCTTCTGGTGATGACTTTTTTAAGATCTTCAGCATTACAGAATGTAGAGAGAGTGATAAACAATGGACATTGAAGAGTGCATCCGCTTTGCAAACGAGAACCCGGTCGCGTGGGTGGCTACGACGAGTGGCGATCAGCCCCGCGTGTGACCCCTGCAGATGTGGTTTGCCGATAAGACTGGTTTCTATTTCCAGACTATGACGAAGAAGGACATTTACCGGGAGATCACGAAGAATCCCCGTGTTGAGCTCGGCTTCTGGAAACCAGGTGTCGGGGGCGGAACCGTACTCCGTGCTGCCGGTTCAGTTGAGTGGTTAAACGACCCGGCTCTGAAACGCCGGTCCTTTAAAGAGCGCCCATTTCTCGCCGATCTCGGCCTGACAGCAGAGAGCCCCGAGCTGGTTCTCTTCCGCCTCAGGAAGGGTGA
>Ga0187861_10004079_pt1 | contig 12442 bp, 10 predicted proteins | sample June2016WEW_10_1_3_FD_132986 | JGI IMG/M metagenome (GOLD analysis project Ga0187861, IMG submission 132986) | Peatland microbial communities from SPRUCE experiment site at the Marcell Experimental Forest, Minnesota, USA - June2016WEW_10_100 | ecosystem: Environmental > Terrestrial > Soil >...
AACACCTGTCCCAGAATTGCGTCACTGTCCCGAATGGCGCTTCCTTAAGCGGCGATGCCATTGGCGGCCCTCCATTCCGCGCGGGTGGTTTTGAGGGTGGGGTAATGCACTCGTTCGCGACGGGAAAAAGTGGACAGACCACCGCTGGGTAAACCTCCGTTCATTCCAACCCTTCCTCCTTGACTAGGCGCCTCGGATCAGTCGAAGGCGAGGATCACGAAGTTCTCCTGCGGAGGTTCGAGGGAACGCCATTCCGTCAGCACCTCGGCCGGGTTGAAGACGGCCAGGCGGCGGTCGAAGGCGAGCAAATGCTGCGCATCCCGCACGTGGCCGCCGCTCTCCACGACTCGCGACGCCAGTTGCGTGCCGGCCAGCGTCTCGACGCGGATGCGGGTGAGGCCCAGCGAGGCGAAGCCGCCGACTTCGATGCGCACGCGCGCCGGCACGGCTTCCAGAGGGAAGCTCATCACCCATTCGCCTTCCAGCGACGGTGGCAAACGCACAGGGCCGGAATAGATGTCCTGCCAGCGGCCCGCCGCGTCGCCTGCGGACAGGCGCAGGCTATGGGAGCAGGGGTCCAGGACCAGGCCGTCCACATGCAGGCTGACCCGGCAGAATGGCCAAGTTGCCTCGCAGGGCTCGTCGCGGAACCGCTCCAGGCGCTGCAGGAGTTCCTGCCACCCGGCCGCAGCCTGGGTGAACCCGGCGGCCATAGGCCGCTCCGGCAGGCCAGGGGCATAGCGGGCCTGCATTTCAACCGCTGCGGCAGCCAGGCGCCGGGCCGAGGCGCAGGTCTCCGCCAAGCGGCGGAGCGCCTGGTCGAGGGACGGGGACTGCCGGTTGCGGGACTGGAGCAGGCTGCGGCCGGCCAAGGCCGCGGTCTCGCGGGCCCAGTCTGCGGCCAAACGGTTCCGCTCCGCTTCCAGGAAGCAGCGCTGGACCTGGAGCGCGGGGCAGGCTGTGCCGCCTTCGGCCAGGCCAGCCAAGGCGCTCTCGGCCATGAGCAGCGCCGGCAGCGTCTCGGGCCAGGACCAGAAGCGGGGGCAATGGTCAGCTCCGCCGCCCCGGCCCGCCGGCCGAAAGCAGGCTGCGGCCAGGCCGCGGCCCACACGCGGCGCCGCACGCTCAGAGCAGCTAGATAAGCTGCGGGCGGCATCCGCCCAGGCGGGCAGCTCGCCGCTCCACAGGATGCCGCCGGCCAAGGCGCGGCCCACATGGTAGCGCTCCTGGACCTCGCCCGCTCCCTCCCATTGCACGACCAGGAAACCGTCCACATCGCGGCCTTCGGCGTAGCGCATCATGCTGAGGAGATGATGCGGCTCAGGGCCGCAGCACAGCATCACGGGATGTCCCTGGCGGCGGAGTTCTCCCAGCGCGTCTATCCGGCGCCAATTCTGGAAACTGTACATGGGGTATTCCTCGACATGCTGATAGTGCCACTCGTTCATGCCTATATCGGCCGGGATGCGGCCCAGCGCGCCGGTGTGATAGAAGAGCATGTCCTCCCACATCCACATGCGTTTGCCAGCCTTGACGATCTCCTCATGGAGGAACAGGATCCAGTCATGGAAGATTTCGCCGGCGCCGTGCTGGGCATCCAGACGCCGGCGGGTCAGCGGATGCGAACCGATGGACCAGCACTCGTCCAAGCCAACCATGAGCTTCGGAGAGCGGCTGGCCGCCGCGGTTTCGCGGATCATGGCGCGGATCAGCTCGCGGGCTTCGGGAAGCTCAGGACAGATGCAGCCCATTCCGGCCTGCCGCGGGTTCCGCGCGCCATGCGCGGTCTCGGACAGGTGGGCGAAGCGCGGGTGGCAGAGAATCTTCTCCATGTGGCCGAGCAGGTTCAGGCTCGGCACCACGTCAATCCCCAAAGCCTGGCCGAAGACTTGGAGCGCGGCAAACTCCTCCAGCGACAGGCCGTGCGGATCGGCCGCGTCGCTGAGGCAGGGGAGCTTCAGGCAATTCTCCAGGTAGAGCTGGCACTCGTTGAAGCGGTAGCGGGCCTGCTGCCGGATGAGCCGGCGGACCTCCGCCGCGGTCTCGGGCTGCCGGGCCAGGTCTATCTGGAAGGAGCGGACGCGCGCCGCGGGCCAATCCACGATTTCGCAGGTGGGCAGACGCCCTCGTTCCAGAACCGGCCAGAGGGCCTGGAGGCCGGAGAGAAAGCCCTCCGGCCCGGCGGCGCGCAAGACCAGCCCGTCCAGGTCTCGGCGCAGCGCGAAGCCGAGCGCCGGCGGCTCAGCCTTGGGCCGGACGGCGCACGCGCCGAGCTGCAGTTCGTGAGGAGCCACCGTGGCGTCGGCCTGCGCGTCGAGCGCCAAGCCCGCGGCGGCGAGAAAACGCCGCACCGCCGGCAACTCGGCGGGGGTACAGCGCAAGGGCCCCGCTGGCAGGGGCGCGTCGCTCCCCAGGGACAGGATCTCCCGCGGCCGGGGATACAGAACCAAAGGCGAGCAGACCCAAGGGCTGGGATCCAAAGACGGTTTCATGGAGTTGCTCCCTGTCTCTGCGGATTCTCACCGCAGGCGCTTGCCTTTGCCTGTCACCTCAATGAGTTCGGCAGCGTGAAATGTTGTGGGGCTTGCGAAGGAGCCGAAGCCGAGGCATTGCTTGTTGGGCAGGGCCCAAGGCGCGTGGGGTGTCACGTTTTTGTAATCGGTCTTCCACGTGATAATCGGCTTGCCGTCCACGAGCAGCCTCAGCCCCGTGTTACGGACCTGCACGACGAAGCTGTACCGGCGGCCGTTAGTCAGTGGGAAGTGGGTCCCGGTGGGATTGGCGTCAATGTGCTGGCCGTTGACGCGGGTAAACCCTGTCTGGCCTGCCGGCCATCCGGTCTCCATAGCGAACTCGTGGCCGCCTTTCGTCAGGATAAGACCGACGGTGCTGTTGCCGCTGTTGCGGGTGAAATCCACACGGTAGTCGTACTCATCGGGGACCTCATAGGGCAGCATGACCCGCGAGCATGCGCCTGCGTCGGAGACCAAGGCACGGCCTTCCGCCTTCCACGTGCCGGCAATCGCGCTCTTGACCGGATCGGCCAGGGCCAACAGATCAATCCTTGACGAGGGCGCACCGGCCAGGCCGTCAAGGCGCTTTTCCACCTTGAGCTTTGCCACACCGGACAGTTCCGGCAGCGCCCTTTCATAAAAGTCCTTCGCGCGTCCCTGAATGCACGCCTTCGCCGTTCCCAGTTGCTTGTCGGCATAGTCCGCCCACGCATCTCCCAGCGCAGCGGCATCTGCGGCGGCAGCGGGCTTGGCGAGGTCCTTCTCGGCCAGGGCCTTCAAAGCGGCGTCGCTGCCCTTAAGCAACAGCGGCAGGCCCTTATCCCAGTCGCCCTTGGCGAAGCACGCGAACCGGCCCACCGCCAGGTTAGCTTCCGGATCGTCAGGATTTGCGGCGAGCTTGTCCAGCATTGGCTTAACCTTGTTCCACTCCGTCTGCTGGCCGCGGAGCTCCTTGGAACGCAACTGGATGGTTTTGAGGGCCTCCGCGTTCCTTGCCTTGCGAGCCAGATCCTCAAGCTGCGGAGCAAGCTTCAGCGCGGCCTCGAAGCTGGCCTCGCCGGCCAATGCGCTGAGAAGGCCGTCGCCCGCGGTGAGCGCTTTGTCAGCGTCTTCGGCCGTGGCAGCGGCCCGGGCAACAACCGTGAATGCAGCCAGCTTCAGGTCGTCCTTGTTGACCTTGAACACCGCGCTTAGCGCTTCGGCGGCGGCCAGCGCTATGGCAGAATCGCCGGCAGCGGCGGCGATGTCCTTCGCCTCGCGCAAGGCCGCATAGCGGACAGGCGCATCCTCCTTGTTCTCCTCGGCGATCTTGAGCAACCTCTGCGCAAGGGCAATGCGGTCAGCCGCGCCACGCTTGGCATATTCCTCTTTAAGGGCTTCTCTGATGCGCTTTTCGGTTTCGCCCAGGAGTGCCGCAGGCGGCACTGGCAGCCGCGTGTCGGCCTCCAGCGCCTCCTTCTTGCCGGCCGGCGCTTCCTCGCCGGCGCAGTGCATGACACACCCCATCACGAGAAGAGCGGCACATGCCGCAACGATGATCCGTCCCGATTGAATGCCCTGCACGGTCGAACCTCCCGGCGCAATTGAAGGCCTGCCCCAGTATACTGCACCAACTCGCCGGCGTCTTGCTCCACTCGAAACACCTCATCGTGGCAGGGCAGGCCCGGCAAGGCCGCGGGGACATCAAGCTGTCTGCTGCGACCGAGCGGCTTCCAGTTTATCGAAAAATGGCCGCACCCACTTATCCGCTGCCAGACGCACGGCAGCGGTGGCTTCGGCCTGTTTGGCGCTGCTGTCGTCTGCGAATCGCGTGCCGGGGCTCTTGGCGTTGAATTGCGATACCTGGCGCATGCGCAGCAGGTCGTCAGGGGGATACTCCACGCGAAAATGAGGAAGGAGCGCAGAGAAAACGATCTCCGGCAATTGCCGGTGATTCACCAGCTTGCCGCTTGGATGGCAGTGCCAGGCAACCTGGCAGTATCTCCCTATGACCAGGGCGCAATACTCCTCAGGAGGCATCTGGAGAGCCTGGATCGGGTCCACTCCCAGGATGGCCGCTTCCGGCAACCGGGGCACGGTTCGACCGGCCCGCTCCCTCAGGTTCGAGACGATGACCTCGACCGGCTCCCTGTATACGAAAACCCACGGCACCTCTGGAAAAGCGCGCTGGATAAGCGGCAGGTACAGCGTGTGCCAACTGTCAAATTTAATGAAGTAATGCTGCTCCTGTCCGCCGCGCGGCTGGCCCAGGGCGCTGACCACCCAGCGCAACCAGGTTATCTGTGTCTCGGCGCTCGTGCGCGCATCCCGCAGATTCGCGTGCAGAACGGCGTTGATAGGGCCCGCCTCAGAGACCACTAAATTCTGCGGCAGCGCCGCCAGCATCTGCGAGACCAGCGTGGAGCCGCAGCGAGACATGTGGAAGATGAACCCCCTGGGCTGCAGCCCCGGGCGCGCCGCGTACAGTTCAGCCAGAGCATCCAGAGGAGTTTCATGACGGAACAGCAGATTGCCGGGGCAGTCCAGACAACGGCCTATGGTCTGTTCATAGAAAGGAGCGGTCAAGCGGCGGTCCCCAACGTAACACCAGTCCACCGCCGGGCCCGAGGGCCGCCAACAGATTTGGATGGGGAGCCATCCGGCCAGTTGTTGGACGTTCATTGGTGCAGCCATCTCTCAATCCATGAGCGCCGCGCTTCGCGAAGAGCAGAGGTTACATCGTCCGCGCAGAAATCGAATCCTCGCGTTTTCCCGGCTTCAACCACGCGCAAAATGAAAGTTTGAGTGTCCAGGGGCTTTCGCAGCTCATCCAAGAGCGCAAGATCGTCGAGTGCCATCTGATGAAACTGCCTGAAGCTCTCCAGGGACATCGCCTCTTCGCTCCTTGTTCGGTTCGCCAGCGAACCGTACCGTACTGTTCACACAAGCGCGTAGTTCAAAGCACCCCTTCTGTCAAGTTTCTAACAGGTATATGCCGTTACTCAGCCAAGGTTTACTACATAATGACACCTTGCGTCTGCCAAAACTCTGACACGTCGCTACATTCGTGCAACGGCCTGCGGCCTAGATTTAAGGCCAAGTTTCGACATTACTGGGCGGCTCTTGTTGGAAAGTGGCTCCGCTCTTGCGCTCAAGCCAACATGGCCTGAGCAGGGCACGAGGGATTCAATCCCTCTCAACCACACCATTTACGAGCGGGAGAGCAAGCAAGTTAGCGGCCAGCAGTCGGCGCGGCAGCAGCCCGCAACTCGTCTTTCGCATTAAACGACATGCTGGTATCGAAGTTGCTACCACAGCGCCATTGCACTTGACTCCTGGGGTCAAGCGCGGCGAGGAGTAGCGAGCATGGAAAACCAGCAGAGCTGTCAACCAGCGGCAAGCGGCAAGAAGCGCCGCGCCTTTCTGTTGTGTCTTGCCGGCGGGATAGGAGGGGCGTTCGCGGCCGGCGCTGTGGGACTGCGGTTCTTCGGCGCCTGCGAAAGAGCTGCGGCGGGCAAATCGCCTAGTCCCCTCCTGCCCCCCCTCCCGGGCCAATCTTCAGCCAAAGGGCATGTCATGCTTGACGAGCTTTCGCGAGATACATTCGCTCGGCACCTGCACTCCAAGTTCTCCATTCAGCCTGAGGGAGCGGAGGGGGTGGCCGTGGAGTTGGCCAGTGTCAGCCCCGCCAAGACCCAACGCGCCGGCAATAAACATCTGGAGTGTTTTTCGCTCGTGTTCAAAGGTCCCAGCGATCCTCTGCTTCCACAGCGGACATACTCGATGGCACACAGCCAGATCGGGACCTTCGAACTGTTTCTAGTGCCCGTAGGGAAGCAAGAGGACGGTGTTCGGTACGAGGCGGTGTTCAATCGCCTTGCGTAGCGGCGCTCAGGCCGGCTTGGGAGGGAAAATCATTGCCAGGTACATTCCGCCGTCTGCAGCAATGGCAAAGCCGAGGCGCTGGTAGAGGCGGAGAGCACGGACATTCGATTTCAGGACGCTCAGTTCGAGCGGCTTGGAGCAAGCTGCGGCCTCTGCTTGGAGCAGTTGAATCAGAGATGTGCCGAGGCCTTGGTGCTGGCGTTCGGGCAGGAGGGTGATGTCAACCAGCCGGATAGAATTGGCACGGTCCACCCAGAGACGGCCGATCGGGGCGCCATCGAGAATGAGCAGCGAATGCGCGGCTTCCGGGAACTGGGCAAGATACTGCCGGCGTTGCGCTTTGAATTGGAGAGCTAAGAACGCCTGCTGCCGGGCCTGCGGCCATCCCCATTGCGCAAGTTCTTCCTTGCGGGTACTGGCGTAGAGTGCAAAGAGGAATTCTTCGTCCTCGGGACTGACGGGGCGAAAGGTAACGGGAAGCGACGGATTGGCGGAGTTTGAGGCTGGCACTGTGATCTCCTTAGCCCAAGGGCCTTGTGAACTTAACCCGAACAGGGCTTGAATCCATCGGAGATCTGCGGGGGGGGAGAGACAAATGGCTAATCCATACGTCGGCGAAATCAGAATGGTCGGGTTCAACTTCAACCCCGTGGGTTGGGCGCTCTGTAACGGCCAATTATTGAGTATTGCACAGTACGCTACATTATATAACCTGATTGGCACCACCTACGGCGGAGACGGAGTAAACACTTTTGCATTGCCGAATTTGCAAGGCCGCATCGCCATGCACCAGGGAAACGGGCATGTGCTGGGGGAATTAGCGGGGGTTGAAGCAGTCACGCTCACGACGGGCCAGTTGCCCGCGCACACTCACGTCCCTGCATGCAATTCAGGGGATGGGAATAGCCGCAACCCTAGCGGCAATTTCTGCGCCAACGAATTCGCCAAGGCGACGAATGTTTACAGTGACAAGCCCCCTGATTCCACCATGGCAGCGGGGGCGTCCGGTCTTGCCGGGGGTTCTCAGCCACACAACAACATTCAGCCCATCCTGTGTGTGAATTTCGTAATCTCATTGTTCGGCATCTACCCTTCTCAGAGCTAGGGGGCGTAGGTCCTTCAGTTGTGGGACGATGAAAGGAACCATCAATGGCTACCCCATACCTTGGAGAGATCAAAGCCATCTCGTTTAACTATGCCCCGAAAGGCTGGGCATTGTGCAATGGACAGCTCTTGGCGATCAACACGAATGCGGCGCTTTTCTCGATCCTTGGCACTACCTATGGGGGCAACGGGACGACCAACTTCGCTTTGCCGAACCTGCAAGGCAAGGTGCCCATCAGTTTTGGATCTGGCCCGGGCCTCTCCCCTAGAACTCTTGGGGAGACGGGCGGCGAAGAGGCGCACACGTTGAACGGGCAGGAAATGGCCGCGCATACCCATCCGCTGAATTGCTCATCTTCTTCCGGAGGGTCGCCGTCGCCCACCAACAATGTGTGGGCCAAGGAATCCGCCGGAGTAACTATGCCGTACAGCAACCAGGCTGGCTCCGCCATGTCGGGACAAGCCCTGGCGGGGGCGGGAGGCAATCTGCCACATGAGAACCGGCAACCGTACCTTGTGGTGAATTACGTCATCGCGCTGACAGGGATTTACCCGTCCAGGAGCTGACAGGTGGCACAGCGCACGAGAGAAAGGAACTCCAATGGCCAGCCCATTCGTTGGTGAGATCAAGATCTTCGCTGGAAACTTCCCCCCTAAGGGGTGGGCATTCTGCCAAGGCCAGATTCTGCCCATAGCGCAGAATACAGCACTGTTCTCGCTGCTGGGGACCTCTTACGGTGGCAACGGGACAAGTAACTTCGCTCTGCCAGACCTTCAGGGAAGAGCCGCGGTGCACCAAGGCCAGGGGCCTGGGACGAGCAATTACGTCATAGGTGAGATGGTTGGCGCTGAAACCGTGGCCCTCACGTCGGCCCAGATTCCCGCCCACGCCCACAGTGTGAATTCCCTTTCCACCAGCGGGGACTCCCGGACTCCGGCGGGCAATGTATGGGCAGGAGTATCGGAACCCGTAACCAACCTGTACACCAATGCCAGCCCTAATACCGCAATGAACGTAAACGCGTCGGGCAGCGCGGGAGGCAGCCTGCCGCACAACAACATGCAACCTTACCTGGCGTCGAACTTCATCATAGCTCTGCAAGGAATCTTTCCGGCCCGATCCTGAGCCGCTTAACGCAAGAAAAGAGAGGGATCTGACATGCGCCTCCATACTGACCTGGCAAGACAGACGCGGCTCTGGGTACTGGCCGTGTGCGGGGCAGCCCTGATCTGCGCAGGCCCGGCGCGTGGCGCCACCGTGGTAGTTAACAGCCAAGGTGATGACCCGGCCGCTAACGCCCTTGTTGCAGCAACCACGAGTGGCGGCGTTATTACCTTGCGGTCGGCAATTCAGTACATCAATGCCACCAGTGCGGCCAATTCGATCACCTTCGACGCAGGGACCTTTTTCCCAGGAAACAACACCATCAAGTTTTCCACTGCGAATGGAGGCGGCACGGCAATTCCCATAGTGGTCAATCTGTCAGTTGATGCGACGAGCGTCGGCGGTGTAACGGTTGATGCGCAAACTCTCGATCGAGTCTTCTATGTGAATGGATCAGGTGGGACAACTTTTAACGTCAGCCTGACGGACTTGACGCTGCAGAACGGCAACGCCCAGGGGACCCCATTTCACTTTGGCGGCGCAGTCTATGTCCAGGCCGCCGCGTTGAGTCTCACCAATTGTGTCCTTTCCAACAACTCGGCGAATACCGTGGATGAGGACAATGGCGGCGCGATTGCCGTCACCGGGATTATTGTGCCGTCTGTGCAAAAGGGGGCGCTCACGCTGAGCAATTGCACGGTACAGAACAACACCGGCTACAACGGCGGCGGCATTCTCTGCCAAAGTTCGGATCTGATTGTCAGCGGCAGTGTCATCTCGGGAAACGCGGCGCAGGCGGCCGGCTTGGGCGGCGGGGGCGGGATCACGGTGACAGGCGATTCATCCACCGTAAATATCTCGACGAGTATTATTGCTTCCAATTCGGCGACATTTGGAGCGGGGGGCAGTGGTGGCGGTCTTAACTTCCCGGTGGGGGATTCCAGCACCAGGACCATCCATTATAATCGCATCGTGGGCAATTCGGCCGCCGCCACTGGTGGGTCGGCCGCCAGAAACAACACCGCGACAGGGCTGGCTCTTGACGATAACTGGTGGGGTACTAACACTGGCCCCGTCTCTGGCGCTTTCGCTGGCACAGTAACTGGCAGTACTTGGTTGCAACTCCGCAACGCTGCCAATCCCACCGCTATTCCTATCAATGGACAGACAACCCTTAACGCCGATATCAAGGGCCGCAATTCCGGCCCCGCATTGACCTCCGAGTTGAACGGGCTGCCATCCTTTCCCACGCCCGCAAGCAATGTCTTCAGCAATGCGCTGCTGGGGTCTCTCTCAGCAGACAGCATGGAGTTCGCCAATGGCGCCGCCACAGCTACCTTCACAGCAGGCGCAACGGGCGGCACAGGGCATGCTGACGCCAGAGCCGATAATCAAACGATAACGGCGAATATCACTATCCAACAACCGCCTTCCATCACCAGCGCAAATAATACGGCTATGACCCAGGGCTACGCCGGATCGTTCACTGTCACGGCCGGTCCCTGTTTCCCGCTTAATCCCGCGCTGTCGGAATCGGGAGCCTTGCCCACCGGGATGAGTTTCCTTGACAATGGCAATGGCACCGCAACGCTGAGCGGCGTCCCGAGCCAAAACGGGACTTTTCCGCTTACCTTTACCGCTGACAATTCGGTCAGCCCTGCCGCCACCCAACCGTTTACTCTTACCGTCAACCTGCCCATCTCCATCAGCCCCGCTACGCTGGCCAACTGGACGGTGAACTTCGCCGGGTACAGCCAGACAGTCACGGCCACGGGCGGCACCGGAACTATTGCCTTCTCTGTGGCGGCAGGAAGCCTGCCCACCGGCTTGAGTCTGGACGCGAACAGTGGGGCGCTCACCGGCCTGCCGACCGCAGCCAATACGTATAGTTTCACGGTCACGGGTACGGATACCCTCGGGGCCGCCGGCAGCCAGGCCTATTCCGTGACCATCAATCCGGCGGTGGCCATCACTCCTGCCACGCTGGCCAACTGGACGGTGAACAAGTCCGGTTACAGCCAGACCATTGTCCCCACGGGCGGGACGGGCCTTGTAAGCCTGGCCTTGACGGCTGGAAGCCTGCCCACGGGCCTGAACTTTGACCCCAGCACGGGCGCCATCACCGGCACGCCGACCGTTGTCAACACCTTCAACTTCACCATCACTGGCAAGGACAGCATCGGCGCCACTGGCAGCACCGCCTATACCGTGACCATCAATCCCGTGGTCGCCCTCAGCCCGGCGACACTGGCCAATTGGACGGTGAATCAACCCGGCTACAGCCAGGCAGTCAGCGCCACGGGCGGCACGGGAGCCGTCACCTTCTCCGTTACGGCCGGAAGTTTGCCCACGGGGCTGAGTCTGAACGCAGTTAGCGGCGCGATCACCGGCACGCCGACCGCAGCCAATACGTTCAGTTTCACGATCACGGGCACAGACACGGTTGGGGCCGCCGGCAGCCAGGCGTATACCGTGACCATCAATCCCGCGGTCGCTGTCAGCCCGGCCACGCTGGCCAACTGGACGGTGAACTTCGCCGGCTACAGCCAGACAGTGAGCGCCACGGGCGGCACGGGAGTTGTCACCTTCTCCGTTACGGCCGGGAGTTTGCCCACGGGGCTTGGTCTGAACTCCAATACGGGGGCGATCAGCGGCACGCCGAGCGTCGTCAACGCTTTCAGTTTCACGGTCACCGGGACAGACACGGTAGGGGCCACCGGGAGCCAAGCCTATGCCGTGACCATCAATCCCGCGGTCGCCATCAGCCCGGCCGCGCTCGCGAATTGGACGGCGAACCAACCCGGATACAGCCAGACAATAAGCTCCCCGGGCGGCACGGGAGCCGTCACCTTCTCCGTTACGGCCGGAAGTTTGCCCACGGGACTGAACCTGAATGCGGCAAGCGGCGCTATCACGGGGACGCCGAGCGTTGCCAACACGTTCAGCTTCACTATCACTGGCACGGACAGCGTCGGGGCTGCCGGCAGCCAGGCCTATACGGTGGCCATCAACCCGGCTATCGCCGTCACCCCTGCCGCGCTGCCCAACTGGACCGCGGACGAGTCCTTCTATTTCCAGTCCGTGAGCGCCAACGGCGGCACGGGTGCCAGAACCTTCTCTGTCACCGCGGGTAGCCTCCCCACAAGCCTGAACCTGGACTCCAATTCGGGCGTTATCAGCGGCACCCCGACCGCCGCCAACACCTTCCAGTTCACTATTACTGCTACGGACACCGTCGGCGCTACCGGCAGCCAAGCCTACACCGTGACCATCAATCCGCCGGTTTCCATCACCACCCTCACGCTGTCCGACTGGACGGTGAACTATCCCGGATACAACCAGACTGTCGCGACCACCGGAGGAACGCCGCCTATTACTTTCGCCGTCACTGCGGGAAGCCTCCCCGATGGTCTGGCCTTGGACGCCGGCACTGGCGTGCTCACCGGCACGCCGACAGTTGTCAATACCTTCAACTTCACCATCACAGCCACCGACAGCCTCGGCGGGCCTAACCAGGGTCCCCCCCGCAGAGTTGCCAAGCCGCGGGGCGCGCCGCCGGCCACTGCCTCCAGAAGCTACACGGTGGTCGTCAATCCGGCTCTTTCCGTTACGCCTGCCACACTGCCCAACTGGACTATGAACCTTTCCGGCTACAGCCAGACCGTGGCGGCGAGTGGCGGGACAGGCGCGAAGACGTTCTCAGTCACGGCGGGGAGCCTGCCTACGGGATTGAGGCTGAACCCCAATACGGGCGCTATCACCGGCACGCCGAGCGTTGCTAATACGTTCAACTTCACCGTTACTGCTACAGACACCGTCCGGTCCGGCGCCGCCCAAGCTTACACAGTAACTATCA
>Ga0187861_10004080_pt1 | contig 12437 bp, 13 predicted proteins | sample June2016WEW_10_1_3_FD_132986 | JGI IMG/M metagenome (GOLD analysis project Ga0187861, IMG submission 132986) | Peatland microbial communities from SPRUCE experiment site at the Marcell Experimental Forest, Minnesota, USA - June2016WEW_10_100 | ecosystem: Environmental > Terrestrial > Soil >...
CCACACGCCCGGCACGTGCGAATGGCCAAAGAAAAAGGCGCGGACGTTGGGATGGGCCTTGAAACAAGCATCGGCATCCTGCCGCTTGAGCACGTAGCGCCAGGAACCCGGGGCCGCGGGGTTGTCGTGGACGAAGAGCATCTCGCCCATGGTGCGGACCGGCTGCAGCTTTTGCAGGTATTCCCACTGTTCCTTGCGCTTCTGGTATTCGCCGGGGCGGATGAAGGCGCCGGCCATTTCCTCGGGGCAGACGCGCCGCCGCGTCCACCACACGGCGTTGGTCGCCGCCGCGTTGAAGTTTTTGGGCGGCCCCTTGATGGTGGCCTCATCGTGGTTGCCCAGCAGGCTGAACTCGAACTGCATGATGAAGTCGAGCACCTCGGCCGGGTTCGGCCCGTAGCCCACAATATCTCCCAGGAAGAACACCCTCTTGATCCCGCGCTGCGTCAGGTCCTGGTAGACCGCAGAGAGCGCTTCGAGGTTGGCGTGGATGTCGGACAGAATCGCAATCATGCGCCCATTATCAGCAAAGAGCCGCGGTTTTCAAAACCCAAACCCGGCAGAACAACAAAGCAGGGTTCATGTCGCTGCCTGTAGCACGGGCGTCCCGCCCGTGCAGCCTGCCGGTTGTGTGAACTGCACCGGCGGGACGCCCGTGCTACACCGGCCCCAACAGGTTGCACAGCAAAGCCCGCTGGGCGTGCAAACGGTTCTCAGCCTGGTCATAGACCACGGACTGCGGGCCGTCCATGACCGCGTCCGTAATCTCGTCGCCGCGGTGGGCGGGCAGGCAGTGCATCACGAGGGCTTTGGGCGCTGTGCTGAGGAGTTCCGAGTTCAACTGGTACAACTGGAATATGGCGCGGCGCTTGGCTACTTCGTTCTCCTGCCCCATCGAAGCCCACACGTCCGTGTAGACGACCGCCGCTCCCGCCACCGCTTCGGCGGGGTCGTTCACGAGCTTCACGCCCGCCGTTTTCACAAAAGCTTCGCTGAACGAGTAACCGCGCGGAGAAGCGATCGTCAGCGCGGCCCCGACCTTGGGCAGGGCCTGCGCGAGAGAGCGGCAGACATTGTTGCAGTCGCCCACGAAGGCCACTTTCACGTTCTTCAGGGCGCCGAGTTTCTCGCGAATGGTCAGCAGGTCGCCCAGCGCCTGGCAGGGGTGGTGGGCGTCCGACAAGCCGTTGATCACGGGCTTGCTGGCGTGGCGGGCGACCTCCGTGACGGTCTCGTGCTTGTAGGTGCGCAGGATGAAAACGTCTAGGTACCGCGAGGCCACCTTGGCGAAGTCCTTTATGGCCTCGCGCTCTCCTATGCGCCCGCTTTCAGGCCCCATGTAGGTGCAGTTGCCCCCCAACTGGCAGACGGCAGTCTCAAAGCTCAACCGCGTGCGCAGGGACGCCTTCTCAAAGAAAATGCCGGCGATGCGGCCCTGCATCACCTTGGCCGTCTGGTAGCTGTGGGGCTCGGCCTTTTGCTGTGCGGCCAAGTCCAGAATGGCCAGGATCTCGGCCCCGCTCATGGAGTCGAAGGAGGTAAAATCGCGTTTGTTATGTCCGCTCACGTTGCACCTCGAAAAATGATGGCCCTGAACACTCGTGACAAGTGACACGTGACATGGAACAGCACGCGCCGGCATGTCGGATGGGAGTTATGGGAGGTAGGAGAGTTATGCCAGGGCACAACACGCGCGCGGACATTTCTCCCGCCACTTGCCACTTGCTACTCGTCACTCGCCACCTGTCACTTGTCTCCTGCCAACGTCCTTTCCTATCTGCGTTCATCTGCGTTCATCTGCGGTTCCAGACCCCGCTGTGTCCTGTCACAATTCCCCGAGAACCCGCGAGATGATCGCGAGTCCTTCGTCCAGTTCCGCGGCGCTCACCGTCATGGCCGGCAGGAGGCGCACGGTGGTCTCATGGGTGGCGTTGATCATCAGGCCTTCTTCCAGGCAACGCGTGTACACGGGCTTCGCCGGGAAGTTGAGATCAATGCCCACCATCAGCCCTACTTGCCGGACCTCCTTGATCTTCGCAGCGTGCCGGCTGCGCAGGAGTTCCAGCCCGGCTTGCAGGTGGCGCGCCATGTCGCGGACGTGCTGGAGCAGATGGTCCTGCTCAATGGTTTCGAGCACCGCCAGGCCCGCGGCACAGGCCAGCGGGTTGCCCCCGAAGGTCGAGCCATGCGTGCCCGGCACCAGGAGTTGCGCCGTTGCGCCGCGCGCCAGCAGCGCGCCGATAGGGAAGCCTCCGCCCAGCGTCTTGGCCAGCCAGAGCAAGTCGGGGGCCGGGGCCTTGAGGGTCTGGTAGGCAAAGTAGTCCCCGGTCCGGCCCATCCCGCACTGCACCTCATCGTACATCAAGAGCGCGCCGTGGCGGTCGCACAGGGCGCGGGCGGCCTCCAGGTAGGCACGGGTGCTGGCGAAGATCCCGCCCTCGCCCTGCACGGGTTCAACCATGAATCCGGCGGTCTCCGCGTCGAAGGCCCGCTCCAGCGCCGCGGTATCGTAGAGCGGCACGTAGCTGAAGCCGGGCACCAGCGGCTCGAAGCCTCTCTGCATGTTGTCCTGGGCGGTGGCGGTCAGCGCCGCAAAAGTGCGGCCGTGGAAACAGTTCTCCACGCTGATGAACCGCCACTTGGCCGGGGACTTCTGCTTGCCGTGCAGACGCGCCAGTTTGATGGCCGCTTCGCTGGCTTCGGTGCCGGAGTTGCAGAAGAACGCTTTGGGCTTCTCCATGCCCGTCAGCCGCTCGGCCAGGCCTTTGGCCAGCAGCGCCTGCTGCTCCCACAGGTAGTTGTTGTGGATGTGCAGCATCTGCGCCGCCTGCTTGTTGAGGGCCGCCACGACACGGGGCGGACAGTGCCCCAGGCCGTTGACTCCCAGGCCCGGCAGAAGATCGAGATAGCGCTTGCCGTTCGAGTCCCAGACATAAGAGCCGGCTGCGCGCGTGATGGCAATGGGCGCGCGCGTGTAGTTGCCGAAAACGTATTGTGCGTAAGCCGCTTGTACTTCCGTCAGGTTCATGGCCGTTGAGGTCTCCGTTTGCCGGGCGCCGTGGTTACTTGCGAATCTCCGTCCCAATGCCTTCCGGGGTGAAGATCTCCAGGAGCAGCGAGTGCTGTTGCAGTCCCGAGATGACGTGGGTCTTCCGCACTCCGGCCTGCAGCGCCGCCATGCAGGCTTCGATCTTGGGGATCATCCCGCCCACAATCACCTTCTTCTCGATCAACTCGCCGCATTCGGGCAGCGTGATGCTGGAGATCAGCGTGGCGGGGTCGTTTTTGTCCCGCAGGATGCCCGGCACGTTGGAGAGATAGACCAGTTTCTCTGCCTTGACCTGGGCCGCTACCTTCCAGGCCACCGAGTCTGCGTTGACGTTGTAAAGGTGTTTGTCCTGGCCGCGCGCAATCGGGGCCACCACGGGGATTATCCCGCCTGAAGCGATGCGCTGCGCCAGTTCGGCGTCTATCTCGGAAATCTCGCCGACGAAGCCCAGGTCCAGAGCGGGGTCCTCCGCGAAGACCTTCTTGGCACAGCGCAGGAAGCGCGAGTCGCGGCCGTTCAACGGAATGGCCTTGCCATCCTCCTGCTGGATCAACTCGACGACATTGGCGCTGATTTCGTCAATCAGGACCTTGTGGGCGATCTCCAGCGTGGCCTCGTCCGTCACGCGGCGGCCTTTGACGAAGGCGGGCGTCAACCCGCGGCGCTCCATTTCCGCGCTGATGCGCGGCCCGCCGCCGTGCACGATGATCGGCCACACGCCTACTTGCTCCAGAAACACCACGTCCCGCACTACCGACGGCAGGATTTGCTCATCCGTCATGGTGCTGCCGCCGATCTTGATGACCACGAACTTGCGGTCGAAGGCCTTGAGGTAGGGCAAGGCTTCAAGCAGGACCTTGGATTTATCCAGCGCGTTCACGAATGCTCCTCTGTAGCACGGGCGTCCCGCCCGTGCAGTTCGCACAACCTACAGGCTGCACGGGCGAGACGCCCGTGCTACGTGTGGTACTCCGCATTTATCGAAATGTACTCGTGGGTCAGGTCGCAGGTGTAGAACTTGGCCCGGCCCGGGCCCTCGCCCACCAGCAGCACCACGCTCACCTCCCGCGCTTTCAGGCCCGCGGCCACCGCGGCTTGGTCGAAGTTCACCGGCTGGCCCGCCTTGAAGAGCTCCTGCCCGTTGAGCGTCAGCGAGGCGGCGTCCGGATCGAAGGCTACTCCCGCGCGCCCGGCCGCGGCCAGGATGCGGCCCCAGTTCGGATCGTTGCCGGCGATGGCCGTTTTCACCAGCGGCGACTCGGCGACCGTGCGCGCAATCCTGCGGGCATCCGCATCGTTGCGCGTGCCCCCGATGTAAAGGGTCACGAAATGTTTCGCGCCTTCGCCGTCAGCAGCGATCTGCCGCGCCAGGCTGTCGCACACGGCCAGCAGGCCGGCGTAGAGGGCCTCGTAGCCCGCCCCCCCGGTGCGGGTAACGGGCGGGTTGCGCGCCAGGCCGCAGGCCAGAACTACGAAGCTGTCGTTGGTCGAGGTATCGCCGTCAACCGTAACGCAGTTGAAGGTCTCGGCAGTGATGGCCGAAAGCGCCGCCTGCAACACGGCGGGGGCGGCGGCGGCGTCGGTGGCCACTACGCCCAGCATGGTGGCCATGTTGGGCGCGATCATGCCCGAGCCTTTGCAGACGCCGGCGATGTGGACCGTCTTGCCGCCGATCTTGACGGTCACCGCCGCGGTCTTGGGCACCAGGTCCGTGGTCATGATCCCGCGCGCGAAATCCCCCGTGATCTTCTGTTCGCGGACAAACATGGCCGTGCGCTCGATGCCAATCTCGATCTTCTCCATGGGGAGTTGGCGCCCGATGACCCCGGTCGAAAAGACGAGCACTTCCGCGGGCTTGCAGGCGACCCAGGTGGCCACTCCCGTGGCCATGGCGTGGGCGTTGCGTTCGCCTTGTTCGCCCGTGCAGGCGTTGGCCATGCCGGCGTTGATCACCAAGGCCCGCACACACTGCTTGCCCTTCCGCAGATGCTCGCGGCAGAGCTTGACCGGCGCGGCGCAGACGCGGTTCTGGGTGAAGACGCCCGCGGCGGCGCAAGGCTGCTCGCAGTACAGCAGGGCCAGGTCCGGCGGTTCTTCCTTCGCCGTCTTCAGGCCGCAGTACAAGGAGGCGGTGCGGAAACCGGGAACGTCATGGAGCAAGCCCTCCCAGGGATCAACCTGCACCGGTTTGGCAGTGGATTTCTTGGCCTTCGTCTTCATGCGCCCCTCCCGGCAAATCCTGGTTTTACTTTTCTGACCACTAACCCGCTTTTCTCACAACTCATTCAACACAGAGGACGCAGAGGGTACAGAGGAAAGAGTTGAACAGGTGGGGAGGTGATTGCGTATTGGGTGACGCCTGGTCACCTTTTCACCCATTCAGCTCTTCACCCGTTCACCCCTTCACCTTTTCAATCCCTCTGTGTTCCTCTGTGTCCTCTGTGTTGAGAAACCCGCGCTAACCACTGGCAACTGGCCACCCCGAAACAATCCGGCCCCTCGAACCCCGCGTTGGCGAGGGAGGGGCCGGTATGTCGAGCACTTCCAGACGGCGAAACGCACCGCCCCGTCATCGCTTGGAGTACTGGAACCTGCGCCTGGCGCCCGCCTGGCCGTATTTCTTGCGTTCCACCATGCGCGAATCCCTGGTCAGGTAGCCCTCGTCCCGCAGGGATTTCTCCAGGTTGCGGTCGTACAGCAGCAGCGCGCGGGCGATGCCCATGCGGATCGCCTCGGCCTGCCCCGTGACGCCGCCGCCATCCACGCTGCAGAAGACGTCGAAGGCCGTGGCCAGCTTGGCGAATCTCAGCACGGATGTCACCGAATTGCGGTGGTTCTCAGAGCCAAAGAATTTCTCCAACGGGCGTGCGTTGACCAGGATGTGACCAGACCCGGGCCGCAGGCGCACGCTGGCCCGGGAGCACTTGCGGCGCCCCGTGCCCCAGTAATAACCGCCAGTTTTGTCTTCGCTGCTCTCCGCCATGGAACCTCAACCTTCAGCTTTACGCTGCCTTTCCCGTTAATGGCCTACCCTAAGTGCTTCCCGATCCACGATCCACGCTTCACGACATTTGTGGCACCCACACCTCTGGCTTCTGTGCGGTATGGGGATGCTTGTCGTCATCGTAAACCTTGAGTTTTTTCAGCATGGCCTTGCCCAGGAGCGTCTTGGGCAGCATGCGGCGCACGGACTCCATGATTATGGACGCGGGATCGCGCCGCTGCTGTTCCGCCAGCGTGCGGACGCGCAGGCCGCCAGGATATCCGGACCACTTGCGGTACTCTTTATCCTGATACTTCTTAGCAGGGACCTTGACCTTTGCGGCGTTGAGCACCACCACGAAGTCGCCAGTGTCCACATGGGGCGTGTAGCAGGGCTTGTCCTTGCCCATGAGGCGCATGGCGATGGGCACGGACAAACGTCCCAGCGACTTGTTTGCCGCATCCACGACATACCACTTGCGCTCGATCTCGCCCGCCTTGGCGTGATAGGTCTTGAAGGGCTTGGACTTGGCGACGGCCGCCGGCATGGCTGACTGCTCCTTGGACTGCCTGACCCGCAAACGTGCTCCGCTTCGACCTGAAAACACAACCCGCCCGGGCTCCCGGGCGGGAAGAGAGGACTGTATACTACCAGGAAACAAAGTCAAGATGAGATTTGCTTCCGTTCGAGAGATTTCCAACGGCGCTCCCACGAACGCCAAAGGCGAAGTCTTCTCTTAGGTGACGCTCTGGAAACGCGCAAGCTATCGCGCGAGAACCGTTCCAGTTCATCCGCGGCCTGCATCACCTTCCGCCGTTCCGTTTCGTTCTTGTGCCTGTGCCACACAGCCCTGATGGAACGGGCAAGTTTGATCATCAGAGGATCCAGCTCTGCGCAACAGCCTAGAAGACCTTTGACCGCCCAAATGCTACGGCCAAGCTTTGCCACGAAGCGCGCAAAGCGAGCTTTGCTGGTGTTAGAGAAAAGCCTTCCTGCTCCGTTGCGTATGACCACAGTAAACTCGCTCTTTTCCGCGCCCATAGCTGCGGGGGTGTCCAGCACAATCGCATCGAGGTTCTTGGCCTCGAGTTTTCGCCGCGCCTCGGCAAGCCTGGATTTACGCCGCTGCTGTGCAGTGGCGCCAGTGCCCGTCTCCAAGGCAAAGCCGATCAACACCAGGTCCTTCCGGCGGCGTCTCTTCAACTCACCAAGCTCAGCCAGAATGTCCACCGTGGGCTTAAGGCGCAGCAGCAGCGCCTGCCTGGACTTCTTCAGCTTGGTCCTTGATTTCCTGGCTGGGGTGTAATCCGCGACCGCCGCGTTCATGACCACCATCTGCGCCGCGGCCAGATGCCGCAGCACGGCTGCGCGCATCTCGGCGGCTGAACGGACCGGCACGCACGCCAGGTGTTTGGACGAAGGGATGGCCCGCCGCACCTTGTCTTGCAGCGGCCCGTGGATGAGGATCACACGGCAGCCCGCTTCCAAGGCCGCGCGTGCGATCTCCACGCCCAGTTTTCCCGTGGCGCGGTTGGAGATGAAGCGCACGGGATCAAGGTCCTCGATCGTCGGCCCCGCCGTGACCAGCACCGTCAGTTTTCGATTTTCTCCCGACCTGTCGGGATTCGATTTTCGATTGAGCATGAATCAGGAACCGAGAGCCGCCCGTGCCGCCGCGAGGATCTCCGCCGGCTCAACCATGCGTCCCGCGCCTTCCGTGCCGCAGGCGAGGCGGCCGCTGGCCGGGCCGAGCAGCTTGTAGCCGTAGGATTGCAGGAGCCTGGCGTTGGCCTGCGTGGCCGGATGCTCCCACATCCTGGTGTTCATGGCGGGGCAAACCAGCACGGGGCAACGGACGCTCAGCAACAAGGTTGAAAGCAGGTCGCTGGCCAGGCCGTGCGCCAGGCGCGCCATGAGATTGGCGGTCGCGGGCGCGATTATCGCCACAGCGGCGTCCGCGGCGGGCTGAAGGTGCGGGTAAGGGCTGACCTGCGGCCCGATGCGGTGGAACATCCGTGTCAGGCACGGCCGGCCTGTGAGCGCTTCAAACGTGTAGGGCGTAACCAGTTTCTGGGCGCCTTTGGTCAAGACGACCGTGACCACGGCGCCTTCCTTGACCAGTTGCGAAGCCAGGTCGCACGACTTATAGGCCGCAATGCCGCCGCCCACGCCTAGAATGACATGCTTGCCGCTCAAGCATCCAGCACGTGGCGAGGATTCCTTAATCAGCGTAGGGCGAGGCATGGCGTGGCTCGTGGTTCGTGGCTCGTGGTTCGTGGTTCGTGGCATCCCCCGCCGCGCACCCCCTAACTTGGACTATTCACCGCTAAGGCGCCAAAGTCCGCCAAGGGCGCCATGAAGTTCCACCTCTTCACTCTACTTTGCCGGCCCGGCCGCCTTGTCGGCCTTGTCGGCCTTGTCGGCTTTTTCGGGCAACCTGGGACGGTCCGCTTTTTCCGCTTCCGCCAGTTCTTCAGACTCGCGGGCCGCCAGGTCCTTGCGCATCTGTAGAGCTTCATCGCCCATAATCAAGTCAACCTTCGATTCAAAGATTTCCTTGGAGACTATATCCCACAGGTTGTTGGTGTCGGCCAGCACCAGTTTGGGCAGGCCGCGCTGCAGTTCGCGCATGCGCTTCTGATACAGGGTGACGAGCTTGAATTTGCCGCCGACCTTGGCCAGCAGTGTCTCCAGTTCTCGTGGTTCCATGTTTCCGTCTCCGTGGTTTGCGTTCAATCGAAAATCGAAAATCCAAAATCCAAAATCAAGAATCCTTGTGCTGCCTGCAATGCTCCGCCAGCCGAATCGCCTTCAGCTTGTCCAGGGCCTCATCCAGCGTATCGTTCACCACCAGGTACTCGTACTCAGGGCTGCGTGCCAACTCGGCCTCCGCGGCACGGAGCCGCACGCCGAACGACTGCTCATCCTCGCTGCCGCGCCCGCGCAAGCGGCGGATCAACGCTTCCCGCGAAGGGGGCAGGATGAACACCGCCACGCTGCGGGGGTACCGGTACGCACCCAGTCTGCGTATCTGTTCGACGCCTTGCACGTCAATGTCCTTCACCACGTCCGTTCCGGCGTCGAGCTGTTCTTCCACAAAGCGCGCCAGCGTGCCGTAACGCCGGCCATGGACCACGGCATGCTCCAGGAACTCGCCGCGCTCCACCGCGGCGGCGAAACGCGCTTCATCCCAGAAGAAGTAGGCCACGCCATCCACTTCATCTTCCCGCGGCGCCCGGGTGGTGGCGCTGACGGCCTTGCGCAGCCCTTTCTGGTCCGCCACGAAGCGCCGCAGCAGCGTGGTCTTGCCTACGCCGGCCGGCCCGGCGATCAGAAAGAGAAGGCCGCGGTGTGCCGGCATGTTCACTCCAGGTTCTGCACCTGCTCCCGGATCTTCTCGATCAAGCCTTTCATCTCCACCACGTGGTAGGTGATCTGCTCATCCTGGGCCTTGGAGCCGAGCGTATTCGTCTCGCGCAGCAGTTCCTGGCTTAGAAAGTCCAGCTTCTTTCCCGTTTCGCCGCCGGCGGCCAAGGCGGCTTCGAACTGCGCCAGGTGGCTTTGCAGCCGCGCCAACTCCTCGCTGGTATCCAGCCGGTCGGCCAGCATGACCACCTCATGCTCCAACGCGCCCGGATTGAGCGGGGCCGTGAGGCCGGCCTGGTCGAGGAGCTTGGCAATCCGCTCCTTGAGCTTCTGCACGGCGCCGCTCAGGACTCCCGGCGTGGCGGCCTGGACGGCGGCGTGGTGCTGCGCCAGTTGAGCCAACTGCGCACGGATGTCCGCGGCGCAGGCCGCGCCTTCCCGGCAGCGCATCTCGTTGAAGTCCTTGAGGGCCGCGAGCAGCGCCCTGCGGGAACGCCCCCAAACCTGCTCCAGGTCCTCTTCTTGCTGCAGGCGCGTAACCACCCCTGGCAGAGGCAGCAGCGCGCTCAGGGCCACGTCGTTCCGGACCTTCTTCTCCTTGCTGAGCGCGCGCGCCTGGGCCACGTACCGGCCCACAGCCGCGGCATTGATTTCGTAGACGTCCTCGCCCGCGGCGGCATCCTCGAAGAACAGGCTGACATCAATGCTCCCGCGCTTGACCCCTGCTTCGCCCAGCAAGGCCTTGATGCGTTCCTCAAGGGCCGCGTAGCGCCCCAGGATCTTCACGTTCACCTTGAAGAAGCGCCCGTTCACCGCGCGCACTTCCGCGGTGACGCGCCCGCCGTCTTCTACCGCGGCACGGCCATAGCCGGTCATGGAGCGCACGGGAGCCGTGGCCGGCTTCGCTTGCATGGACGTTTTACCTGCTTCAGTCTGCATGTCAGAACTCAGTTCTTCTTCGGCTCAGCCGCCGGCTCATCCTTCTTGGCTTCATCCTTCTTCGGCTCCGCCGCTGGCTCATCCTTCTTGGCTTCGTCCTTTTTCGGCTCAGCCGCTGGCTCTTCCTTCTTAGCCTCGTCCTTCTTCGGCTCGGCCGGTGGTCCTTCCTTCTTGGCCTCAGCCTTCTGCGGTTCAGCCGATTTCTCTTCCTTCTTGGGCTCTAGCACTGTCCCCAATGACTGGACTGGGGGAGGCACCGGAGAGGCGCTTGGAGCCGGCTCTTGTTTTGCTGCGGCCGGCGTGCCAGAGCCGATCTTAATGCTCTCTCTGGGTGCGTGCATAATGCCCAGAATGATGGCCAGCAGGAAGAAAAGGATGGCCATGTACACCGTGGCACGGCGGATGGGATTGGTGACGCCCTCCACGCCCGCGGCCTTGGTTCCGCCCAATGCCGTCAGGCCGCCGCCCTTCCCCTCCTGCAACAGGATGAAGAAGATCATGATCAGACCGCTTACCACAAACAAGCCGGTCAGGGCCATGTCAATCCACTTCGTCAAGTCACCCGATCCCATGTTCACTATCCTCCGTCGCCTCGGCCCTTAGCCCGGACTGTTCACCGCAGAGGCGCAGAGAGCACAGAGTGAACTAATGAAACCAATCTTCATTGCGCCCCATCTCCCTGCTGTTCTCTGCGTCCTCCGCGTCTCTGCGGTGAAGAATCCCGGTTGGCCTACCTGCTCATTTTGCCGCTTTCACAATGGCCTCAAAGTCGCCAGCCACCAGACTGGCGCCGCCTACCAGGGCGCCATCAATGTCGGGCTGCGCCAGCAGTTCTTTGGCGTTGTCGGCCTTGACCGAGCCACCGTACTGAATCCGCACTGTTTCCGCCACCCCGGCGCCGAACTTGCCGCGGAGCTGCCCGCGGATGAAGGCGTGCACATCCTGGGCCTGCTGGGGCGTGGCGGTCAAGCCCGTGCCGATCGCCCATACCGGCTCGTAAGCGAGGGTCAGGGCCGCCATTTGATCCGCCTTCAGGGCGCTCAAGGCGCCGTCAAGCTGTTGCTTGACGACTTTCTCGGTCACATTGGCCAGGCGCTGGTCCTTGGTCTCGCCCACACAGCAGATGACCTTCAGCCCGGCTGCAAGGGCCGCCTGAAGGCGTTTGCTGACCGTCTCATCGGTCTCGCCGAAGTACTGCCGCCGCTCGCTATGGCCGAGGATGGTGTACTGGCAGCCGGCGGCCGCCAGCATGGGGCCGGAGACCTCGCCCGTGTAGGCCCCCGATTTCATCCAGTACAGGTTCTGCGCACCGACCGCAATCCGGGAGCCGCGCAGGGCCTCGGCCACCGTGACGAGGCAAAGATACGTCGGACAGACAGCCACGTCGCACCGGTCAAAACCCTCCAGCCGCTGCCGCAGCTCCTGGGCCAGAGCGCGGGCCTCCGCGGGCGTCTTGTTCATCTTCCAGTTGCCTGCCACGAAAGAACGGCGTGCCATTTCAGTCCCTCCTAACGCGCATTATTCGCCACAGAGCACACAGAGAGCACAGAGAACAGAAAAGAATTGGGTCTAGGCAAATCCGGAATCATCTCATTACTCTGTGTTCTCTGTGCCCTCTGTGGCGAACAGTTCATCCTAGCGTTTCCCCCGAAACGGGGTGCGTTCCGCCGCCGGGTAACTGCCCAGCACCTCCAGATGCCGCGCCTGGCTTTCCAACTGCCGCAGGGTGGTCTGGACATTCTCGTCGGTCGCGTAGCCCTCGAAATCCAGGAAGAAATTGTACTCCCACGCGCGCCGCTTGCTGGGCCGCGACTCGATGCGGGTCAGGTTGATGGCGTGGGCCTGGAAGGGCTGCAGCAAGCGCAGCAAGGCGCCAGGTTCGTCCCGGACCGCAATCAGCAGGCTGGTCTTGTCCTTGCCCGTGCGCTCCGCCATGTGCTCGGCCACCACGAAGAACCTCGTCATGTTGTCCGGCACGTCCTCGATGTGCTCGAGGATGATCGGGACCTTGTAAATCTCCGCGGCCAGCGCGCCGGCAATGGCCGCCGCGTGCGGGTCCTTGGCCGCCAGCTCCGCCGCCGCCGCCGTGGAACCGGCCTC
>Ga0187861_10004082_pt1 | contig 12424 bp, 10 predicted proteins | sample June2016WEW_10_1_3_FD_132986 | JGI IMG/M metagenome (GOLD analysis project Ga0187861, IMG submission 132986) | Peatland microbial communities from SPRUCE experiment site at the Marcell Experimental Forest, Minnesota, USA - June2016WEW_10_100 | ecosystem: Environmental > Terrestrial > Soil >...
CTTCGCACCGGTTTCGCGGTGGACGAGATCGGCAAGGCGCTTGCTGGCGTCCTCGGCGATGTCAACAAACGCCACCAGCGAACGTTGTTCGGCGAAAGCGCGCGTCATGGCGCCGCCGATGCCATTCCCTCCCCCGGTGATGAAAACGACCTTGCCGCGAAGATCAGGGTAGCTGGCCAGCATGGGGAATATCCCTCTGAAGTTGCATGGAAACCGTGGTCCGCAAGAAGCGGAGGTACACAAAATTCATTTCCGGAATGATTTCGTCAAACGATACTCCAACTGGAAGGCGAACGCCAATCCAAGAATTGCCTGGCGGCGAGCGATCGTCGAGGCGGGGTCAGCAGCGTGTCTCGTAAATGCTTCAAGCGAGCAACGTGCGCACCTCAGGGGTTAAGACCCCTGAGTTTCCAGGGCTTTTCGGCACGGCTGAAGCCGTGCCCTCCCAAGAACTATTTATGAGGTGGCGTCGATTGAGATTGTACTAGGCCGAACTGGGGACAGGATCGGTCAGTCGATGCCGTGAATGCGCATGCTGACGAGTTGGTCGATGGAGAGGTCTTTCATGCCGCGGGACTTCAGACCGGCGATGTACTCCGGGGTCACACCGTGGATGCGCATGGCGACAAGCTCATCGGGCGATGGATTTTTGTAACCCAGGCCATGAAGCTTTTCGATGAAGTCCGGCGAGACGCCATGAATGCGGAAAGCGATGAGCTGTTCGAGGTCAACGTGGGTGTAGCCGAGTTTCCTGAGATGCTCGATGAATTCCGGAGAGGCGCCGTGAATGCGCATGGCAATCAGCGTGTCGTCATCGGGCTGGTAGCCCGCCTGATGAAGATAGTGCACCATTTCCGGAGAGACACCGTGGATGCGGAAGGCGATGAGATTGTCGCTGTCCTTGACGGGCAAGCCTTCCTTGCGGAGAGCGTCAATGAATTCCGGGGAAACGCCGTGAATGCGGAAGGCGATGAGCTTGTCGGTGTCAAGATCTGCGAGGTTTTCCGCTTTGATCCTGCGGACGAAATCGAGACTGACATCCATGACGGCCATGGAAAACTGGTTGTCTTGATCGACAGGGAAGCCGAGTGACTTCATCTGCTGCGCGTAATTTGGGTCAGGCGCGAAGTGGAAAGTGCCTGCGCCTTCGCCGTTTTCCAGATAGCCCTGGCAATCAAAGCGGCCGGCGTCGCGCGTGAAGGTGAACTTGGCATCCTGCTTGCCCGGCTTGGAGAGGTCGAGGCCCTGGAAGGAGCTGACGGGCCAATCAGACTCGTGATGGGAATACCCGCCGTGCTGATGCGTGATCAGGGAGAACTCCACTTTGCCAGGTTCGCCGGAGCGGTGCAGCGTCCAATCCCCTGTGCGTGAATCGGCTGCGCGCACCACCAGAACGATGACCAGCGAGCAGACGATGAGAATATAGGAAATGAGAGCGTGGCGACGGTTCATGACAATTTTCTCCTCTGCTTCCATGGCTACTTCTCTAGAACTCCGGCTTGCTTGAGTTCAATGAGTTTCTCGAGATCGAGATTCTTGAAGCCGTGGCTTTGCGCTTCGCGGATGAATTCTGGAGTGATTCCCGCAACCTTTGCGGAAATCAACTCATCGGGATTGAACTTCAGACCGGCGGCCTGCAAGCTCTTCACGTAGTCCGGCGTGACGCCCTGGACTTTCATGCCAATGAGTTCGTCGGTGGTGGGCTTCAGACCTGCGGCCTGAATAGCGCGAATGTATTCCGGCGTGATGCCTTGCACCTTCATACCGATCAAAGCATCGGCATCGGCCTGGATGCCCAGTTCTTTCATTTCTTTGACGTAGCCGGGCGTGATGCCCTGCACTTTCATGCCGATCAGTTCGTCGGTATCGGCCTTCACACCGGCGGCGCGGATTTCGCGGACATAATCGGGAGTGATGCCTTGCACCTTCATACCGATAAGATTGTCCGCGTCGGTTTGCAGGCCCAGGTCCTTCATTTGACGAATGTAGTCGGGTGTGACGCCTTGCACTTTCATCCCGATCAGTTCGTCCACGTCCAGCTTAAGGCCCGCCGCATGCAATTCCTGGATGTATTCCGGCGTGACGCCCTGGACCTTCATGCCAATGAGTTCGTCGGCGGTGGGCTTCAGGCCTGCGGCCTGGATGGCGCGAATGTAAGCGGGAGTGACGCCCTGGATTTTCATGCCGACGAGATCATCGGTGGAGAGATTGTCGTAGCCCGCCGCTTTGAGCGCATCAATGTAAGACTCGTGAGTTTCCGTTTGCGGTGCGGACTGGGGCGTGGGCACGGCCTTTGGTTGTGGCAGAGGATCTGCGGGCGCAGGCGCGAGCGGGGCGGGCTTGGGATCCGGAGCGGGCTTCTCACCACGGACAACAACGACTAAATCGCGATCGGCAGCCGCAGCAGCTTGGGGCACGGCGCGCGGCGCGGCAGAGACCGTGGCGCGCGCAAGCCCGAGGAACGCGTTGCCCGCAACAAGGGCGACGGAGAGGCACACCACGCCGACCGTTAGATTGGCGGCGCGCAGGGAGGAAGAGTACGCGGGCACGCCCAGGAGGCGGCGGATGCGATCGGCAAGCGGCGCGCGGTTGGCAGCCATGGCTAGAGCGGGCGTGGCGCGCCACTCTTCCATGAGGGTGAGGGCGCGCGCGTATTCCAGCGGGCTGCCGCAAACGGCGATCGCCGCGTCGTCGCAGCAATTTTCACGTTCGGCGCGGATGCGCTTGCTGAGCCACCAGACGGCGGGATGGTAGAAGAGCAAGGATTCCACGGCAATCTGGAAGAGATTCACGAAGGCATCGTAGCGACGGATGTGCGCAAGTTCGTGGGCGATGACCGCGGTGAGTTGAGATTCGCTGAGACCGGTGAGCGCGGAGACGGGCAGGAGAACGACGGGGCGAACCCAGCCGATCACCGAGGGCGCGTCCAGGTGGAAAGATTCGCAATACTGGATGAAACGCGTGAGGCCCGTGCGGCGCTGCAGGGCCAGGCAACGTTCGAGCAGTGCGGCACTCAAAGGCGCGGAATTGCGGCGGCGGAGGCGTTCGAGAGCAACGACGACGCCGGCCGTACGCAGGCTAAGCAGCAAGACGCCGAAAAACCAGGCCTCGACCAGGAAGAGGTAGGATTTTTCGGAAGCAGGCCGCGGCTGCGTTGCGGGCGCATGGGCCTGAATCGCAGAGTGCTCTTGAGCACCAGGAGCAGCAACGAGCGGTGCGATGGAAATTGTCCGCGGTTGCGGTGGCTGATCGCGCACGATGAGAAAGGTGATCGCCGGCGCCACAACCATGGCTATAAGGATGACGACGCTGAGCGCATAGCGTGTGGACGCAGTGCGAGCGAGGGTCAGCGCGAGGGCCGCGAGGCCGGCAAGCGCGGCACCCTGCCAAAGAAAGTGCAGCAGGGCCAGGCCGAGGGGCCGCAGAAGGTCCGGAGAAATCCACTGAGCGAGATGGATCATCGGAGTTTCCTTTCGTAGTCGTCGAGTAGCCGGCGAAGTTCGGCGATTTCCTGCTTGGAGCTGCGGCGGCCGGCGAGGGCATGCAGCATAAGCTGGCTGGCGGAGCCTTCAAAGACGCGTTCGAGCGTGTCCGCGGCAAGCTGGCGTTTAGTTTTCTCGGCGGGAAGGCAGGCTTCGTAAACATGGGCGCGCTGCTCTTCATTACGGCGTACCAGGCCCTTGACGGTCATGATCTGCATGAGTTTCAGGACGGTGGTGTAGCCGAGATCCCTTTTTTCGGAAAGCGCGGCGTGGACATCGCGGACGGTGGAAGGGCCGCGGTCCCAAAGAACGTGGAGAATATCGAGTTCGGAGGCCGTAGGTTTTAGAGGTGTGGTCATGGGCGGGAGGATACTACGAAGAGTTTCGTAATGTCACGAAAATCTTCGTAGATAAAAGGGAGCGCCCAAAAGGCGGAAGGCGCGGGGGCGGCCGGCACGCGGATGGACCTCGATCCATCACACTTCCACAGCCTCCAGGTCGAAAGACTGTGCGAACCTGGGGCGCAGCATGCTGCGCCCCTACGCAAAAGGACATGCGATTGATGAGAGATGCTCGCGAGCGGCGCGAATTCGGTACAATTGATCAGCGGAAAGAACTTCCCAATCAGGACAGGTGAGCGCGTGATTCACCGCAACGTTTTTCATAATGACGAGTTGCTAGGGATCGAAAAGGTCCGTTGGTCGCCCGGGCAGGCAGGATTGATCTGCGGTTGGGGATTATTCACCACGGTGCGCATCAAGCGGGGAGAGGCTTTTGCCTACGAGCGGCACTGGCGGCGGCTGGAAAAGGATGCGGCGCTGACGCGGCTGCCGCTGACGTATTCCGGCGCAAAGGTGCGCGTGCATTTGCAGGAGGTGATCCGGGCAAACAATGTGACGGAAGGATGCGCAAGGATCTACCTGATTTGGAATACGGTAGGCGGTTGGAAAAGCGACGAGAACATGCCGGATGTGGACCTGCTGATAACTAGCGCGGACGTGCCGCACCATCCCGAGAGCGTGCGGCTGACGGTGCGGGAACATGGGCGGCACGCGGCTTCGGCTCTGGCGGGAGTGAAAACGATTTCGTGGCTGAACAGTGTATGGGCCGTGGGCGAGGCACATCGCGAAGGGTTTGACGAGGTGGTGCTGCTGAATGAGCGGGGCGAGGTAAGCGAGTGCACGGCCGCAAATATTTTCGCAGTGAAGAAAGACAGGGTGGTGACACCGCCGTTGAGTTCCGGATGCCTGGAGGGCGTGACGCGCGGGGTGCTGATGGAAATCGCCGCGGATGCGGGGACCAGCGTGACGGAGCAGACCTTGCGCATGGAGGACTTGTACAGCGCGGATGAGGTCTTCATCACATCGACGAACCGTAATGTGATTGGCGTGCGGGAGATCGCGGGGCGGCCGATCACCAGCGATGGAAAGGGTGAGATGACCCGCAAGCTGGATGAAGCGTTTGAAGCGTTTATGGAGGATTACGTGGGCCGGCGGTTGGCGGCGCAGACAGGAAAAGCGGAAGGCTGAGAATCAAGGGCACAGAGGAAAGATCCAACGCAAAGATGCCCCGTCCAGACCGGGGGTAAACACCGTGCGCAGGGAATCGCAGAGAAGCGGAAACTGGAGGGTTTAGGAGTGTGCCCCCGGGTTCCGGCTCTTTTGGGACTGGCGCAGGCGAAGCGGCCGGGCACGTGCTACAATGCGCGGACTAGTGCCGTTCCAACTATTTGGGCCAAATGGCGGTCCAAACATCTGACGCGAACACGGAGAGAGTATTCTCGAAGAGATTTGCTGGAACAAGTTGGAACGGCACTAGCTGAGGGGTCAGGACGGGAAAAGCATGACAGAAGCGTTGGCCCAGAGTGAGGTTGTACTGGAAGTCATCTCGCCCGACGGTGCGCGGAAGTACGTCCGCGTAACGCAAACGCCATTTCTGATCGGACGCGGCGCGGAGACGGGCAACCACTTGCAGTTGACGGACCGCCGAATTTCGCGGAACTGTGCCGCAATCGTCATGGAGGCGAACCGCTACTACCTGGAAGACCGCGGGCAGAGGCGTGGGATGTTCATCAACCAGGAGAAGGCGGAGAGCCGGCAGTTGAACGACGGCGACGTGATCACGTTCGGGATTGAAGATTCCTACCAAGTCATTTTCCGGTCGGCGACCGGAACTTCCGACGAAGCGATCCCGCAGCTATTGACGCGGATCGACCACATGACCAGTTCGGAATCGACGGGCGGGGGCTTGCGCAAGTTGAACATGCTCCTGGAAGCCACTTCCCTGCTGCACTCGCAATTGCCGCTGGATTCCGTGCTGGCAAAGATGATTGACCACGCCATCGCGGTAACGGATGCGGACCGCGGTTTGCTGGAAGAAGCGGAAGCGGGACGCCCGGAGAATTTGCGCGTGCGGCTGGCGCGCCGAAGCGGGGGACAGCGGCTGCCTCCCGAGAGCATGACACCCAGCCAAACGGCGATTCAGTTGGCGATGAAGCAAGGCTCGCCGGTGATCACGGAAGATCTGGCACAGGCGGAGATGAACCTGCAGGCCGCGGCCAGCATCGTGGCGCAAGGATTGCGCGCGGTGGTGGTGATTCCGCTGTATGCCACTTCGCGCGCGGCAAGTGAAGGCACGGGTGTGGATGTGAGCCGGGGCGTTTTTTTGGGCGTGCTCTATTTGGACTCAAAGCGCCCGGCGGCATTCACCAAGCTGGACCGGCAGATCCTGGACGCGCTGGCGGCAGACGCGGCGAGCATTCTGGACAATGCGCGGCTGGTGGAACGCGAACGGGAACGGCAACGTCTGGAACAAGAGATTGGCATCGCGCGAGATATTCAGCAGGCCTTGCTGCCCAAGAATTTCAAGGATTATCCGCACCTGGCTGTTTCGGGCGTGAATTTTCCCTGCTTGTCGGTCGGGGGAGATTACTTCGACGTGTTCCCTCTGGATGACAAACGGACGGCGTTTCTTCTGGCGGATGTGAGCGGAAAAGGGCTGGGAGCAGCGCTGCTGACGACCATGCTGCAGGGGGCGCTCTCAGGCATGACGGGGACGGATCCGGCGCGGACGTTTAACCACGTGAACCGTTTTCTGTGCGACCACGCTGAGGTCGGGCGTTATGCCACGATGTTTTTTGGCATCCTCGATGAAACCGGGAAGCTGGAGTTCATCAATGCGGGACACCCTTCGCCGATTTTGATGCGGCAAGGAAGGGCCGAGGAGGCGTTCACGGAAGGGTCGTTCCCCGTGGGGCTGGTGCCGGAAGCGGAGTTCGCGACGGCGACGCTGCAACTGGAGCCGAACGACACGCTGTTCCTTTTCAGCGATGGTGTGACGGAAGCGATGGACCCGGATGAACAGTTGTACGGAGTGCCGCGGCTGGTCGGGGTGCTGCAGGGGAAGACCGACCTGCCGCTGGACGAAATTCAAAAGACGGTGCTGGAATCGGTGGAGAACTTTGCGCGTGGCGCGCGGCAGGCCGACGATTTAACCATGTTGGTGGTGCGATTTCGCGCGGCCGGCGCGACAGCGACGGATACGGATGTGCCCGCAGCGAATAGCGCGGCCGCGAACGGGTGAGCGCCCCCGCTTCCTTCCACAGCGAGAGATAGAAGCCGCAAGAAGCAAGGAATTGGAAATTGATCGAGCAAGAATCGGGGCGCTCCATGGATTTGGGGCGCCCTTGAGTTTTTATGGATGTGATGACGCCCACAGCGGCGACGCGCACAATGCAGGCACGATAGAGGGCTACACCCGAATCGAAGGAAAGAAGGGAGCAATCGATCATGGATCTCGCGGAGGTTTTGAGGTTTTTGGAGGGAGAAAAACTGGCCGTGCTGGCGACGGCCTCGGAGGATTGCAGGCCCGAGGCAGCAGTGATGGGATTTGTGGTGACGCCGGAGCTGGAGATTATCTTCGACACGGTGAGGAGTTTCCGGAAATACCCGAACCTGAAGAAAAATCCGCGAGTGGCGTGGGTGATCGGGTGCACGTCGGAAATATCCGTGCAATATGAAGGAATCGCAGTGGAGCTGGAGGGCGCGGAATTGGAGAAGTACAAGGGCATCTATGCGAAGAAGTATCCCGACAGCACGGGGCGCGACAAGTGGGCGGAATTGACGTACTTCGTGACGCGGCCTACGTGGGTGCGGTATGGGGATTACACGCCAGGGAAAAGGCGCATCGAGGAGAAGGAGTTTTAGAAGTGACGGGGGTATCGAACGGCAATCCGCGAGTCTCCCGAAACGCATGCCGGTGCGATAAATTCAAAATTGCTCGCGTAGCCGTATTGGGTATCGCTAGAGTTCGCGAAGCGCAACCGCGACAGGGCGAATGGCCGCGCGGATGGCGGGCAGCAAGCCCCCGAGGACGCCCATGACCAGGGCAAAGGCCACACCCATGAGCAGCAGATCGAAGGTGATCTTAAAGGCGAAGGCGAGATTCGAGAAGGTCTGAAAGTTCAGCGTGTTGGTCGTCAAGCCATTGAGAGGCAGGACCGCCAGGCACCCGATAACGCCGCCGACGATGGAGATCAGAAGGGCCTCAAACAGAAAAGAGAGGATAACGTTCCAGGTGCTGAAGCCGACGGCGCGCATGGTGGCGATTTCGCGGCCGCGTTCGGAGACAGCGGAATACATGGTGTTGAGCGCGCCAAAGATTGCCCCGATGGCCATGATGGCGGCAACGAATCCACCGAGCCAGGTGATGAGCGTGGTCATCGTGGTGGACTGTTTTGCGTAGTAGTCGACTTCGCGGATGACGTCCACGTTGAGGCGGGGATCGGAGGTCAGGGAATCCTTGAGGGTCTTGAAAGAATCCGTGGAAGCCAGGTGCACTGTGACGGACTGAAAGATATTGCTGGGCCGCTTGAGAATATCGTTGAGGACGTGCGAATCGCACCAGATTTCAGAGTCAAAAGAAGACCCGCCGGCGTCAAACACTCCGACAACCTCCCAGTGGCCGCCGGCCATGTCGATTTTGTTGCCGACTGTGAGACCGGAATAAGTCTTGGATGCGTTCTTGCCGACAAGAATTTCTGAGACGCCGGCGTTGAACATGCGCCCTTGCTCGATCTTGACGAACTTGCGTATCTCAAGAACATTCGGGGAGACACCACGAATTTGCACAATGGCGTCCGTGCCGGTGCTGATCAGAGGGATGGGCACGACGCCAACGACTTCCTGGGTGACGAGCGGACCGTTGGGGCCTCGGGCAATTCCCGGAGCATCCTGGATCACTTTGATGGAATCCAAGGTCACGCCGCCCATCATTTCCGTGGGAGAGCCAGCGCGCATGACGAGGGCGTTATCGGGTGAACCGGAGGCGACGAGGGTGGCCTTGAAACCACGCGCCAGCGAGAGCATGGCGACAAATACGCCGACGGTACCGGCGATGCCGAGAATAGCAACGATGGTGGAGGTCCAGCGCGCCCTAATGCTGCGAAAGTTGTAGGAGACCGGCACGTTGCCCAGGAAGGGCGCAAGCAAACCAGCAACGATTCCCCCGACGACGACCAGGATAAGGAGAAGGGCGAAAATCGCCACAACGGTGATCAAGAATCCGAAGAACAGTTTAGGCAGCATTCTCAGACTCTCCTCAGGGCATTGACAACGCGCATGTGCATGGCGGTCAAACCGGGTAGCATCCCACTGATGAGTCCCACCAGGATGGCCAGGATCACTCCGAGCACAAGAGTAGAGGGAGAAAGAACCAGAGTAGGAAGCAGGCCATTAAGGCCTTTGGCGAGTACCGGCACGGCCCCGACAGAAAACAGGAGACCCAGAACACCGCCGATGAGAGCGATGACCAGCGATTCGGCAAGCACGAAGAAGAGCACGGCGCGATCGGAATAGCCGATGGCCTTGAAAATGGCGAGCTCCGGAGTCCGCTCACGAACAGAAATGGCCATGGTATTGCCGGTAACCAGAAGCAGAGTGAGGAAGACGACAGTACCGATCGTGATAATCAGGAATTTGATGTTGCCGAACTGCTTGACCCAGCCGGCGGCAAAGGCGGATTCCGTTTCCGTCTTGGTTTCGTTGGGAGAGTTCGCGAATTCGGCGTCGATGGCTTTGGAGACGCGGACGGCATCGTCGGGGCTGTCCAAGCGAAGAACGTACCAGCCGACTTGGCCCTTGATCCCGGCGGGAACATGCTCCTGGAAATAATCCCATTGCAGCCAGAATTGGGTTTCGTCGTCCTGCGGGCGTTTGCCGTGATAGATGCCGTCAATGTTGAACTCCCAGTTGCCGGTACCCCAAATGGTGACCATCAACGGGACACGGTCACCGATTTTCCATCCAAAACGCTCAGCCGTGCGCGCGCCGACGATGGCGCCCTGGCGGTCTTTCACAAAGGTATTCCACTGATCGTCGGGAACAATCAGCTCCGGAAAAACCTGGCGCTGGTTTTCGGGGTCAATAACGAACTGCGGGAAGAAGTTTTTTTCATCCTTATAGATGGCGCCGAACCAATTGTTGTGGGTGATGATTTTGACGCCCGGAATGCGGAGAATTTTGTCGCGGTACGATAGCGGGATGGGATTGATGATGGAGGTGCGGTTGATGATCACCAGGCGATCGGCACCGGCGACATCTGCGCCGCGCTGAAACGCGTCGTTGACTACCGAAAGAAAGGCGAACAGAAACAAAGCGACGGCGAACGAGCCGATCGTGAGTAGCAGGCGCACCTTTTTGCGCATAAGGTTAGCGAGGATGATGCGCGCGAATTTCATGCGGCGCCTCCGGCAAGCGTTACCTGAGAAGTGTGCTTGCCTTCGACCAGCACGCCTTTTTCGAGATGCAGAATGGAGCTAGCCCGGGCGGCGACGACGGGGTCGTGCGTCACCATCAGCACGGTCTTGTGGTATTTGGCAACGAGCTCTTCGATGATGGCCATGACGTCATCGGCGCTCTTGCGGTCGAGGTCCCCGGTGGGCTCGTCGCAGAGAAGGAAGGTGGGATCGGAAACGATGGCGCGGGCAATGGTGACCCGTTGCTCCTGGCCACCGGAGAGCTGCCGGGGAAAATGGTGCATGCGGTCGGAGAGACCCACGACGCCGAGAGCAGTCTCAACGTGCGAGCGGCGTTCCGCCTTGGAGAGTTTAGTGAGCAGGAGAGGCAACTCCACATTCTGAAATGCGGTGAGCACGGGAATGAGGTTGTACATCTGAAAGATGAAACCGACATGGCGGGCACGCCACTCCGTGAGCTTGCCACCGGACATGTGAGTAATCTCATCGCCAGCGACGGTGATGCTGCCGCGCGTGGGCACGTCCAAACCGCCGAGCAGATTGAGAAGAGTGCTCTTGCCGGAGCCGCTGGGGCCCATGAACGCGACGAATTCGCCAGCCTCGACATCGAGATTGAGCCCCTGCAGGACGTCAATCTCCTCCCCGCCGCGGCGATAAGTTTTGTCGAGGTCGCGGGCATGTATGAGACCCGACTGACCGCCATTCCCATCAACTTTGACCATTAGGGTCGCTCCTATTTCTTGATCTGGACGGACTGACCGTCACGAAGAGTTTCCGGGCCGCTGACGACGACTACCTGCTCGGGCTGCAAACCCGCAAGGATTTCGACATCGGTACCACGCGCGGCGCCTACCGTAACCCCGCGCCTCTCGAGCGTGTCGTTCTTTACGATATATACAAACTTCGAGGAGTTCTGCTGGCGCACCGCGGATTGCGGCACGAGAGCGACGGCGGGAGACTTTTCCTCTTTCTTCTTAGAAGAATCACTTTCTTCGAGGAAAGTGACCTTCACGCCCATGTCCGGAAGAATGCGTGGTTGAGTTGCGGGATCAATCAGATGCACGTGATCCTCAGCGGTAAAGCTGATACGGACTTTGACGGTGGCTTTCTGGCGGTCCGCCGTAGGGATGACAGTGCGGACTTTGCCGGGGATTTCCCAATCCGGATAGGCGTCGAGAACGGCCTTGACGGGCTGATTGGGCTGCACCTTGGCGATGTAGGATTCGCTTACGTCCACCTCGATTTCGTTGGAATGAAGATCGACGATGGTGGCGATGCCGGTACGGGTGAAGCCGCCTCCGGCAGAAATGGGCGAGACCATTTCGCCAACTTGAGCGTCTTTGGAGACCGCGATGCCGGCGAACGGCGCACGGATGGTGCAGTTATCGACGGCCTGCTGCTGTTCGCGGATGCGGGCTTCCGAGGCGAGAACCTGTTGCTTGGCCAATTCGATCTTGGCGCTCAGGCTGTCCGCGGCGGTGACGGCAGCATCGAGGGCCTGCTGGGTCTGCACGCCTTCCTTAACGAGTTGTTGTGTGCGGTGAAGCTCAATTTCGGCGTTGCGGAGCTGGACCTGGAAGTCCGCGATCGCCGCTTGCGAGGCGTCCCGATCGGCTTTGGCGGAGTCCAGAGCGCGGCGCGTATCGGAATCGTCTAGCGTGGCAAGGAGTTGGTTCTCGCTGAGGCGCGTGCCTTCGTCGAAGAAGACGCCGGTGACGCGGCCGGTGATCTTGGCGGCGATGGTGGCGCGGCGTCGCGGCGTGATGTAGCCGCTGGCATTGAGAACCCCGGCCGGGCCGGCAGCAGGCTTGCGAGCAGAGGTGACTTCGACTTCGGCCTTGCGATTGTGGTACGCGGAAGCGACGGCGGCCACCAGGGCAATGAGAATCACGGCAAGGATGATCCAAAGCCAGCGGCGGCCAGCGCCGGGAGTGCTGCGTTTGGCGTCGGTAATGCGCAGGGAGGACAGATCGGGCTTCAGGGACTTCGGTGTTGTCGCCATACTGGCGGCGTCTCCTCGACCGGGGAGGTTTCACGAACTTCTCATAGTGGATACGCACCCAGGTGCCTGGAAGTTACGATGATGATGACTCCAAATCCGGCACTTGACATTTTACCGCGAGAGGTGGGTTTCCGGGAGGAAGAATGACCGGGGCGAGAAATGCGTTCAAACCCGCGCGCCGTGGTA
>Ga0187861_10004091_pt1 | contig 12402 bp, 7 predicted proteins | sample June2016WEW_10_1_3_FD_132986 | JGI IMG/M metagenome (GOLD analysis project Ga0187861, IMG submission 132986) | Peatland microbial communities from SPRUCE experiment site at the Marcell Experimental Forest, Minnesota, USA - June2016WEW_10_100 | ecosystem: Environmental > Terrestrial > Soil >...
AATTGAAAAGGCCCGGAACCTGTTCCCCGGGCCTTCCCGAATGATCTGCAATGTACAGCCGAGCTTACTTCTTCTTCTTGCCACAGCACTCGCCGGCCAGGACCAGGACCTTGTTTCCGGCAGACTCCACCACCTTGGCCTTCACCGTGATCTCGCCGCTCTTATCCCTGGCCAGATCCGAAAGCTGCTTGCGCGTGCTTTCGTCGGCGATGATCGGCAGCGTCGAGGCTTGGCCAACGCGGTCCAAGACCAGGATGTTGCCACCAGGTCCCGCTGTCACTCTGCCCAGCAACGTAACCTCGCGCGCCCCTTCCGAAGTGGCGACATTAGAAAGAGCAGCCTTGGTTGCGGCGCTGGCCACGATCGGGAGCGTGGCGCTCTTGGAGGTTGAAACGTTCTCAATCACCAAGGTATTGCCACACGGACTGCTCACTACCCGGCCCTTGACTGCAACCTGAACCAGCGGACTACCCAACGAGCCCAACACCCGCTTGACAGCTTCGTTGGCTACGATATTGAGAGCCTTCTTGGCCATGTCTCCCTCCCTTTCTCCAAGACCGTTGCTACCGCGGCCCCTTCCCAGTGAGTGGCCCAGCCGGTAGAACGAGTCTATACTTCCCCCTCGCGTAACGACACCTCCTATTTACCCGATGCGCCACCGTTTGTCAAGCACTTTTAGCCGAAGGCTGAACGAGCGGGCGGCAGACCGCCACGCGCCACTTCAGGAGATTTCCCTGACTTAACGGCAATGGCCGGTTATAATGAGGCGCGGGTTCTGGCAGGCCGTCGCAGTTCTTCCTTGCCGCCGTTCCTTCACGTCGGGGGAGGGTGAGAACTATGTCCGGGCTGGCGCTGGATTGCTACAGGTATATTAAGTCTTGTCGTGTAAACGGTTTGTGAACGTTGGAGGGTTGAAGATGCGTGGGTGGTTTTGGGTTCCCGTTTTGCTGGTCTCCAACTTGGCGGGGCAGGCCCGCGAATACGCCCCGCGCGTGCTCTCGCCGCACAATGCCGATGCCTACAGCATGAAGACTTTCGCCGAATACGCCCGCTGGAAGGACCTCCAGGGCGACGCAAAGGTCTTCGAGATTTTCAAGTACCTGACCGACAAGCGCACGGGCATCTTCCCTATGGGCGCGGGGGCCTGGGAAGGCAAGGATGTGCTGTACGACTTCGGGTTCATCCGCGATCCTGTCAAGATGATCAATGTCTACACCTGCGGCTACTGCGACATGCTCGGCCCGACCATGGCCGGCATCATGCAGGATATGGGTATCGGCCAGTCCAGGACGGTGAACATTCCCGGCTGGGGGCATGTGGCGAGCGAGGTCTTCTACGGCGGGAAGTGGCACTACCTGGACCTGGACGTGCGCGCCGTGTTCCGCCGTGAGGACGGCAGCCTGGCCTCGCTGGCTGAAGCGCAGAAGGACGATTCTCTGTGGAACAGGCCCAACAGTGCCATCTTCTTCCCGGGTGACGACCTCCCGAACACGCGCAAGGTCTACGCCCAGTCGCCCGTCGAGTACCGCTATGGAGTCAACATGGGCGGCCACACGATGGACTACGCCCTACGCAGCGGCGAGACCTTCACGCGCTGGTGGAAGTCCCAAGGCGGGCGCTGGAACCATCACGCCTCCTACAACGCCAGGCCCTTCCCGAGGAACCTGGTCGAGAAGGAGCCCCGCGGCCCCAAGTGCAAACACCCGAGTTTCACGGTCTGGCCCGGCTACGGCAACGGCCGCTTTGTCTACAAACCGAACCTGACCGCCGAGTCCACCGACTTCGAGGACGGCGCTTACGACTCCCGGAACGTGACGCCCGGTGCGGAAGGCTTGACGCTCAAGGAGCCGGGAGAAGGCTGCGTGATTTTCGAGGTCCGCTCGCCGTACGTTATTGTCCCGCTTGTAGGAAATCTCGACACTACGGCTGACGACAAGGGGGCCTCAGTGGTCAGGCTTGCCGGGGAAGGGCTCGCCCCGGCGCTCGCGGTCTCGCTCGACAACGGGCTGACGTGGAAAGACACCGCGGCCACAGACGGCCTCCTGGACCTTACGCCGCAGGTCGCTCGAACCTACGGGTATCTCCTGAGGATTACCCTGAAGGGCGAACCTGGAAAGGCTGTCCTGAAGTCCCTGGAGATCACTACCTGGGTCCAACTGCACCCCGCCGCGCTGCCCTCCTTGCGGCAGGGCAAAAACGAGCTGCGCTACGTCACGGGGGACCATTACGGTCTGCAAAGCCGCGTCGTCGAGATTCGCACCAACGGCAGCGACCGCGAGGACTTCCTCAAGTACTGCTGCGAGCCGCCCAAGGATTTCGACCCCAACCGCAAGACAGCGCGCGCGCAAGGGCCTTTTGTGGTCAAGCTGCAGGCCCCGCCCGGAGCGAAGATCGCGTGGTTCTCCGGCGGCGGGAATTTCACCGCCCATCAGGGGGCCGCTGCTCCGAACACCAGGAACTCGATGGCCTGCGCCGTGGAAGAGTCCAAGGATGTTTTCAAGGACTTCTATAAGGCTGAGATCCCCGCAGGGCAGAACCATTGGCACTACAACGCCGACGTGGAAGTAAGACTTGAGCGGCCCACTAAGACTGTCTTTGTCAGGTACACCGGCGACCCTGGCGTGAACAACCTGCGCCTCTATGCGCACTGCGTTGACGACCATCCCTCCGCGTCCCGGCCCGTCGCAATCACCCACGCCTGGACTGAGAACGGCGTCCCAAAGACCAAACAGGTGATACTGGAGAAGCCTGGGGCCTACGAAGTCGTCGCCGAAGCCGAACCCACGGATGAGTACCTCGAGATCGCCGTCCCCAGTGGAGTCAAACCGTAGCCTGGAACATCCACCACAGAGACACAGAGGCACAGAGAAAGACAGGAACTTGGGGGTGTACCGTGTTGCGGCAATCCAAAATCCAAAATCTAAAATCCAAAATCTGTTCTCTGTGCCTCTGTGTCTCTGTGGTGAATAGTGCGTGCCAGTCTGCGGAATGGCAGAATCTGGTTTATTCCTACGGTTTCGAGGACCTCGAACTTACGCCTGCCGGGAAAAAGACCAAAGGCGCGGCCGTCACTGCGGACGCCCACAGCGGCGCCAAAGCCCTGCGGATTGCCAGTGGGTCCAGATACATCCACGGGCTCGCCAATGTGGAACTGGAGCCGGGCCTGGAGTACCTCATCTCGGTCTGGATCAAGGGCAAGGGCGGCTGCCTGAGAGCCAAGCCGCTGACCATTACCGGGGCTGAGAACTCGCGCAGCAGCGACAGCCCGGCGTCGAAGAACCTGGACTGGCAAGCTTACTCATTCAAGCTCAAGACAGACGACACCATGCTCGGCCTGGCCCTGGATCTGCGCCTGCCCGAGGGAGGCGATTGCACCTTTGATGACGTCACGGTCCGCACCGCCGGCCCCAAAGAGGACAACGTGGTAGCGCCGGCGTCCCCGCCGGCCGTGGTAGCACCGGCAGTTCCAGGAACTGAGGAACTCTTTCTGGAAGCGGAGAATGGGGCTTTGACGGGCGGCCTTCAGGCGCACGTCTGTCCCGCCGCCTCCGGGGGCAAGTCTGTTCTCTGGGGCCGAACTGTAGGACAGGCTTCCAGCCTGTCTGGCGGGACCTTGGAGCTCAAGTTCAGGATCAGCCAGCCGGGTCTATACCGGCTCTGGCAGCGCGTGTTGACCACGGGTTTCTGGAGGGTGAGCGTGGACGGGAAGTGGGCCGGGAACCCGCACGGGTTTCCGGGCGAGTGGTCGTGGGTGCCGGCGCCGCGGATTTTGAGGCTCGCGGCGGGCGAGCATTCGCTGCGCTACGTGTCCTCCCACCTGGGCGGCCAGTTGGACCGGGTTTGGGTCAGCGGACTTTGGAGCACGCGCCCTGCCGCGCCCATGCGCCCCGAGGAGACTGAGTCCAAACTGGTGGAGCGGGCGCTTTCTTCAGAGCAGGATAAGGATCGAGTGGCCGGCGCGCGCAAAGCACTGGAGAGCGCCGGCTGGAAGAACGCAGGCTGCGACTACGAGAAAGTCAGCCCGCACGCGCCCCACCTGCTGGCTTTCGAGGATACGGAAATGGGCGTTGTGGCAGAAACCCGCCATGTCTCACCGGCCGGAAACGATGCGGACGGCGACGGCTCAGCGGAGAAGCCCTGGAAGACCTTTAAGAAGGCCCTGGAGAAGCTGAAGCCCGGCACACGCCTGGTCGCTGCCGCCGGCGCCTACGACGAACGCTGCACCGTGAGCAGCGGCGGAGAGCCGGGCAAATACCTGCACATCGAAGCCGAAAAACCGGGCGCGGCCACGCTGAAGGGCTTTGCCCTCATGGGACCGGCGGCCAGCTATACGCACCTCAAAGGGTTCAAGATTTCCGAAGGTCCGGGCTCCGGAATTGCGCTCGCCGGGTGGGTTGGGCATGTCACCGTGGACGATTGCGAGATCACCCGCTGCGCCGGTGAGACGATCTCCGCGCCGGCCGGCAGCCACCTTGTCTTCCGGCGCATCCGCGGCACGGACAACCTCGGTTATGGCATTGGGCTTGGCGAGAAAGGCACATCCGCGGCGCAAGGAGTGCTGATCGAGGACTGCGTGCTGGACAACAACCAGACCGGCCTTGGCGAGAGCTATGAAAAGAACAACACCGACGGCATCGGCGCTGAGGAATTCGGCCACGGCTATGTCTTCCGCCGCGTCTGCTGTTCCCGGTGCGGGGATGCGGGCTTTGACATCAAGGCGCGGGACACGCTCTTCGATTCCTGCATCGCCTACAAGAACCTGCACTACGGTTTCAAGTGCTGGCAGCCCTGCCGCCTGTGGAACTGCATCGCGGTGTGGAACAACTGGGCGGGTCTGGACGGCTGCTTCGGCGACTACGACCACTGCGTGCTTTACGGCAACAACGCCGCCTGGAACATAGGTGACAAGTCCGAGCAGCCCGGCCGGATGACGAATTGCATCGTGGCGGGCAACGCCAGCATCGAGATGAAAGTCTACGCCGCCGCGCAGGCGCACAACAACAACCTGCTGTTCGACAACGGCAAGGGCGGCGATGCGCACCAGAGCCACGAGGGCGACCTGTCAGCCGACCCGTTGTTTGTGGACCCATCGTCGCCCGTGGGCGACTTCCGCTTGCGGGTTGGCAGCCCCGCCGCCGGCGCCGGGAAAAGCCGTCTGGATAACGGCGAGAAGACGGACCTCGGCGCCTACGCAACCGGCGCCAAGGCGGCCGTGCCCCTGATCACGGATGAAGAATGGCGCGCCCGCTGCGGCGGCAACCCCGCCTGGAAACTCACGCGCATCGCGCCGAAGTGACGCGGTTGCCGCTGGGCAGTTTTGGGTTCGTTCCCCAAAGGGGTATCATGCACTTCCCCAAAACTACCTGGCTGGGCGCTTACCTCTGCTGGAGTCGAAGGGAATCCTCGATGAATCGGACTTCACGTGTTGCCGCTGGCATACTTTACTCGTTCGCGTGCTGCGCCGCCGCGTGGGCGGAGGGGGCCGGTCGGGACAGCGGCACGCTCATTCTCGACGAAAGCGCCTGCTGCAGGGCCTATTACCGGTTTGATGTGCAGAGGATCGCCCCCAAGGCGCTGAAGGCCGAAGGCGCGAAGGTTTTGGGCGCAACCTTGATGGGCAAGCTCCAGAAAGAAGTGCAAAAGCGCCTGGCAGCCAAGAACTACGACTGGCAAAAAGAGAATTGGCGCGACCACGTCACGGTGGAGGTGGAATACAACAGCTTCGCGAGAAAGAACAGGGTGTTCATCAGGGTCGGAGGCGTCACTGAGCCGCCCGCGGACGGATGGCTCGAGCCCGAGTTCGACGATTTGACCTGGCCGCACTTGCGCAAACCTGACGGAGTGGGCTCGCCGGCACAATATACCGTTGGCACCACCGAAAGAAATGGCTGGCTGCGCGGGGTTTATTTGCGTTTTCACTTCGAGATTCCCGATCCCACGGCGGCAGGAGCCGTGACGTTCAGCGCCGATTATATCGGCGGGCTCACAGCATTCGTGAATGGCAAGGAGATCTCTCGCGGCCATCTTCCGGCCGGCAATTTTGACGCCGAGACGATGGCGGAGGAATACCCATTGGAGGCTTACGTTGCGACGTTTGCGGACCTGCGGGAGACAGAGAAGGCGAAATACAAGGGGAAGGAACCGCCGCCAACACAGGTCATAACGAGTGCTGACGAGCTTACCCCAGTTGGCTCGCGGCTCTATAAGCTCCGGAACCGCACTATCAATAGCCTGGCCATTCCCCGGCAACTGCTGCGTAAAGGGACGAATGTTCTGGCCATCGAACTGCGCGCGGCCCCGCTGCATCCCTACGTGTTGAAAGAATGGTTCGGATATAGGGACGTAGTGGATAGGCAGTGGGAGCACGCGCGCCTGTCGCGTCTGGAGCTGCGTTGTGCCGGCGTTGGACTGCCCTCGTCCTTGAGCCGGCCCAAGGGCGTGCAGATTTGGACCGAGGACATGACCCGCCGTATCTTCTCGCCGGAGTATCTCGAACCCGGCGCAGCGCCGGGGGTGATCCGGCTGGTTGGAGCACGAAATGGAACCTGCGCAGCACAGGTGGTCGTCGGAACAGACAAGGAGTTGGCCAATGTGAAGGCCATAGCCTCCGAACTTAAGAACCCTGCGGGCGGTACGTTTCCGGCCAAGTCCGTCAGAATCCTCGGGATGACCCCCCAGCCTCTCGGCGACATCAGTTCGCTGGGTGAAGGGCGCATTGTCGGGAACGAAACGATGATTGAGATTGGCGGGGGCAACTCCCGGTACGGCGATTGGAGCGCACCCAAGACGCGCGCACTGGTCTGTTTCGCTCCTGAAGCGCTGGAAAATAAAGCCGCCGCCGCCGCGGCCATGGATCGGATTCAATACTTCGACTGGATCTCCTCAGCGTTGCCGGAGCGGATTCCGGCCAATTCCTGCCGGCCCTATTGGTTGTCTGTGAAGGTCCCGGCGGATGCCGCTCCGGGATTGTACCGTGGCGCAGTGCGCGTCGAGGGGGAATTCGGGGGACACAATCCCAATTCAGCCCCAAAAACAGAAAGGACTGAATTGGGAATTGTGTCCCCCGAATTCCGCGCCACGTTGCCCCTGGAAGTGGAGGTATGGGATTGGAAGGTTCCGGATGCGCACGATTTCCAGACTATTGTCGCCATTGAGCAATCGCCCTACGGCGTCGCAAAACAGTATAAGACCCCGCTGTGGTCCGCCAAGCACTGGGAGCTGATCGAGGCCAGCCTGCGCCAGCTTGCGCGTGCGGGCAATGGCGTGTGGTTCGTGCCCGTGCTCCTCGACACTGAATTTGGCAATAGAGATGTCTCAATGCTCAAGTGGATTCGGAAGAAGGACTCAGCCCTCGCGTTTGACTACGCCACGCTGGACCGTTACCTGGACCTGATCGTCAAAAACTGCGGCATGCCGCGCGTCATAGCGTTCGTGGTCATGCATGGGTTTCAAACGGGCGTGGAGGTCAAAGTCCTGGATGAGGCCTCCGGCAAGGATGAGCGCTTGAGCCTGGGCCCGGATGTGCCGGGCCGGGAGAAGTACTGGCAGCCTTTTGCCTGCTCTCTTTATAGCCACATGGCGGCCAGGGGCTTGGATCAAGCGATGTTCTGGGGCTATCCCTGGGACATGGACGGCGACCCGAAACTCAAACCCATGCTGCGCCAATTTGCGCCGGAGGTTTTCTGGATTTGTGGCTCCCATGACGCCAACGTAGCGGTGTCCGGTGGTCTGCCGGATCTTAGTTCGCCATTCTACGTGGGTTCGCCTTTTGGGGCGCGAGCCTGGGACGGCAAGACGGATCCTGATGCGGGGGCCTTCTACAAGGTTGTCGAGAATATCCAGAGCTTCCTGATCGGTGGGGAATCCCAAAAGGGCTGGAAGTACCGCGACCAGATCCTGCTCTGCACGCCGCGCACGGACTGCGGCGCCATCGTCGTGAACGGGACCAGCACGCCTTGGGCGTTCAGGATCTTTCCCGAGCGGGCGATCTTCACGGGGTATCAAGGCACCGGGCGCATGGGTGGCGACTATTGGGCCAAGTCCTATCATGATGGCTGCAAACATTCCGGCGGAGCGCCCGGATTCTCCATTATGAAGTGCCTCTGGCCTGGCCCGGACGGCGCCGAAGCGAGCGCCCGGTTCGAGGCCCTGATCGAGGGCCTGCAAGAACTGGAAGCGCGCATATTTGTCGAGCAGGCGCTCGACCGCGGGATTTTGCCCGCCGAGCAGGCGCGGCGAGTCACGGAGCAATTGGCCCGCCATTTCAAGGGCACCTTTGCGGTGGGCCTGGATTGGCAAGCGCGCTCAAAAGCGCTGTATCAGTTGGCGTCCGAAGTCGCTGCGAGCACCGGCCTGGATGTGGACAAGAGCGAATTCGCCCTGAACCTGAAAGCACAGGCCCAGGCGGCCATTAAGATAAAGTTGCGCAATTGGACGGACAAGCCGCGGCGCTGGAAGACTGAGTGCTCCGAGAAGTGGATTGTCCCTGCCAGGAGCGAAGGCTTGCTCAAGGGCAGCGAAGATCTCGAGGTCAAGATAAACGGAGCGTTGCTGGAACCCGAAAAGCAGAGCAATGGGATGCTGACCGTAACCGACCTGGAGTCGGCGCACGCTTACCAGGTGAAGATAGCCGTCCGCGTGGGGAAGGCAGGCCCTTAACTTTCCTCTTGGAGTTCGGAGGCCTGCGGTTAGACTGCATGGCAGGCCGTCAGGGGAGGGGCGCAGAGGGAATTTGCCGCTCTTCGTGTGGGGAACGTGCTATGCTAAAGACCAAGAGCAAGAAGGAGATGCGGAAGATCATCGCCGGCATGGTCAGGCGCATCGTCCGCGATTTCCATCCCGACAAAATCATTCTTTTTGGGTCGCAGGCCCGGGGGACGGCCGGGCCGGATAGTGACGTTGACCTGCTGGTGGTGATGCCTGTCGAGGGCTCGAAGCGGGAGAAGAGCATCCAGATCAGGGTTGCTCTCAGTGGTTCTGGCATCCCGCTCGACATTGTGGTGAGAACGCCGGAAAACCTGGAACGACGCTGGTGGATCCCGGGCACGATTGAACGGCCGGCGTTGCTGGAAGGGAAGGTACTTTATCAAAGAGCTTGACGATAAATTGCTGGAAACATTGCGCCAATGGGTCCTAAAGGCTGAGCATGACCTCAAGAACACGGCCCTTGCCTTGCGCGGCGGGCGGGAGTGCCCCACCGACACGGTGTGCTTTCATGCCCAGCAATGCGTTGAGAAGTACATGAAGGCATTTTTGGTCCTTAAACTGATTGACTTCCCCAAGACGCATGATCTTGATGATCTGGCTTGGCGCTCTCCTGACACACTCTTGCCTCTACTCAGTAACGAGGAGCGCGGGTGCTTGACTGAATACGCCGTTGTGGTGCGTTATCCGGGCGAAGGCGGGGAGATTTCCCTTGCCGAAGCCCGGCGGGCGGTTCGGCTGGCGCGCCAGGTCCGCTCAGCAATCCGCAAGCTGTTGCCCAGGGCCGCGCTGGCGGGCAGGAAAAGGGAGAGGAACACGCCGCGCTGAAGCTAGAAGCAGTAGGGGGACGTTCGTCTTTGGCCACGCCAAGCGAGGTCACTTCCCGTCCGGCGTGAGGATGACCTCGGTGGTCCGCTCTCCGACGCTGACCTTCTTGGCGACCGCTTCCCGGCCGGGAAACCGGTACTTGAGGACCACGTTGCCCTTGTAACGTACAGGCAGCAGGCTGCCCGGGCTGTGCCCTGCGACTGCCGCCATACCCGTCGCCACCGGGTTCTGCTCATCCAGCCAGCAGGACACCGTAACCGGTCCGGTCATTCCTTTGGGCAAGCGCAGCAGCAGCGCGGGCATGTCGCTCCGGTCATTGAAATAGACATGCAGCGTGCCATCTGCCAACAGCACTGCCAGGTCGCTGGAGTTGTCGCCGTTGAAGTCGCCCGCGGCCAGGGCCAGTTGCCCGATGCGCTGGTTGATTGTGGTGCGGGCGTCCCCGCCTGCACCACCAGCCCCGGCAGGCGGGACGCCTGCACCACCAAGGCGGACCTCGCCCTCTTCTCCGAACGAACGGAATCCCCGGTTGAAGTGGTAAAGCAGGGTGCCTGTGGGATAGGCCAGGCACAAGTCCGTCCGGCCATCGTGATTGAGGTCCAGCGCCTTAACGTCGCTGGCGTGCGGCGGGCACTTATAGCTCAGTGAGCCGCTGTAACGCAGCACCTCGGTAAAGCCTCTCTTCCCGTCGTTCTCCCAGAGGCTGTTTTTCTCCGGCCCAGCCAGAAAGATGTCCAGGAAACCGTCCTCATTGTAATCGCCCACCGCAGCCTTGGCCCCCTCACCCCCAACCTCTCTCCCCCCAGGGGCGAGGGGAGCAAGAGGCCCGGTGCAGACCGGCGAGCGCACGGGCTGCTCGAACCCGCCGGCCTTGCCCCGCCACAAGACGCCGGCGTCCTCGCCTGGCTGCAGGATGTCCACAAATCCGTCGTTATCCAGGTCGGCGACAATGCAGGCGGAGCGCCGGCCCACGTCTTCAGCATAAGCCGGCAGAGGAATCCTCTTCCAGCCTTTCTCGTCGCTGCCCAGGAGAACTGGAGTGCCCTCTGTGCTAATCAGAAGGCCAGGCTTGCCGTCGGTCGAGCACGGCGTCAGAGCCACGCAGTTCTGGACCGGGAACGACCATCCCGCGCCGGCCCCCTCACCCCACCCTCTCCCCTTTGGGGAGAGGGAAGGGTGAGGGGCGATGAAGATGTTGATGCTCTTGCCGTCAAAGCTGACGAGGTCCGCCAGGCCATCGCCGTTGATGTCGCTGAAGGCGAACTTCACACTTGAACTGCCGAGCTTCGCGGTGGTCCCAGGAAAAGCGTCGTCGAAGCCGGTTTCGTTGGCTTTGGCCACGAACAACCTGTCGCCAGCCGCGCTGCCAACGAACAGCGCAGTTTTTCCCTGCGGATACTCGATGGCTGCAAGCGTCGCTTGCGGATCCACCTTGGCCACGGCGCAGTGATCGGCCCAGCGCACACCAGCCGAGACGGGAACCTCGGCATTAGGGACGTTAACCAGGTACTTGCTCATGCGCACCAGCATGTCGGTGCCGCCGGCAAACGTGCCGGTCATCTGGTTCGCATAGCCGCCGATCTCCCAACGGTCCTTGCCGGCCTCCTTTGCAGATAGCCACATTCCCGAAACATGCACATAGGCCGCCCTTCCTTCCTCCTTTGGGCCTATGAACAGGATCACAGGGTTGGCGCCCTTGGCGGAGAAGAGCTCGGCTATGGCCTTGACATGGTCCGGGTTGCACTTGGCCAGGTCGAGCATCTGCGGGCCGGAGAGCTTCTTCCCTCCTTTAATCGGCTCAGAAACGCTCAGCTTCCACAGGTTGGTGTCCTTATCCTGCTCTACGGCACCGGCAACGATTATCTCGGAATCGTCAACCAGAAGCTTGGGAGGAAAACGCACATTGATCAACCCAAGGGTCGCAGGGGAAACCAGCAACAGCGCAAAGACTAACACCGCGCTTCTCGACATGGCCGCCCCTCTTTCAATTTCGGATCTCGGATTGAAGATTGTGGATTAGTCACGGGCACGACCTGCCAACCCGGAAAAGACGGACAGATCGTTGCTTCGCCAACGCCTCTCACCTGAAGAACGCCCTCGTCTCCATCATCCTCTTCTGACTTCACCCGTCAAGGGGCCAAACGGACAACATCACGGACCAGCGCAAGAACACGGGGTTGACCACGTTCCAATTGAAGGGTAGGTTCAACTTCGAGTCAAATGCCCATGCCCGTCTATTATATCATTATTTGCACCCGGATATATCCTTATCTTCGCCTGATACTATCCCCATCATATCTTGATGCGATCCCTATTATATCTTGAATCTATCCCTAAAAGGCCAGTAAATTAAGGACTTGGAGCAATGGAAACTATCTGGGACTTTCTCGTGTTGGCCTGGACGATTCACCGAAGAGGAAGCGGAGGACTTGAAGGGCCGCCAGAGAAAAAATGCCACAGAGGGCACAGAGGACACGGAGAAAGAACTTTGGATTTTCGAGAAGCCTCAATTCTGCCGTTCTCTGTGTCCTCTGTGGCTGATAGTTGTTGACAAGTGAGGAGACTCTGCATCCATGCGTTACGGACACTTCGACGACCAGCGGCGCGAGTACGTCATTGAGAGCCCTGACACGCCCAAGTCGTGGGTGAATTACCTCGGCGCCGGCGAATACTGCGGCATCATCTCCAACAACGCCGCCGGGTACAGCTTCCACAAGTCGGCGAAGAACGGCCGGCTGCTGCGCTTCCGCTTCAACAGCGTCCCGGCAGACCGGCCGGGGCGTTACGTGTATCTGCGCGACGACGACAGCGGCGACTACTGGTCGGCATCCTGGCAGCCCGTCGGGAAACCGCTGCGGAAGTACAAGACCG
>Ga0187861_10004092_pt1 | contig 12399 bp, 11 predicted proteins | sample June2016WEW_10_1_3_FD_132986 | JGI IMG/M metagenome (GOLD analysis project Ga0187861, IMG submission 132986) | Peatland microbial communities from SPRUCE experiment site at the Marcell Experimental Forest, Minnesota, USA - June2016WEW_10_100 | ecosystem: Environmental > Terrestrial > Soil >...
GCCCCAGTGGGCGAAGATGATCTTGTTGTCCGGGTTCTGGACCGCGAACTGGTAGGCCTGTTCCGGCCCCATCTTGCCCTTGCCGGGGTAGTAGTGGCCGACCAGTTCATTGGTGTGCATCAGGATGGGAAAGTCCAACTCCCGGCAGAGGGCGGTGAAGCGCCCTACCTGGCTCTGGTCGGCAATGTCGACGTGCACTGCAGATGGGATGATCTCTCCCGTCCCTTTGAGGCCGGCCTGGCGGCAGCGGACCAGCTCCTGTTCCATGCCCGGGTCCAGGGGAGGGACCACGGCGAAACCGATCAGGCGGTCCGGGTAGCGCCTGGCCGCATCGATGATGTAGTTGTTGCTTTCCCGGCACATTCCCAGATCGAGGTAGGGGAAACCGAACACCACCGACTTATCGATCCCGGTCTTTTCCATGTTCTCAAGCAGGGTTTCGGCGGTCGCAAACTTCGATTTGGGGCTTTCGTGCAGCATCTTGAAGTGAGCGTCCCGCTCCATGTTCCGCTTGATGTCCTGGATAAACTCCGGCGACAGGATGTGAACGTGGACGTCTATTTTCACACTTTCCACCTCCGTTGTGATGTTTGTTCTTGTATTCGTTACCGGCGCAGGAAAACCTTTTCGAAAACACGTTTTTTGCTTGGGCGCTCCTGGGATCGGGCTGGCTCTCGCGCCCCGGTGCTGTTAAAAATTCAGGGCACACGGCGATTTCGGGCCTGCGGCTCCTGCTGCCCCGGCCCGAACGCCTTGACTTCAATTTTTGATTGCGATACCGGTCCTGTTTTTGCTATGCTGGATGTAAAGCTCCCGGTACCCGGCACTGAACTGATTTGCCGGCTTCGATGAGCAACTCTCCCTGAATTGATCAGTCACGAATACTATTTTTAGAATAAAAACGAGGAGGAATGATTATGGCCGGAGAAGCTAACGACATTGCTTACAGGTTGATTGTCACTGCTGTGGACGGCTCGCCGTCATCATTGAAGGCGGTGGGTCATGCCGCCATGTTGGCAAAGCTGACCGGGGCGCGCCTCAAAATCATCTATGTTGTGGATACCCACATCACCTTTCAATTGGGCACCTATCAGCAGTTGGCCATGGAGACCCTCGAACAGGATGGCGCCCAGACGGTTGCCGAAGCGGTGAAGATCGCCAGGGATGCCGGGGTCAGCGACGTCGACGGCGAGGTGATGAGCGGCAGCCCGCGGACAGTGATCATCGAATGGGCGAAGGAGAACGACGCCAGCCTGATCATCGTCGGTTCCCACGGCTATTCCCGCCTCACCTATATTCTGATCGGCAGCGTGGCAGACTACGTGGTGCACTACGCCCACTGCCCGGTCATGGTCGTCAGGAGGTAAGACCGGGGTGGCGGTAATCGGCCTCTGCACGCTGGAGTTGTTTATAGGAGAGGCGAACTCTCTCAAGGATAAGCGGCGCGTCCTCAAGAGCATGCTCGAAAAGATCAGGGCGCGCTTCAACGTTTCCATTGCCGAGGTGGGACAGCAGGAGTTGTGGCAGCGGTCAACGGTGGCCTTTGCCTGTGTCAGCAACGAGCGCGCCCATGCCGACCAGATGCTCGGCGCTGTGGTACGGTTCATGGAACAGATGGACGCCCAGATCACCTCCTGCCAGACTGAAATATTGTGAATAAAACCCCTCCTTCCATCATAGGATTAATGAGACATTAAAAACCATATTAAGGAAGGAGAGGTGAACGTGTGGAATTTTGAGAAGTTGAAGGAGCAAGAAAAGGAGCGGCTCCTCTTTCATCTGCGGTTGGTATTTCTGGTCGTCATGGTGGCTGCTTTTCTGGTAGTGGGCGGAGGCTGCAACCTGACGGAAAAGCTGCAGGCGTTGGAGGGACAACCAACAGTTGACCAGGGCGTGCCCGACCTTAACACCGGAGGCCTGAGCAATCCGCCGCCCCAGGTGGAAAAAACCAAGGTGACGGTCTACTTCAAGGATAAGCAAGGCCGCTACCTGGTGCCCACCACCATTGAGGTGGACAAGGCGCCGGGGATTGCCAAGGAAATCGTGGACGCCCTCTGCCTGGGGCCTGCCCAGGGTGTTGACGCCATAGCAAGCATCCCGGCAGGTGTGCAGGTGCGCAGCGTCAATATCAAGACCAATGGCACCTGTGTGGTCGACCTGGCGGGATCTGTGGCCAAGGACAAGCTCAGGCCCAAGGATGAGGCGCTGGCGGTCTATGCCCTGGTGGACACCCTGACAGAGTTCCACAACGTGAAGCGGGTGCAGATCCTGGTTGGCGGCCAGAAGAAAGACACCCTGACAGGGCACATCCCGATCGATGAGCCGCTGCTCCGCAACCTGACCTTTGTTAACAAACAGGAATAGGACGTCCTCGATGTTGGCAGGCTTCCTGTGCTCCGCATTCCCGGTGTGCCGGCAGGCTTTCAGCCAAGGCGGAGCCTTGAGCCGGCCTTCAGGCCGGGCGCAGCCCGGATGCGGAGGAAAGCCCCGCCTGCACACCGGGAAGTTCGATGTTCGATTGGCCTTTCCCTTCGAATGCTCTGACGGTGCCAACGGTTGCGGCATGGGGTCTACCCTGAAGAGTTACAGAATTCGAAAAAAAACCGGCAGGTTTCTGCCGGTTTTTTAGCCGGGTAGGGGTTGAGTCTTATTTGTCCAGGGGTCCGACCGGTAGTATGGTTTTCTTGTAAACCGTGTTGAGTACGACTGCAGCAGAGACATACAAGGCGCTCAAGGCACAGATGATGCCCCAGTATCCACCCCATGTAGTGCATGCAGCATGTCCAAAAAAGCCTATGTCAAGCAGGATTTCCGTGATCTCCAACGTGGTGAAGATCACGCATACAGCGATGCTTTGCTTGAAAGACCCGATCCACATGTAAGTATTGAAGATAGTGAACCCAATCATAAAGATGCCGAGCGCCGCTCCTGTGCTGGCGCCGAAATCTACGACTTTGAGAGCCATCAGCAGGAGAACGGTGGCCAGAGCCAGCCAGAAGGCGCCGTACGAGGAGAAGGCGGTGGCGCCGAAGACGTTGCCAGTCTTGTACTCCTGCTGGCCGGCACACAGTTGTGCCAAGCCGCCGTAGAAGAAGGCCGGCCCCAGCACCACCAACATGGCAGCCCCAGGCAGGAAACCGGCGTTGAACATGCTCAGCATGAAGGTGGTCACGCCGAACCCCGCCAGACCCAGGGCGGCTGGGTTGGGAGTTGAGGCTGCCAGACTCATTTGTTTAACTTCGTCACTCATTCAAAGACCTCCTTCGCATTGGAATCATTAGATAAATACCGTTACAGACCAGTGATACCATACCAGGTGACCATAAAACATTTTTTGACAACCCCACAGGAACATATAAAGAGATCCTACCCGGCTTTCAAACTCTGTTGTTCCACCCCCTCCTCGGGATGATGCAATGCATGAACTTTATCGCACTAAACGGGCTGGATGGTGGTTCGTCTTGGCTAGGGTTCTTCTCAGAGTATGGTGAGATTAGACGAAAATATCGGATGAAAATAGGCGCTTTACCGTGGTGAGATCAAGAAATAAGGCGAAGGTGGGCGAATTCAAGTAATTATAATCATTATATATGGACAGGCAGGGTTTGTAAAGATCCTTTATTAAAAAATTATATACGCTCGACACCGAAAACATACCGCGCCCGCAAAAGCGTCCGGCACCACCTTGATTTGAACGTAGCGAACCGCGCCCGGCGGTGCTGGGCAAAAAATTGTGATATAATCTAACGTGCCGGGCTGGGTTGTCAGACAGGGAGATTCCAGCATCGGGAAATGGAGATGAAACTCTTTGGACAGCAGTCAACCCATCGGCGTTTTCGATTCCGGTGTGGGCGGTTTGAGTGTGGTCAGGCAGATACTGAAGCAGTTGCCGGATGAGAGCATTGTCTATTTCGGGGATACGGCCCGGGTTCCTTACGGCCCGCGCCCCTCTGCGGAGATTATCGCTTTCGGCGACCAGATCCTTTCTTTCTTGCTGCGGTTTGATGTCAAGGTGGTGGTTGCCGCCTGCAACACCAGCACTTCGGTGTCGCTGCCGGTGCTCCGCCGGAAGTACCACCTGCCCTTGCTGGGCGTGGTGGAGCCCGGAGTAAGGGCAGCCCTGCAGGTCACCGGCAACCGGCGGATCGGTGTCCTGGCCACCGCCGCCACCGTCAACAGCGGCTCCTATACTCGTGGCTTCCAGGCTTACGATCCGGGGGTGACGGTGTTTGCCCAGGCCTGCCCCCAGTTCGTTCCCCTGGTGGAGTCGGGGAAGATCGACGGTCCGGAGGTCCGGGCCGCGACCCGGCAGTATTTGCAGCCACTTCAGGAGGCCGGGGTGGATACCATAGTGCTGGGCTGCACCCACTATCCCTTCCTGGCGCCGGTGATCAGAGAACTGGCCGGAGAAGCGGTGGAGGTGGTGGACCCGGCCGAAGAGACGGTAAAAGAGTTGGCTGCCCTGCTTGCCTTACAGACGGACGCCGCCGGCGGGGATGGGCGCGGCCGCGCCCGGCGCTCCGGGCGGGAGCCCGCTTGCGGGCGCGGACCCGGCGCCGTTGCTTGCGGGCGCCGGGAACCCGCTTCAGCGGGTGCGGCGGCGCAGGGCCTGACAGAGCACCGCTTCTTCGCCAGCGGCGCTACTGCCTCGTTCTACTCCTCCGGTAGGCAGTTTCTGGGCGATTTCCCGTTCCAGGTCGAGCAAGTTAGCCTGAACGAGAGTAATTGCGAATGCGGCGCAGGAGGACAGTAGCGTGCGGGAACTCGGCGCAGACCTGATAGCGGACAAGGTGGCCGCTCTCTGCCAGGAGGCTAATTTTGACCTCCCACCCGATGTGCTGTCTGCCCTCGATGAGGCCGGGCAGCAGGAGGATTCCCCCACCGGGCGGCGCATCCTGAACGAGCTCTGTGCCAACGCCGGGGTCGCTGCATCGGGGCGGGTCCCCGTCTGCCAGGATACCGGGATGGTACTCGCCTTCGTGGAGGTCGGCCAGGATCTCCATATCACCGGCGGGAGCCTGGCTGACGCCATCAACCGGGGGGTGGCCCGGGGCTACCGGGACGGTTATCTGCGCGCCTCGGTGGTTGCTGATCCTTTGCGCAGGGTGAACAGCGGCGACAACACCCCGGCGGTGGTCTATTACGACATCGTGCCCGGGGACGGCTTCCGCATCACCATCATGCCCAAGGGATTCGGCAGCGAGAACTGCACCGCCCTGGGCATGTTGAAACCTGCGGACGGATTGGCGGGGGTCAGGCAGTTCGTGGTGGCGGCAGTGGATCGGGCCGGGGCGAACCCGTGTCCGCCGGTATCGGTAGGGGTCGGCCTGGGGGGAACGGCGGACAAGGCCCTGCTGCTAGCCAAGAAAGCCTTGCTGCGGCCGCTGGATGAGCCCAACCAGGACCCGAACCTGGCTGCCCTGGAAAGCGAGTTGAAGGCGGCGATCAACGGCCTGGGTTATGGCCCCGAGGGGCTCGGCGGCCGGGTGACCGCCCTGGCCGTGCATGTGGAGACTTATCCGACCCACATCGCCGGGCTGCCGGTGGCGGTGAACATCGGTTGCCACGCCCTGCGGCATAAAACCTGGATATGGTCCGGGCAATAGCAGCGCGCATTACAAAAGCAAATTGTGCAAGGCCAGCCGGATTGACAGCAAGGCGGCATATAGAATGACCCAGCGCTTAACATAGTCCAAAACACTACTTGGACAAAGAACCGTCCCCCTGTCTGCTCCTGGAGGAGATAGAATGGATGAATGCATGCGGATTAAGGCGCCCTTCGATGCGGAAACGGCAAGGGCGCTGCAGGCTGGACAGCAGGTGCTGCTGTCCGGAGTGATCTTCGGGGCGCGTGACCAGGCGCACCGGCGTTTTGCCGAAACCCTGGCTCGAGGCCAGGACCTGCCGGTAGATCTGAGAGGGCAGGTCATCTACTACGTGGGACCGACTCCGGCACGTCCAGGCCGGGTCATCGGAGCGGCGGGGCCGACCACCGCCGGGCGGATGGACGCCTTCACGCCCCAACTGCTGGCCTACGGAGTGCGAGGGATGATCGGCAAGGGCGACCGCAGCCCCGATGTGATTGCGGCCATCCGGCAGAACGGCGCCGTTTACCTGGCGGCCACCGGCGGGGCCGGCGCCCTGCTGTCGCACTGCATCAAAGAGGCGCAGGTGGTCGCCTATCATGACCTGGGCACCGAGGCGCTGTGGCGCTTCGTGATCGAGGACTTCCCCGCCACCGTAGCCATCGATAGCCGCGGCCGGAACCTGTATCAGACTGGCCCTGCCAGCTATCGCCAACTCCATACCTACTCCCCTGTCAATCTCTTCCACAGAGGCAGGTTTTCCGGAATATAATACCATGAGCACAACTGTTATTTTTTAACCATGAGCACAACTGTTATTTTTTAGAAAGGCACCCCTTTAATCCCGGTAACATATAATATAAGCGGATTTGGCATAGATTTATTTAAGGAGGTATAAAAATGCCATTAATTAAGCTTTGTGCCTATGAAGTCACCTCATTCGATCCAGTCTTAGCCATAACGTTGACCTGTCACGACCCTTGCTTCACGCCTGTCGCACCGGGTAACCAGTGCAACGTTTGCTGTTATGATGCCAAACTGGATTTGAGCACAACGCCGCCGACGCTACGCTTTTCCTATGATGCCCAGTTTGAATATGCCTATCTCGACAAGCACCACCGCGAGAAGGACGAAGCTGACCTTAAATGCGTCTGTTCATGCACCTTCCTGGATTTCTGCGATATAACCGGACAATCGGCTTGCATTACTCTGCCTGCCGGTGTCACCCTCTGTCCGTGCGGGTGCGGCGAACCCAAAGTAACCTGCTCTGCCACCTGTGACCCCGGCAGCATCGAAACGACGCCGACTTCTGTTTCCGGCCAAGTTACCATCTCCCTTCATGTGACCAATCTCTGTGATCCCACGATTGTTTGCGTAGAAACTGTTCCGTGCAGCGAGGACCGGATCAAATACTACGCTGGATGATCAGGGGGCATAGCTTAGCTTTGAAGGTTGGTTCAATTTATTCATAAACCCGGGATGTGCCATGCCCCGGGTTTTGACGTGCTTAGACAGTCAACAGATCGCGGGTTCAGCGCCCGGCGCCGGGCCGCGGCAGAACATCTTGATCAACAGGTCGATGGCCTGAATGATGCAGGTGAAGTTTCTCGGCGCCGGCCCCTTGACAACCTCGTCGCAGGCCATGTCCAGGTAGCGCAGGCTGTCCTGGAAGCGCAGCATTTTGGCGCAGGTTTTGGCGACGGCGCTGATGCTCACGGGATTCAGGAGCCCCTTCTCCTCTAATATCTGCTCCAGCGGGACATCCAGTTTATCGCTCAAAATGACGATGCCTTCAATGGCTTGCTCAAATCCCCCGGGCAGGGCAGTGGCTTGAAAAAGCAGGTCGGCAGCTTCGGAGAAGAGACCCCGCTGCGCCAAGACCGTCCCCAGGGAGTACATTGCCTTGAAACTTCCCGTTCCCGGGCTGGCAAGGTACTTCTGCCAGGGGGCGTCACCCAGTTCCAGGCAGCGGCGCAACAGCGTTTCTGCGGCCTCTGTGTTCCCCAGGGCGCTATGGGCAACTGCCAGCAGGTAGGTCAAATCGGTATAATCCGGGAAGAGTCCCGATGCCTCCTCCAGGATTCCCACTGCACAGTTGTAATCCCGGGTATTGATCAGGGACAGGGCGTAGTAATAGAAAAAGTCCGGCGTACAGGCCATATCGCTCAGCTTGCGGCAGGCTTCAAAGCGGTCTGATGCCGCGTCGAAGTCCCGGGCGTAGAAAAGCTCCGTGCCCAGCAAGTAGTTGCAGGTGAGGCGGTCCTCCTGCAGACCCTGGTTGATGGCATCGATTTTCCACTGTCTTTTTCGGGCGATGCTTTTTGGTTCTGATTGGTAGTGTAGGTGGTTGACGGTGATCTCTGCCGGGGCAACGGTTTGGCCGGATGCCTGCAGTGATGTGACTACCTCTTCACCGGCCGCTCCCCGGTAGCGAGCATCCGGGCCGTGCCCGCCTTGCCGGGTACCCGGGGCGGGTACCCGGCGGAACAGCCTGCAGCTTCCGGTAATGTGGCAGTTGGCAGGGGATATGCTGCCATCGAGGAAGGTGCAGATTTTCAGGATATACCCGCCCTCATCCGGCGGGGCCTTCTTGAGCAACTCCACAATCTGTTTTTTGCTCTCTTCCGGCAGCATCTCATCGGCGTCCAGAACCAGGACCCACTCTGCTGAGGCCTGATCGAGGCTAAGATTGCGCACCACGGAGAAACTGCCGGACCACGGGGTGGCGAAGACCTTCGCTCCATGCTGGAAAGCGATGGCCGGGGTATCATCGGTCGAGCCCGTATCGACGTAGATCACCTCCCTGGCGATCTCGTTGATGCCGTGAATGCAGTGGCGAATATGGTCCGCCTCGTCCCTGCCAATAATGCAGGCACTGATCCCCGGATAATCCTTGGGGATGGGGCGCCCCTGCAGCCAGTCCCTGTATTCTTCGGCCGAAGTCCCGCAGTAGTTCGTTTCTGTTGGATACCAGGCGGGGGCGGGAGGCATGGCGAAATACCTCTGCAGGCATTCGCCGGCCTGTGAGTACCAACCGCAGTGCAGGTAACAGAGCATCTCCAGGAGAAACAGGTCGTTGAAATTCCCGTAAATACCCTGGTAGTATTTCAGGTGCCTGACAGCATCACGGTACCTGGACATGTCCATCAGGGTGGTAGCGGTTCTGAGAGCAAGGATTGGGGCATACCCCAGGTTGGCCGCCGTCAGTTTGGCGGCTTTTAAAAAGCAATCGAGGGCCTTTTCCATTTCCCTGAGGCGGAGGTGCTCCACACCCAGGTTGTAATAGAAGAAACCGTCTTTTTCTTTATCTGCCGTGATACCCAGGAGTTTCAGGTTTCTCTTGATTTTTGCCTGGATGTTGGACTGCTGCCCGTTGTAACCGTGGTGGATGATCGAGATGCTGCACTGCCCGATGCTCTGCTGGCCCTTATTGGCAATGATCGAGGTGGCGATCTGCTCATGGATCCGGCCCTCGAAACGAAAGGCCTTTCTGTTTCTGAACAGGCGCACGCTGGGAGCGAGGAACTTGGAGCCCGTTTCCGTCAGGTTGGACACCTGGATGAAGTAGGCTTCATAGCGGCTGTCCCGGATCAGCGCCCGCAGCTCGGAGCCGCTCCCGGGGGCCAGTTCCTCGTCGCAGTCAAGGAAGAGGATCCAGTCCCCGGTCGCCCTATCGAGTGAGGCGTTGCGGGCGAGGCTGAAATCATCCTGCCATTCCGTCTCGATCACCGTCGCTCCCATGTCCCGGGCAATGTCTACGGTATCGTCGGTGGAGCCGGTGTCGACGACGATGATCTCGTCCACAAAATCCTTGACGCTCTGCAGGCAGCGCCCAATATTCCCGGATTCGTTTTTGGCGATCATGCAGAGGCTCAGAGTCACCTGTTCCATCGTTACGTCATTCCCACCTCTCACTTCTCAAGGCAGCAGGTCCTGTTTAAGCCGTTGTGCCTTGTGTCTCAGGGATGCCAACCTGAACAGCTCCTTGCGCAGTTCCACCTGTCCATTTTCCAGGTCAAGCATCCTGGTGATGTGCAGCAGACACTGGCTGGCAAGCTGTTCCAGAGCGCAGGCGGCATAGAGTTCATTGCCGGGCTCCTGCAGACCAGCCTGAGCGAAGTACACGAAGGCCTGGTCGTGCCTGTCGAGATTGGCGCATGCCGTGCCGAGCAGGTAGTAGACACCGGCTGTGGCGATACCGCCGTGCAGGGCGTCCTCCAGTTGTTGCAGGTCCTCCCGGCTGTAACCTGCCTCCTTGATGTCAAGCAGTAGCCGGGCAATTGCAGGGTGGTCGAGGTGGAAGCCGTTTTCCAGGTATTTTGCCACCTCACCCTCATTCAGACCCTTTTGCCTCATCAGCGAGCATAACTGGGCAAACAATTCATATGCAGGCCTGATTCTCAATACCTGTTCGAGATAGGCCACGGCCTCATCGAGATCCTGTTGACGGGCGCAGACCTCGGCCAGATTCTGAAGCGCCAGGTGGCCGGTGACCCCCTCGGTGGTGACATATTCCGGCAGGGCATGGAAGCGAAGGCACTTTAAAAAACTGTCTTTTGCCTGGGCCATCAGGTTCAGGTCAAAAAGAAGCTCCCCCTTGATAAAGTACAGGTCAGGGTAGTCGGGAAAACAGGCCAGGCCCTCGTCGATCAGGTTGAGCGCTTGCGCGAAGTCACCCAGGTCGCCCAGGCAGATGGCGTAGTTTCGGAAAAACGTCGCAGTAAACATGTCTCCGGGATCGAGATGCTGCCTGACCGCTTCATAATGGTGGCGGGAGTTTTCCAAATCTCCCAGGGCATAGAAGCTGAGGCCGAGATTGTAGCCCAGGAAGGGATCGCCAGGTCTCTCCGCCAGTGCCTGCTTGAGGATGGAGATGTTGCGTAGCGTCTTCTCCCTGCGCTGCCCGGTATCCTGGCCGACTGTGCCCTCATGACTATCCATGCGCCATACACCTGTTGATCCAGACATGATTGCTACCTAATTACGATATGAAAAATTTAGGAGAACTGTTACCGAGAGGAATCACATTTCTTTGTATTTACCGTATAATGTATCACCAGTCACGATTAACCAATTGACTGTACTCTTAAAAAATCTTCATCAGGAGGGAAACCATATGCCAATTACGCCAGGCGAATGCGGATTTACAGTGATCGCAGGGGTGACCATACCAACCTGCCCGTCGTTTACCGCCAAGGACTGCATCCTGGTCAACAAGGTCTACGACCAGTGCTTTACCGAGGAACTCGTAACCAGCCAGATACCTGTTTCATCGGCCTGCCCGGGCGTCACCATACCGGCGGGCGCCGCCGTTGCCTGCAGCCCTATTCCGGGTAGCGCAACCTGTACCTTCGCCGGGACAGTGGCGGTGACACCGCCACTGACGCCGTATTTCGAAGAGGTGCTGGTGATCAACTCATTCCAGGTCAGCGCTCCCATTCTCGTGGCCGGCGTAACGGTCTGCACGCCCACTCTCACCCTGGCGGGAGCGGCACGGGCAGATCTGTGGGTACCGCCCGGAACTAATATCACGTGCGATATCCTGAGTTTCGGCGACTGCACCTGCACCTTGCTCGCCAGCCCGACAGGCCTGCCGGTAGTGCTCGCCTGCACCGGCAAGATCTGCAAGGAGATCCAGGTGACGGCCCCTGTGAAGCTGCTGGTGCCGAGCTACGGCTTCTGCGAGGTACCGGCATGCACCTTCTTGGCACAACCCGGGTTCGCGTGCCCGCCCACGCCGCTCTTCCCGCCGGAGCGTTGTCAGGGCACCCCGACGGTCGTCCTGTTGGGCCTGGGCATGAACGGCCCTGCTTCGGGCGTGACGGTTTACATCTACAGGGCCGGCGTACAGGTCGCCATCGCAACCACCGACCTGACCGGAACGGCGAGCTTCCCCACGATCGGCGGCTTAGAGGGCGCCATCGACGTTGTCCAATTCACGTTTCTGGGCAAACTGGTATCGTTCCCGATCCCGCTCGAATTCGTCGACGTTGTGGGAGTTGCCCACGACAGCGCCACAACCTGCTCGCTCATCTTCACTCAGACCGGAACCACCACGACAGGGTTGCCCATCCTCACCGTCACCATCAACGGCTTCCTGGCGACAGGGACGGTCGACCCCAGGTAAGGCTCAGACCGGGTATCGCTGGCAAAGGCAGCGGACAACCGCTGCCTTTGCTGTGCTTCATTGGGAATGCGGAGCACGGGAGCAGTCAGCGGGCTTTTCAGGAGGATGGTAGCGGATCTTGCTCAGGAATTCACAGGGGTTCTCCACCCAACTGGGCAGCTTGACTGTGCCTTCTCACCCGCCGGCGCCAGGCGGTTTCGGCGGTGGATTATGAATGACTGCTTCGAAACCGGGCCGGCTGGGGATCTGCTCCAACGGCATCTGAACAGGTACCGGCGGGCACCCCACGCCGCCCCACCCGCAAGCGGGTTCCCGGGCGGATGCCCGCGGGTACCGGGTAGCCTCCGGGTGAGGGGCGTTGAAATATCCCTGGCGTTCACTTGTATTGGGGCGCTGCGACCTGTGCTGTTCTTGTATGGCCCTTGCAGCCTCCCGGGCGTGCAGGATGTTCAATACCAATTCGGTCACCTTGGCTGTGTTCAATACTTCGGGCTCTCCCTGACCAGGCGGTATTGCGTCCTGCTTAGGGGCGTTTGACCGCTCTGCACACGCTTCCTGGCGCGCCGCCTCATCTTTGGACGCTTTTTCTTCCTGGCGCCGGCTGATGATTTTCTGCACCAGTTCAGTCATCGCCTCCAGATCGAGGGAAGTCTTTTCTTCCTGGCGCCGGCTGATGATTTTCTGCAC
>Ga0187861_10004093_pt1 | contig 12397 bp, 13 predicted proteins | sample June2016WEW_10_1_3_FD_132986 | JGI IMG/M metagenome (GOLD analysis project Ga0187861, IMG submission 132986) | Peatland microbial communities from SPRUCE experiment site at the Marcell Experimental Forest, Minnesota, USA - June2016WEW_10_100 | ecosystem: Environmental > Terrestrial > Soil >...
ATGCTGTAAATAAACTCGTTACAAAAAACAAGTGTCAAACTCGGGATTTAATACTACTGGGAACAATAACAAATCTTTTCTCACGGCTCTTTAGTTCCCTGTAGTCATCCGGATATACATAATGTTCGTGGCTGTTCATGCTATAAGTGGCCTTAGTTCTTTCTTCTAGGACTTCAATAATTAACTCAAATCATTTAAAAAGTCAAAAATAAAAAAAATAAATTAAAACCACCTTGAGAAACATAAACCGGATCATATCGGCCTGGTCAAGGTAAACCGGAATAGGATTGACTTTTAAATTTACGAAGTGCGAAAAAATTATGAAGGGAGAAAGACCGTTTGTTCCCATTTCTATCCTTGTTCGTTTTCGGGAGGAATTTCCTTGTCCACACCCCATTTTTTTATAAGATTATCTAATCCTTCCTCTAACTTTTTTTTTGCATCTTCCTTTCTTTGTTGATCCTCATTAGTTGGAGGAACATTCTCGTCTTCTGAAATTTTAGATAATCTATCTATTATTTCCTGTAACTCTTTTTTAGTCTCTTCTTTTCTTTGTTGATCCTCTGGTGAAGGAATTTTTGCCCTTTCCAGTTTGTCTATAAGGGATTGGATTTTTGCGGATACGGGTTTTGTCGGTTCTTCCTTTTGACCCTCTTTTACTATATCTATTGATTCGGTCAGGGTCTTTCTTTCACTTAGATATTCCTTTATCGCATCTCTGATTAGATAAAAACCAATTGGTGTAAGAATGAGAAGAAATAATCTCTTTCCAACTTTATTCCGGATTAAGTCCCCTAGACTGTCAAAAACTTGTTCTTTAGGTTTATTTATTTCTGGATTGTCTTTCAGGTAAACTATATTTCTTGGATAAGGATGGGTTAAGTTTTTCAGTTCATCGGGTATTTCTCCATCCTCAGTTGCGTCTGACACGAAATTTTTTCCATTAACTGTCGTAAAGTTGTATGAATAATAATAGTATGTATTTGGTTCGCCTTCATCCGAATCGTAAGACTCCTCTTCTTTTGCATAGGTGATATATCCTTTTGTAGTTATTCCTTTAGTCATTAATAGATATTCATGAAAGGGATTTCCAACCGAATCAACCGCAATCCAAACCACTACAAATAATAATAAAACACCCCAAAAACTCTTTTTGATTAAATTGGAAATAAGTTTCCCTTGTTTCTTGATTATGAACCATATTGATAAAAAGGTAAAAAGTGCGATAACGCTGTCAATTATCCGCCAAATTTCTCTATGAAATCCAAAAGGTTTGAACGGGTTAAAAAGGATTGCAACAGCGCAAAAGTAAATAACTGATATAATACCTTCTCGTCTTGTCTTATACGCAAAATAGAGTGATGTACTAAAGAGAGTCCAACGGACAAAAGTATAAAAGACATAATGTTGCCTTGTTGTCACAGCAACAATTAGTATCACTAAAACACATATTTTCAGTGCAATATCTACTATACTATTAAACTTAGTATTTTTCATATTCAAATTAACTTATTTCCCGTTGTTGTAATTTACTTGAGTCAATCATAATTTCATTTTAAGAACAATAGACATGGTCAGCAGTTTACTTTTCAGCGTTAGTTTCTATCTGATCCATTATTTTTGAAACATAATAGAATCTTTTGTAGGAATCATCAAAATCCTTATAATAGTCTACACGAGTTTTCCTTGATAGGGGAGACAATAGAATACCAAAAGTGCCTAACCATCCTCCATAATTAAACGCTAAATTATTGTATAAGAAATTAGCCGCCTTAGGCCAGATATAACCAAATATTGCACCCACTACTACAAGAAGAACAATCCACATAATAGGCGTCAGGATAATACGACCAATTATCGCAGGGCGTATCATTTTATTTTTAATTAATCGGACTGCATGGGGAATACCCAAAAGGAGAGGTAGCCAAATTTGAGAGGTTATAAACAATGAAATGAAATATCCTAAAGGTGTCCATAATATTGCAGAAATACCCTGCACCCCAATCATGACGCCAGTTAACGCACACAAAAGCAAGGCGAAAATCTTTGCCATATTGTTGATTATTAATTATGTCTAAATATTAATTTGAATAACTTATTAAAAATATTTTGCGATTTTTTTTCTTTCAGAAATGACGAGTTTTTAGAACCAGTTTCTTTCAATGATTCTTCTTCTTGATATAAATATGATATTTCATCTAATTTCCCAACATCACAAGAAAGGTTGAGGTATTCAAAGACTTTATGCCAAAATTTCGGATCACTCTTGCCAATTTGTTTTAGATACTTTAAAAATGAATCAAGAGTCTCGATCTTGTCACAAGAATTTCTTTGTTCTTCTTCTGATTTAAAAGTTATATTATGTTTCTCTTGTTTATAATTTTGACTACTCTTATCAAGTTTTTTTAGTTCCGAAAGAAAATAGTCAGACATAAAACTCATAGGGTACATTATAATACCTTGATCTGCCCAGGAGACATAATTCTCGACAATTGGATTAGAATAATAAAAACTTCGTGCAGTAAAAAGTTTAGTAGCATTTGCAAAATCATTAATATCCAATTGAGAGGTGCTATAATAATGCCCAATTGTTGGATTCTGCATCAGATTAATGTAACAGTTAACTATTTCTGAGGCTTGGTCAAGTGACATCTTTGTTTTGTTCATTATTAAAATCTCTTTTGTATTTATACACCCTGTTGTCTGATAACAAGAAAAAGCAATATATCTTATAATGAAAAGAAAGCACAAGTAAACATATGCATTTTTTCTATATGAAAATATTTTATCTTTGAAAAAATTATGGAAGAAGAAAAAATAATCCCTAAACTTGATTTTGATGCTTACTTTGAAAAAGTTTGGTCGAATTTAAAAGATATTGACATTAAGACAGAAGAAGGGAAAAAGGAATTTACCAGAAGTATATTTAAACAGTTTTTTGAGATTTTTAATAATACGGGTGAGTTGGGTAAAATACTAATAGAATTAATCGAAGATAATCAAGCTAACATTAAGAATTTAGAAGAGCTTGTCGAGGAAATAACTAAACGGACTACAGAAAAACAAGATTATTTTTCCAAGTTATTGGAAGCACAAGGAGAATTAGCTAAATCAGCAAGTGATGCCGCAAAGTTAACATTAGAAATACTAATGAAACCCAATAGAAGATAGTGTTCGTATTAAAGGCATGTATTGGGTTTGAATATATCACTTGATTCTATTCCCAAAATTTTGTAAATTGCATGTGTGTTTCCTTGTGATTATTAAATCCATATAGTAACCAATAAAATAGTTTTATAAAGAACCTTTTATTTATACAAGCATATACGTTCCGTGAGACTTTCCTTAAGTTTCGATCGGATTTTGCATTGACTTATCAGCAGTTTTTTTTCTTATGGTACCTCTTTGATTGCAAGTTTACTGAAAAGTTCAGGACTTGTGATCTTTTAGTCCCTGGGACTCATGTAAGTAATACCTACTATTATATAAGGAAATTAAGAAATAAAGGGTATTTGAGGAAAGAGGGAGTTCATTACATATTGACTGAAAGGGCAATGACAAATTTTAACAGGTTTCTAAATGTATATAAGAGAAGGATCTCTTCACCGTTTAGATGGAAATGAATCGTTCCAGTCTTTGTCTTTCTGTTTGCAGGTGAAAATTAAATTCATATAGTATATTGTCGAGAACCGATAAACCGGAAGAACAGACAAAGTATGATTCAATTATCTGATTCTCACAATAGTTGAATGATGTTTGAGGAATAATTTTCAGGATAAAAAATGGAATTTTATCAGTTCAGACGTTTATTTTTTAAGTTCAAGGGTATTTAAGGGGAATTAGTTGAACTTTTTCCTGGAAATGAATCATGTACGGTTGCAAGTGCATTTAATAGGGTTGTTTTAGCCTCTTGTCTCTCCAGAAAAAGTGTTTTTTGCGAACCCGTGCCATCAAAAAAGTCGAAGGTTCAAAATAATTTTGATTTATTTATTTTATTAACTTACATGTAAAAGTTGTTGTTTCCGCTCTGCAAAGTACGGGATTGTATTGAACAGGGTCAAAGTATTGACCTCATTTTCAATTATTCTATTTTTTCGGTTTCTTTGGTTGCTATCAATGTTCCTGCATTTGTGAGCCAATTTATAACCTACAATCTTCGCACTGCAGAACTTTGAACCTGGTTTTTGGTTTGAAATATCCCTTCCACAGGTTGAACAAACCCGTCCAGATGAGTTTATAGTTGGTAACTCTTCCCCGTTAATGAGGTTTACAGGTTTTAACCCTATACTTGAACGGTTAATTCCTGTAAAGTTCAATTTTACAGGGTCGGTTAATTCCTGTAAGATTTCGGGGACGGGTTGTAAAAGTTCATTCCATTTTTGAGTAATGAGGTTCCCGATTGTTTCCTGAATGTTTTGTTTCCCGTATTTGTTGACCAATTCCCGGAAACGGTTTCTTCTCTTGTAATAGTTTTCCGGGTTTGTTTCCTTTAGGTCGTTCCAATAGGTAGGTATTTGTCCCTGGGTTAAAATGGTGTATTCTGGCGGGGTTAAATCGTTCTCTTGTATGGTACTGTCATAAAACAGTAAATCGTTAAAATTGGCCTGTATAAGTTCTAACAATCGGTTAATTTTGGTCTTGTTTGTCAGGTCTGAAAGGGTTGAAATGTCAAGGGTTTTCAGGTTGTTCATCTTTACATATTTCAGTTCAAACCTTAATATGTTTTCAGGTTGTCCGTATTGTAACCCTTTGTTGTAAACCTTTACAAAGTATCTTTGATATTCGCACTCCCGGAAATATTTTTTTTCACTTTGTTCCTGGGTGAACGGGTTTCCTTTATGGTTTATAATCGACCGTAAAACGTCATTAACCGGGATTGGGGAAATAACATTAACCCCGGTTTCAATGTTTTCAATTTTGCAGTTAACAGGGTTGAGGTTAAACCGGTCGGAAATATCCTGAATAGTCCAGACTAAAGATAAAAAGGTATAATCATTATAGTTTTGATCTTTCCTGTTGTTTGTGATATTCCAGTATTTGTGCAAACTCCCTGAAAGGTAGGTGTACTGATTGTTTATTATGACAATGGTTAAACCGTTAAACTTTGACCGATATTCTTTTATTTCCCCTGTCCTTGTGTTTGTTTTTTGTTCCCATTCCAGGAAAGGGAGTTCCCGGAGTGCGTTAATATCCGGGTTAAGTACCTTTATTTTTACAAAATCAATCAATGGCACCTAAGTTTTTTTGGCTTTGTTTTTCGACTAATTCTTTAAATCTAACATTCGCTTGGTCGAAAGTTCTACAACTCCATGCAGTTTTACCAAAATCTTCATTTCCTGGAAAAACTTCTCTTTCCGGTATGATTTTGCCTTTGAATAAAATTTGGGGTTTAACTTGGACTTGAAATACCTCAAAATAATTCAAATTTTCAGCAACCTCTTGACGGTAGATGCATACTTTACCAGTTCGGAGTACTTTGGTATAGGTGAACCCGTTTTTCTTTAAAATTAAGGGTAGGGGTTTCATTATTAAACCCTCCCATGTTTGTACTTAAATGCCTGAATTTCCTGAACGGCGTTGTTGACCTCCGCCGTCTTGTAAAGGATACGCCCGCCAATCCTGTAAGATTGTAAAGTTCCATCCTTTGAATAATAGTGAAGTGTGCTGAGGGAAATTCTTAATAGTTTACAGACCTCTGTCCGGGTCAAATATTCACTCTTTGCGTTGGTTTTTGAAGGCTCCGGCTTGAATTGTCGCAGTTTTTCTTCAACAATAGTCCCGATAATATCCTGGAAGTCTTTTAGAGGCGTACTATGTAAAATGATTGTTTCCATAATTTACTGATATTTTCAGCAAATTTCGAACAATCTGTACCCCTTCTACAATCCGTATACAGTCCGGACTGTATGGAATAATCAATAAAATTAGGCTATTTCAGATGTATCTGGAATTGTGAATTTCCCTTTTTTGGTGTTGGTTAAGGCGTCCGGGTTTCTCATTGCACGGGTAAAATATTCAAGGTCTACATCGATGTCAAAATGTTCTAAACACAATTTCGCAAATCCGCTGTAACTCCATTCTGTACCATATTTAGGGGGTTCTATATATCCCTTTTCTACTAATTCTCGAAATAAAAATGTAAAAACCGCCGGTGATTCCTTCCATTTGATTTTTTCAACCCGGGTTCCTGTTCCCTTAACCTCCGCCTTCAATTCTTTCCGTTTTTCTTCGATCCATTCATGAACCCTATCCCTTTTCAGTACTTTAGATTGATCTCTCAACTTCGTTATATATGAAGTATGTTTCCCATCATCGGAAACTAAGGTTATTATTTCCTCGCCGGGAATAACAAAAGGTTTTGAATAATGAGATTGATAATGAAATTGAAAAGAATTCATTACAATGCTGATATGATCAATAAAATCAAGTTTATTTCCGCAATATTTTTCAAAATGATAATCAAGAAATTCAGTAATTTTTGATGGGGGGTCAAGTTTGAATACTAATTCTTGAAACTCGTAATCACAAAAAAAATCAGGATTATAGTTTTCTCGGGGCGTAGTCTTTCTTATTACCTGTTCTTCCTCTTTAAAACCACCTGAAAACCGTTCAATAAATTGTTCATATGTATAAAACGTTAATTGATAAGGACTTTCCTTCTTTTCTGTTAGGTATTTCCCTGAAAAGTACTTTTTATATTCATCCATTTTGCCTGTTTTGGTTTGAACGCTAACAAAGTTAAGAATATTAACCCCCGGTTAATTTCTGTAAGGCCGTTACTTTTTTACTGCCTTTAATGGTTTTATGAAATAGGGGTGTATACTCAATTTATCGGCGTTCTGTTCCTGGGTGATCTTTATGTATTTCATGAACGCCTTTTCAGTCCGGTGTCCGGTGATCTTCATTATTGAAATGGCGGGAACCTCAGCTAAAAACATATTAGTAGCAAATGAACGGCGGGCGGTGTGAACGGTAACGAGTTCCCATTTCTGTTTTTTCTGTTCAAAACTTAACCCGCCCTCTGTCTTATTCAGAATAACGATTTCCTGAAAGTGTTTGACATTACAAAGTATTTTCAGGTACTCGTTCATTTTTTGGTTACTGATCGGTCGGGGAGTTCCTCCGTTGTATTTCTTCAATATCTCCTTAACCGTCCAATGCAGGGGAATTATAACCGTTTCACCGGTCTTTATGGTCTTAACCTTTAACTGTGTCCCGCCTTTAATGAATTTGTCCGGTGTGAGCTGTGAAAGATCGGAAAATCGCAAACCTGTATAACAACCAATTAAAAACAAGTCCCGCACCCTGTCTAATTTCTTATTCTCCGATAAATCCAATTCGTAAAGGGTCAAAAGGTCGTTATCATTCAGGTAAATTGTTTCAGGTGTTTCCTCTATGGTTTTAAATTTCCTGTGTTTGTGTCCCTGGTTTGTTGTATAACCTTTGTCATTTGCATAGTTCATAAAAACTTTGATCTGTTTAATATGTCCTCCAATGGTATTTTTAGAATATCCAGTTAAAATAGTCTCTTTAGTTTCCCTTTGAGTGTTTTGGAGGAATTTTATAAAATCTTCGTAAAAATCCATATTTATATCTTCCAGGGTAATATCTTTCCCTTTAAAATCCTGATATTTCTTCAATACGTTGAGCGTAGTCCCGTAACTTAATTTAGTACGGGGTTTCTTAACAGTCGCATCGATGTACTCTTGTACTGCACTCAAAAAGGTGTGTTTTTGGATTGTTTTTATTGCACCTGGTCTAAGGATCGGGCGGAGTTCCTCCGTTAACTGATCCAGGATAACCCGGCCGTTTTTGTCGATATGATCCCGGGCGGTGTTCATGACCCGGGTTTCAATCTTACCTAAATGGGTGTTTAAGTTTTGCAGTTCTGTTTTGAGGGGCTTTATTTCCTTTGCCCGGCAATCCAACGAATTCCATAATTTAGGGTTAATCTTTTCGCCGGTTGAAAGTTTGATCCGGTCTTGTTTGTATCTATAAACAAGGAAAATCGGGGTTTTAATCTTTGACCTCCGGGCGTTTTCCCTGACAAACTCGCTCCGTTTTTCCTTTGGATACTTTTTGGGGTTGCCCTTATAATCGATAAGAGGCTCCTTTAGAATGAATGTGACTGATCCTGCCATAAGAGAGGTATTAAGGTTTGAACAGGACAAAGATAATACAATATTGTGAAAAGTGGACGGTATAGGGGACGGTAAAATGAGTTTTTTATCAACAATTTTGAATTATTCTGAATTTGTGAAAATTAGAAAACCCCGTATTTAGAGGGGTTCAGATAGTCAGTTTAGCATTATCTTAAATCAAGGGTGTTAGTCCGGCTCCGGGTACAGGTTCAAGTGCGAAGTGCGAAGTCAGAAATATTCGCACTTTACATTTCACATTTTTTTCTAAACCTAATTCAGCATCCTGTATTCAATAGGAGAATGTCCCGTTTCATTCTTGAACATGCGACTGAAATGCTGTGGGTACTTGAATCCTAATTCGTAAGCGATAGTGCTGACTGATTTACTTGTATCGAAAATTTTCTCTTTGGCAAGTTCTATCACTTTCCATTGAATGTGTTCAATGGGTGACCTTCCGGTTTCTTTTTTGATTAAATCTCCTAAATAGTTTGCCGATAAATGAAGATTATCAGCACAGTATTTAACAGTTGGTAATCCAAGGGTTTGAGTTTTCTCTGATTGAAAATAACCATCAAGTAATCCCTCAAACTTTACCAAAATGTCTTTATTTACATGACTTCTGGTCACAAATTGGCGGTCGTAAAACCGTACACAATAGTTCAGGAGAAGCTCAATATTGTTTGTAATCAGCGTTTTACTATGTTTATCAATAGCCTGCTTTAACTCGTAATTAATTTTTTTAAAGCAGTCTATGACATTCTCCCGTTCCCTTTCTGACAGATGCAAGGCTTCATTTACTTCATAGGAAAAGAATGTATAGTCTTTCATCGTGTGTCCAAGGGTTGTTCCTCGAATCAAATCAGGATGGAACAACAATGCCCATCCCTTTGGTTGAACTAATTCTTCCTTGTAGATTCCAAGAATCTGTCCGGGAGCAATGAAAACAAGTGTTCCTTCCTCGTAATCATAATAATTACAACCGTATTTCAAGTCCCCGCATTTCACTTCTTTCAGAAAAACACAATAAAAACCAAATTGATTCCGTGAACCCGGTATCGGCTTGACTTTTGAAAAATCAATGACACTCACAAGCGGATGAAGGGTCTCAACACCCATCCTTGCATTGTATTGAGAAATAGTATCAATTTTTAAGAGAGTTTCCATCCTTATATTGTTAAAATCTTCGACAAAGGTAAATCAGATTTCAAACCAAATCTTGATGATTAATCCAAATCAGTAATAATGGTACAAGAAACAGTAATTCATATAAAAGCCAGTACCTTTTTTAAGATGAAATTTGCAGTGTCAAAATTTGTAACTTTCTCAAAGAAGAGAAAATGATAACCAGAACTTTCATCTAAACATGAAAAATATGAATAAAGTGGTTTTGAATAATGGTGTCGAAATGCCCATCCTTGGATTTGGCGTATTTCAGGTGACAGATACCAAGGAATGTGAAAACAGTGTCCTTGAAGCGATTCGTGTTGGCTATCGACTGATTGATACAGCAGCATCCTATATGAATGAGGAAGCTGTTGGCAGAGCAATTAAGAATAGTGGAATTGATAGAAGAGAGTTGTTCATTACGACAAAACTCTGGCTTCAGGACACTGGATATGAAAAAACAAAGACAGCGGTCGAAAAATCGTTAAAAAGGTTAAATCTGGACTATCTGGACTTGTATCTGATACATCAACCTTTCGGGGATGTTCATGGTTCGTGGCGGGCTATGGAAGAATTGTATCATGACAGAAAATTAAGAGCTATTGGCGTCAGTAATTTCCAACCCGACCGTGTCATGGATATTATACTGTTCAATGAAGTAGCACCTGTCATTAACCAAATCGAAACCCATCCTTTCAATCAACAAATTGAAACCCAGAAATTTTTACAGAACAATAATGTTCAGATTGAGTCATGGGGGCCATTTGCCGAAGGGAAGAATAACATCTTCGGGAATGAACTGTTGGTTTCAATAGCCCGGAAATATCAGAAAACAGTTGCTCAGGTTATTCTGAGATGGCTGACACAGAGAGGAGTGGTGGCGATTCCGAAATCCGTTAAAAAAGAAAGGATTATCGAAAACTTCGATATTTTTGATTTTGAATTAAGTACAGAGGATATGGACGCAATAGTAAGCCTTGACACAAAAATCAGTAGTTTTTTTGACCATCGTGACCCTGAAATCCTCAAATGGATGGCAAGTAGAAAATTAGACATATAATGAATAAAAGTGTTTTAGTATTATCATCCAGTCCCCGGAAAGGTGGTAACTCTGACCTGTTGTGTGACCAATTCATGAAAGGAGCACATGATGCTGGACATCAAACCGAGAAGGTCTTTTTAAAAGATAAAAGTATCAATTACTGCACAGGATGCGGAACTTGTTTCAATACAGGGAAATGTTCCCAGAAAGATGATATGGCTGAAGTATTGGAGAAAATGATTTCAGCAGATGTCATCGTAATGGCAACTCCGGTATATTTTTATACCATGTGTGCTCAGATGAAGACCTTTATTGACCGAACCTGCGCCCGTTACACCGAAATCAATAACAAGGAATTCTATTTCATTGTTACGGCCGCCGTCAACAATAAATCGGCCATGCAAAGAACAATTGAAGAATTCAAGGGATTTACGACTTGTTTGAATAATCCGAAGGAAAAAGGCATTATTTACGGAACAGGAGCATGGGAAAAGGGAGAGATTAAAGGAAAGAAAGCTATGAATGAGGCCTTTGAGATGGGAAAGGCAGTCTAAACTGTGAAGGAAGGGAAACGATTTAATCTCTAAAATAAGTAATTGCCAAATAAAACAATCTTAACTTAACCAATATGAAAACGAAGAACATAAAAGCATACGGAACAGAGGCAGCCAATGCACCTTTACATTCACTGAATATAAACCGCAGAGAACTTCAGCCACATGATGTGGAAATGGACATTCTTTACTGTGGTATTTGTCATTCGGACTTACATCAGATAAAAAATGACTTCGGGGGTGCGATGTATCCCCTTGTTCCTGGTCATGAAATCGTCGGACGAGTATCCAAGGTCGGTGACCATGTCACAAAATTTAAGGTCGGTGACCTTGCCGCCGTGGGTTGTATTGTCGATTCTTGCGGTAAATGTGAATATTGCGAGGATGGGTTGGAACAATTTTGTGATGAAGGAGTGACCTTTTCGTTCAATAGTAAGGATAAGTATTTGGGGGGAGCTACCTATGGTGGTTTTTCCGAAACTTATGTAGCCAATGAGGATTATGTGCTGCACATACCTGAAAAACTCGATTTGGCAGGGGCTGCACCCTTGCTCTGTGCCGGTATAACTGTTTACTCCCCATTGAAACACTGGCATGTTGGCTCCGGTAAAAAAGTCGGTATCCTTGGTATCGGTGGTTTAGGGCACTTAGCCATTAAAATTGCCAAAGCTATGGGAGCTCATGTGGTCGTGTTTACAACATCGCCTTCAAAAGTAGAAGATGCCAAACGGTTGGGAGCAGACGAAGCTGTATTATCTACCGACAAAGAACAAATGAAAAAGTATGTCCGGAAAATGGATTTCATTTTGGATACCGTCTCTGCCAAACACGATGTGAACACCTACCTGCATCTCCTGAGACCCGATGGCAGCGTGGTACTGGTAGGATTACCACCGGAGCCACTCGAAGTAGGGGCATTCAGTGTCGTTTCAGGACGACATAGTTTTTCGGGTTCAAATATCGGGGGTATTGCCGAAACCCAGGAGATGCTGGATTTCTGTGCAGAACACAACATCACAGCCGATATTGAACTAATCAATATTCAACAAATCAACGAAGCATTTACCCGCCTGGAAAAGGGCGATGTGCATTATCGGTTCGTAATTGACATGGCTTCTCTGAAAAAGTAATCATTAAAGAAAATAAACAGGGCACTATTAATTGCGACTGCAATCCTTTTTATTAATTTTGAAACAAACGCACAAACAAATATGACCACATCAAAAAATACAAATTCAATCTTCCCGAAAGGTGAAAAAGCATCTGCTGATTACTTCACTGGAACGGCTTGGGTGAATATGCTGGTTCCACAGGATGAAACGGGAAGTTATGCGATAGGTAATGTGGTATTTGAGCCGGGTTGCAGAAATAATTGGCATAAACATCCGGCAGGACAAATCCTGCTCGTTACAGATGGCAAAGGATATTATCAGGAAAAAGGTAAACCCGCAAGGTTGCTTATTAAAGGTGATGTGGTAGTTATCCCATCGCATGTG
>Ga0187861_10004095_pt1 | contig 12389 bp, 15 predicted proteins | sample June2016WEW_10_1_3_FD_132986 | JGI IMG/M metagenome (GOLD analysis project Ga0187861, IMG submission 132986) | Peatland microbial communities from SPRUCE experiment site at the Marcell Experimental Forest, Minnesota, USA - June2016WEW_10_100 | ecosystem: Environmental > Terrestrial > Soil >...
AGCCTTGATGATCGGGCTGGATTTCAAATTGTGAAGAGTTCTTTAGAGAATTATTGAAGGTAGAACATGCGCCCATCATACCGAAATCATAGTTCACAAACGAATGAGTTCCCGACAAATCGGGATCGGGTTTATTTCAATCACATATATTATAAAAGGAGAACCATCATGCGTTATTTACTTGCATTAATCATAGCAGTGTTATTGTCGAGCACTGTAGATGCGCAGTTACATATTAATCTCGGATTCAATGTGGATCGTCAACCAATTTGGGGTCCGGTTGGTTACGATCATGCTGAATATTATTACTTGCCGGACATCGAAGCGTACTATAGTGTTCCTCAGCATTTATATTACTTCCAGGAAAGAGGACACTGGATTGGCAGGTCATCGTTACCTTCCCGTTACCGTAATTTTGACTTGTATAATTCTCACAAAGTGGTTATAAATGAGCGGACACCGTGGCGAAATCATGCAACGTATAGAGACAAGTATGCCTCATTTAAAGGTCAGCATGATCAGCAGCCAATCCGCGATGCTCGTGATCCAAAATATTATGTAAACCCAAAACACCCCGAGCATAATAACTGGGTAAAGCAACAAAAGCATGACAATGGTAATGGGAAAGGCAAAGGTAATAATAAAGAAAAGGGAAATGATCGCGGCAACAAATAATAACAAAAATAACAGACAAGATAATAAGTTTCGGCATGGGAATGGTGGAAAATAGAATGAATCCGGAGGTAAACAAGAACATACATGTTTTTGAACAACCCGCGGATAAGGAGATCAGTCACAAAGGAACCGTGATATTCAAACAACTTCGTGCGCTGCGTTGGCCGGATATGCTTACTCTTCTTGGACTTCTATGTGTTTCCTTTTCAGTTTATTTTTCTTTCAAAGGGTTTTTACTCATTGCATATGTTCTTATCCTTATGCAATTTCTCTTAGATTATTTTGATGGAAAGTTAGCAAGAGCAATTGGTGGAGGAGTGCTTGGTGTTTACCTGGATAGTTTTACGGATTTTATGGCAGTTGCTTCCTCGATTGTATTTGGTTGGTTCGTAGGGATAAACGGTATTGCTATGCTCATTGCCGGATTTTTGAATGTCGGCGCCGCGTCAATACGATTGGCGTATTTCACGTCATATAAACAAAAGGGCTTTACAGGTGTTCCAACTGTATTAGCTGCAAGCACGGTTTCAACGATTGCTTACCTTGGATATTTCTTTGCCCCAACTCATCTCGTTTGGTTTGTAATTTTTTATTTTATCTCGGCAGTTGCAATGATTTCTGATTTAAGAATAAATAAAATATAATCATATCTCCAGGAATGAGATATATTTTTGCACTTTTAAGTGTTCGAATAGAACGCAGCCATATACGCTTTTTTATAATGAGTAATGGAATTCTGGGATAATAGCACGACAAGTTCGTGACAATGAAAAGAGCGCTCATGAGGCACACAACGAACAAAAAGAAAGGATATTCTCATGCGGTATAGGATCCTTTTATCACTCCTCCTTATTGTCATTTGCGGATTCTCTCCTTATAGGGCTGTGGACCTCATCGCACAAAATCTCGAATCACGGGATACCGTTCGGGGAAATAAATACAATTTATCTCAGTTCTGGCATGAAACTGTTGGCTTCTTTGTACAACCAACAAAATGGGATGGCGGCGATTGGCTCAGAATCGGGGTGATGGGCGGCGCAACATTTTTAACAATGCAAGTTGATCAACCAATCCGCGATGCAGTTCTTAGAGACAACAGAAGGTATTTCTACAGTGTACCGATTGAGGGAGCCAGAATGTACGGAGAACTTTATTCCCCGTTTGTGTTCTTTGGCGGCTTTGCTGTACATTATTTACTCACTGACAACATTTCATCGAGAAAAATCGCTTATGAAATCGGGCAGGCTTCACTCTATACAGGTGCAGTTGTCCTTACAATGAAATCTATCATTGGAAGAGCGCGGCCGCATGACAATCTCGGGAGAGCGACATATCATCCTTTCACACTTATGGGCGACGATTTTCATTCGCTTCCCGGAGGACACACGGCGACCGCATTTGTCATCTCAACTGTTCTTTCCAGAAATGTCGACCCAACATGGTTAAAAGTACTCCTGTACGTACCTGCTGTACTCACTCCAATCTCTCGAGTGTATCAAGATATGCATTGGACATCCGATAATATTCTCGGCGGTGCAATCGGCTTCTTTATTGCAACTTGGGTTGTAGATCAACATGAGCAGAATGAATCGCGAGTGCACGTTTCTTCGATCTTTCCACTCACAATCAGTATAACTCTCAATTAGGATGGATGATCACTTTATGCTCTTCATTGCATAAAATCTCAAAATACATGTTCCTCTTTCGCAGAGCTATTATCTATGCGCTATAAAATTCTCATATCACTTCTCGTTTTGGTCAGCTGTGAATCTTCTCTATTTGCACAAAACAATTACAACTTGTCCCAGTTCGGAAACGAGACTGTCGATTTTATAAAACAACCATCGAAATGGGAAGGAAGTGATTGGCTCAAATTCGGTGTAATGAGTGCCGGATCATATGTACTTATCGAAACTGCCGATCAACCGGCTCGAGATTTTATTCTTAAGGACAGAAGTTATTTATACAGTGTACCGATCGAGGCAGGCAGAATATGGGGAGAGCTGTATTCCCCTGTGGTGCTTTTTGCCGGCTTTGCTGCACATTCATTGATAACGAATAATACTTCGACAAGAAAAGTCGCTTATGAAATCGGACAGGCTTCGCTTTATACGGGCGCAATTACCTATATACTAAAGACTGCGTTCGGTAGAGCAAGGCCATATATGAATGAAGGTATATCCAGTTATCACCCATTCTCATTTCGTGACGATTATCATTCGTTTCCGGGAGGGCATACAGCCACTGCATTTGTACTCTCAACTGTCCTTTCAAGAAATGCCGGCCCAACATGGTTGAAAATACTGGCGTACTTGCCCGCTGTGATCACACCATTCTCTCGAGTGTACGAGGATAAACATTGGGTGTCGAGCGATTTTTTCGGCGGGTTACTCGGTTACTTTGTCGCTACATGGGTTGTAGATATTCATGAGAAAAAGGATAAACTGTTTCAAAGTACATCAAACAACCCTCTTGTTAATATTAGTATTATTATCAACTAAGGTTATTAATGGTTATCCTGAAAAACACTAAACGGAAAGTAAGAGTCATAATAAATTATGACTCCTTTGCATTCACGACCAATACATAAGGAATACGAATATGAACATGAACTTAACGAATAACGTAGGGATGTTGCTGCTGGGTATTTGGCTCATAGTCTCGGGTGTGGCAGCGCTTGTCCCGGCTGTGTATTTCGATGGTCTGAGGGTGATTATGGCGATACTCGCCGTACTTGCTGGAGTATTCATCTTACTACGTAAATAGATCAACACAGGGATCGAGTTCATTTCAATCACATGCATTATAGAATAGTGTAGAACGAAATGAATCCAGAAGTGAACAAGAACACAAATGTTTTGAACAACCTGTGAAGTGGTGGATGTTGTCGAGTTTTAATTGAAGAAGAAAAGGATATTTATGACTGATCAAGGAAATATTTATAGCGAAACACGTTTCCTCGTTATTGCAGCGGCGCTTGTAATCATCATATATGGCGTCAATCAAGCACAGTCGGTTATTGCATTGCTCCTTGTTTCTGTGTTCCTCGCTCTCCTCGGAACGCCGCTGGTACTCTGGTTGGAACGAAAACGTGTTCCTTCTTTTCTCGCGGTGATGATCGTAATGACAGGCATGATTATTCTTGTACTGGTTGTCGTTGCAGTGGTAGGAACATCTCTCAGCACCTTTTCCGATGCGTTGCCTTTCTATCAGAAACGCTTGTATGAACAAGTTTTGGCTCTCAAAGCGTTCCTGGAAACCAAGCACATCATCGTCACTGAGAAGGTCTTGCTTGAATACATTAATCCGGGGTCGGTGATGAGCATAGTTGCCGGCTTGTTTGCTGGGATGGGCTCGGCGCTTTCCAACATTATCCTCATCTTACTCACGGTAACATTCATTCTTCTTGAGGCTTCAAGCTTTCCACACAAGCTCCGTTCTGTACTCGGTGATCCTCAACGTGTCTTTCCGCAGTTCACGAAGTTTGTCGATGATATCAGGCGCTATATGATCATCAAGACAATCATCAGTTTGATCGCGGGGATCACAATAGGATTATGGTTGTTCATCCTCGGAGTGGATTTTCCCGTTCTCTGGGGCTTCGTTGCCTTTCTGCTTCACTTCGTACCTAATGTCGGCATAATTATAGCCGCAATTCCTGCTGTTTTACTAGCGCTTATTCAACTCGGTCTGGGACCTGCCGTGCTTGCTGCTTCCGGTTATCTTGTCGTTGGCTTTACACTTGGAAATATGGTTGAGCCGAGGCTTATGGGCCGTAAACTTGGATTGTCTACCTTGGTAGTTTTTCTCTCTATCATATTTTGGGGAAGCCTGCTCGGTCTGATCGGTGTAGTTCTGTGCATACCATTTACCATGACTATGAAGTTTGCTTTTGAGAGCAATAAAAGCACGCGATGGATAGCGGTCTTACTTGGGTCTGAAAAATCTGCTGAGAGTATTCCATCTGTGTTGAAAAAGGGAATCCATTCTACAAACTTGAAGAATGATTGAATTAGCGTAATCAATAATGAAAATCTTTAAAGAGATCGCAACAATAATACTAAATGCGCCAACAGCAACAAGATGACCGGAACATGAGAACATGGAGCCAATCTTTTTCTTAAAAGGACTGATTATTGGATTTGCGATGGCGGTGCCTATTGGACCGATCGGATTAATGTGCATCCGCAAGACACTGGCTGAAGGGCACTCACGCGGCTTAATTATAGGCCTTGGGGCTGCAACCGCAGATTCGCTGTATGGCAGTATCGCTGCGTTCGGTCTCACGTTTATCTCGGATGCGATTGCCAGCCAGCACTTTTGGCTGCGTTTGGGTGGAGGAGGATTACTCTTGTTTCTTGGAATAAGGACATTTCGTGCTAAACGCAAGGATCCTATAGTTCCCTTTGATAACAAGGGATTGTTGGGATCGTACGTCTCCGCCTTTCTCCTCGCACTTACAAATCCAGTGACCATCTTTGCCTTTGTTGCTGTGTTCGCTGCCTTTGGACTGGGACATAGGCTTATTATCATTTCAGCGTGCATTCTTGTCCTCGGAGTGTTTACAGGTTCGTGTCTATGGTTTCTGACTCTTGGCTACGTTGCTACATTGTTCAGAAAAAAGCTGGACACAGGTGGACTCAGATGGGTCAGCAGAATTTCCGGTGCCTTAATCATTTTATCTGGGGTTGCTGCCTTAGTGAGTTTGATATGACTTTTGCAATCATCAATCTTTATCTTTGCATACTTGAGAAAAGTACGCACATTGCGATCATAACAAAGAAAATAAGGTGATAGACCATATGCAAAATAAGGATCCATCAACCGACCGGCGAAAACTGTCTCCGTTGAGGATAACGTCGTATGCGGGCTTTGCCGTAGGGGGAATAGTGCTCGTCTGCGTGCTGGCTCTCTTGCTCTTCTCCGATCCACTTGTGAACAGATTCGTCAAGCCAAGGATTATAAAAGCATTTACTGAGGCGTATCCCGCGTACTCGTTGTACATCGCCGACATGAATTACAGCGTCTTGAAGAACCGCTTCAGATTTGATTCCGTTGCGCTAAGTGCAGTCGATCGTACATTCTCGAGCACCATGGGATCGTTCTCAGTGAGCGGAATAAAATGGCTGCATCTTCTCTGGGGAGGAAATCTTGCACCTAATGACTTTGCCAACTCAGTTGTAGAATCACAAGATATCGTGCTGAATCTTAGACAGTTGCACTATGCACTTCATTGCAAACGGCTGAGTGTATCGGTGCCGGATTCCGATATAGCAGTTGAAGCTTTGAAGTATCATCCTCTGGGCGATGATGAGCAGTTTTTTGCAGGAAGCAATTTCAGACAAACCCGGTTTCGCCTTGTTGTTCCGCATGCCAGAGTGATGGGTTTTGCATGTCTCGAACTGCTGCAGGGGAAGAGCTATCGTGCCCGTTCCGTTCACATTCACGATGCGCTCCTCGATATTCTGGTTAACAAGGACAAACCTGACAGCAGAGATACTTTAGGTCCATTTATGCCGAACGAGATTCTTTCTTCAATAAAAGATACCCTGCGGGTCGATAGCCTGAGTTTCATGAACGGAAGTCTGAATTACGGTGAGGAGTTTGTGTCCAGCTCGAAGCCAGGTTTCGTAACATTTGATAACATGCAGGTATTAGCAGAGGGAATTGCCAATCATGGCGGTCGTGCCGCCGTTTTAGTCATTCAAGCACAAGCGAAGTTCATGAATGCCGGGACGATGAAAGTGCTTATGAGAATTCCTGTCGCATCGCCGGAGTTCTCGTTCCATTACTCTGGTTCGCTGAGCAAAATGGATCTCAGCCCAATCAATTCAATGCTCGAGATATCCGATCAGATGCGCATCAAGACGGGTGTCCTTCAGGAGGCGACATTTGATGTCAATGTTGTTTCGGGACATGCAATCGGTACCTTGCGGGGTGTCTACAATGACTTGACACTTGCAGCCATTAACAAAAATACTGGAAGCGAAAAGGGTTTATCCGACCGTATCACTTCGTTCATTGGTAACAACTTCAAGATCCGCAAGACCAATGTGCCGGATAAATCAGGTTCAATGAAGATCGGTGAGGTGAAATATACACGGCAGCCGGATGACCCGTTCATCCAGTTTGCGTGGTTCGCACTTCGCACCGCAGTCCGTGACGTTGTAGGATTTTGAGTGAAATGGATTCGCCTCATTTTACTATTTCGAGTACCGATCCTTGCTAGGTAGTTTATCGTCAACCATCTATGTAATCAAAGAACGGTTTTGTTGTCTGAAAGGATTAATCCTTGCATGGAAAAAGGATTAATCCTTTTTCCATTCTTTCGCTCTATTGTGAGGTATTTTCCTTTTAGATAATATGATTTAGGAATTCGTTGTCAATAGCTCGAATAACAAAGGTTGTCTTATAAAGCATGGGATTTTCATCTAACATTAAAAGGATAAAATTATGAGTAAAAGTCAAAACAGTAAAAAGAGTTCAAAGAAGCAGCCGGCAAAAACTATGAAAGAAAAAAAAGCGGCTAAACGAGAGAAGAAAAATGAAAAGATGAATCAAGGGCTTCTCACTCAAACACCCAGTTGAGGTTTATTATCTCGTTTCCAATCTTCCCCCGCTGAGTGATATCGGCAGCCAGGTTTCACAAAAATGCAATGTGAAACAGAGTTTTAAATAATGAAAGTAAAAAATATCCAGAGGTAAAATATTATGAAGAAAAGAGAAGCACAATCTCATCGGAATTTTCTTCCTAAATCCCCCACAAGTATTCAGGGATTAGACGAAATCACGGGCGGAGGATTACCAAAAGGCAGGCCGACTCTTGTGTGCGGCGGCGCAGGTTGCGGAAAGACCCTCTTTGCAATGGAGTTTCTCGTTCGCGGAGCATTGGAGTACAATGAACCGGGCGTCTTTATTTCGTTCGAGGAAACAGAGCGGGAACTCTCGGCGAACGTTGCCTCGTTGGGGTTCGATTTGGACGGCCTGGTAAAGCGTAAAAAGATTTGGCTTGAGCACATTTACATTGAACGAAATGAAATCGAACAAAGCGGTGAATACGATTTGGAAGGTTTGTTTATCAGGATCCATCATGCAATTGAGAGCGTCGGCGCTAAGCGTGTTGTGTTGGATACAGTCGAATCACTCTTTTCAGAATTACCAAGTCCTCTCATACTGCGTGCAGAGCTGCGTCGGTTATTCCGCTGGCTGAAAAGGAAAGGCGTAACAACAATAATTACTGCAGAGCGGGGCGACGATACCTTAACGCGCCAAGGTTTGGAAGAATACATCTCTGATTGTGTCATTCTGCTTGATCATCGTGTGAACGATCAATCATCAATACGACGGCTGCGTATTGTCAAATATCGCGGTTCAGCGCACGGTACAAACGAGTATCCTTTCCTTATTGATGAAGATGGTTTTTCTGTTCTGCCTATCACTTCCCTGGGACTGAACTACGCTTCTTCCCGCGAGAGAATATCCACCGGTATTCCGCGTCTTGATACCATGCTTTCCGGGAAAGGTTACTTTCGTGGCAGTACAGTGCTTGTCTCAGGCACTGCCGGTACAGGTAAGACGAGCATTGCAGCGAAATTTGTTGAAGAGGCATGCAAGAGGGGAGAACGCGTTCTCTATTTTACGTTCGAAGAATCACCAAATCAGCTTACGCGCAATATGCGTTCCATTGGAATAAATTTAGAACCTTGGGTGAATAAGGGGTTGCTCCAGTTTCATGCAACACGTCCGACACACTATGGCCTGGAAACCCACCTGACGACGAGTATCAAATTGATCAATAACTTTGAACCGTGCGTTGTTGTTCTTGATCCTATTAATGCATTTGTGACGGGTGAGAACCACGTTGAGGTCAAAACAATGCTACTGCGCCTCGTAGATTTTCTGAAGATGAAGAAAATTACGGCATTCTTCACAAATCTCACCTCAGCTGACGAAGTCATGGAGAATACCGATGTGTACGTCTCGTCGCTCATAGATACTTGGCTGCTTCTGCGTGACATTGAAATCGGAGGTGAACGGAACAGAGGATTGTACGTTCTCAAATCCCGCGGCATGGAGCATTCCAATCAGATTCGCGAGTTCAAGCTGACAAACCACGGTATCGAACTGCTCGATGTCTATGTTGGTGCAGGAGGCGTCTTGACCGGTTCAGCGCGATTATCACAGGAGTCGCAAGACGATGCGGAACAATTATTGCAACAGCAAGAAATCGTACGCAAACAAATTGGATTAGAGCGTAAGCGTGAAGCAATGGAAGCACAGATTCTTTTGTTGCGATCCGAATTTGAAGCGGAAGAATCAGAAGCGCTCAAAGCCATCGGGATTGAAAAGGCAAGAGACGAACGGTTCACTCAAGACAAGGCAAAAATGGCGAAGAGTCGGAAAGGTGATGTTTCCATAAAAATAACCGGCATAAACAGGAAGAAAATAAAAGTATAAGGAACGTACTATGAAAATCAAACCTGAGAAATCGAAAACCCGCCGGCGAAAAAAACAGCCAACGAGAGCAAGAAGCGACATATGGATCTTACGTTTGTATATTGCCGGGCAGACTCCCAAATCCATTGCCGCTTTCAACAATCTCAAATTAATTTGTGAAGAACAATTAAAAGGGAAATACCATTTAGAAGTGATAGACCTTCTGAAGAAGCCTCAGCTTGCTCGTGATAATCAAATCCTTGCCGTCCCAACGTTAGTGCGTAAATTACCCTTGCCGGTGAGGAATATCATTGGCGATCTTTCTAATATAGAGCGTGTGTTGGTTGGGTTAGACCTCATAGAACGGAGCGCGCTAAAAGCGCAAGTATGAGTTGCCGGATGATAACTATCCTCTATTATAGTGTCCGGTAATAAAAACAAAACGATTAAGACTATAGAAGTTGAAGTCGAGACGACTGAGAAATCAGCACCACTGCTCTTGCATGAAACTCTACAGAACCGCAGTACAGGCATGGTTTATACATTTCGAGTTTACTTATTCTAGTAAAGAAACGAAAGAAATTATTCTAAGTGGTGTCAGGAGTTCCCTCCTGACACTTTGGGGAGATATTAAATCCTGTCCCTAATGGCGCTTTCTATCTGTCAGGACGTCCGCTAAAAAGATAGCGGATAAAAAAGTCCTGACAGCACACAGATAATACAGATTTATTTATATCTTGCTTTTTTATAATACAATTAATATTTTTATCTGTTATTCGGTGTAATGCTGAGTAGAGAAAATAGGCCTCACTATAGATGCCGAAGTGATGCAACAATGGAACCCACAGTTTATAATAAAAAATCTCGGTGAGAAACACTGTCCAATGAAAAAAATCCGAATAATGATCATTGAGGATAATCGCGTTTTGCGCGATGGTATAACTACTATGCTCAATGAACAGATGGATATGCATGTGGTGGCTACCATAGGAAGCGGTAATGAAATTTTGCTGAAAGCAAATCAAAAGACCCCTGATATAATTCTTATGGACCTGGGCTTGAAAAGTTTCAAAGAGTCGTCTGCTATAGCATCGATTAGGAAGAATATGCCTCAAGTGAAAGTAATAGGAATGGGTTTTGTGCCAACACAATCAGACATTGTTGAGTTTGTAGAGGCAGGGGCATTGGGCTTCATTTTGAAAACCGCGACAGTAAAGGAATTTCTCGCAACAATAAGATCGGTCTCGCAAGGAATTAAAGTGCTTCCGCCGCCGTTGACCGGTTCCCTTTTTTCTTATATTATTGAGCGCGCAGTTAAAGAAGGGAAAGGAAAGATCAATAGCGCAGTCTGTATGACGAAACGCGAGCGAGAAATAACCGCACTTATTGCCGATAGTCTAAGCAACAAAGAGATTGCTCAGCAACTCAACATTGCCACCCACACCGTGAAAAGCCATGTGCATAATATCATGGAAAAATTAGCGTTACACACTCGCCTGCAGATAGCAAAGTTTACCCACGAAGAGACCAATTAATTTTAGAGACTTCTGAATAATGCAATTTCACCGTCATTCTGAGGAGCGAAGCGACGAAGAATCTCGGCTTTTGGCTTGAAACGAAAAATAAGATTCTTCGCTACCTGCCCGCCGCACATATAACGTGCTATGGCAGGCGGGTGCTCAGAATGACAAGGGACTAATAATTATTCAGAAGTCTCTATTATTGAATAGAATAAAAAGTTCAATAATAAATTATACTTCCTACTGCCACTTCTAATAAATATACTTGTGTTCTTTTATTTAGTGGCCATGTAAAAATAGCGGTAGTGCTCGTTTCCATTTGTAATCGTATTTTCTGAGACAAAATATTATTTAATGGAAACGGCATTCGTATCCTCAAAAAGAATAGTTCCAACACAACAAACAACCCCTTCGTTTTCCCAGTATTTTTTTTCGTAACTACGCAGCGCATTTCTTTTCTGCCTTATGGTCAAAATAATTTGATCGCGTTTGATCTGCATGTATTCTTTAGGCTCTTTTAAAAAGGATTAATTCCTTTTCCATCAACGCGGGCGCTTCGTTTTGTCCTTCTTATTAAGGCAATTCGACCGCATTCAATATGCATGCCTTGTTTAGGCTTTTAACAGGATTAGCTATTTTTTCATCCTTTCGGGCTATTACTTATCAATGCAGCCATTTGTATACTTGTTCACGGTTCAGGGAAGGTTTTCATCTCTTCATCGACCGAATAGAACTTTTACCGATGAACACTTGAAAGGAAAGGAACTTGCATTATGAACTGGGATCGAGTTGAAGGTCAATGGAAGCAACGGAGGGGAAAAGCTGTGAGTCATTGGGGGAAAATGATGAACGACGAGCTTGCTGCCGTCGCGGGGAAACACGAGCAGCTTGTAGGAATTCTCCAAGAGAAATACGGAGTTGCCAAAGAGGAAGCTAAGCAGCAAGTTATTGAGTTCAAAAAAAGCATCGACCGTTTGAAAAAGTCCAATGCCAACCTCTTGAAAGCGCATAAATCATCGAGCAAAATAAAGAAGAAGTCGAACGGAAGAACGGTGAAAACAAAACCGTTATCGAGGAAACGATAAACATCACAAGCAGATGTAAAATCCTAATCATAAAGAAAATTATTCATCCATTGATTACACAAGAGGAAACAATGAACACTTCAACAACAAATACTTTGGGCCGATTGGCGCATTTATCACGAATGATTTGGGGATCCCTCGGCGTCTTGTTTTCAGCAGGACTGAGCGCCGCTTTACTCTTCGTCATTTTTATGGGAGGTTGTAAAGAAGAGTCTCCAGGAATCGTAAACGTCTGTATCACACCCACGGTGATTCGCACATCCCCCGTTAATGGTGCGACGAATGAGCCTCTCTCCAAGACGAGTGGTGCTACTGGCTTAGCTAAAGTCACCGCTGTGAAGGTGATCTTGGCAACCTTCAGTACGCCGATGGACCCGAATTCAATTACGACAACAACATTTACCGTACAGCAAGGCGCTACACCTATTTCAGGAACGGTGTCGTACTCCGACACGACTGCACTTTTTGTAGTCCCGAACGGTCTACAACCAAATCTCACATATAATTGCACAATTACAACCGGGGCCAAGGACGTGGAAGGTACTGCACTCGCAAGTAACTATCCATGGAGCTTCACAACTGTTATCCCGTATACAGTAACGTTAACATCAAGTCCGACGGCAGGCGGAACTACATTTGGAAACGGTACATTTAATTCAGGCTCTTCGGTAAC
>Ga0187861_10004098_pt1 | contig 12384 bp, 16 predicted proteins | sample June2016WEW_10_1_3_FD_132986 | JGI IMG/M metagenome (GOLD analysis project Ga0187861, IMG submission 132986) | Peatland microbial communities from SPRUCE experiment site at the Marcell Experimental Forest, Minnesota, USA - June2016WEW_10_100 | ecosystem: Environmental > Terrestrial > Soil >...
CCGCCAGATCGCAAACCCTCGACCGAAGGTCGAGGGTCGGATACCTCATTCCTTCGCGATCAACTGCTCGCAGTGCTTCTTCCCTGTTTCTTCCCCATTGACATTGGCACACATCGGTATGAGACTTCGTCCACATGTGCCAGCCTCAGCGCCCTTTTTTGGGCTCTCGAGGCTGCCAACTGACCTCTGATCGAAGTGTGCCTGATGAATCACGATCGCGAATTGATCGAAAGGGTATCCCCTTGATGCGCCGATGTCAAGCTCGAGTTGCTCGAGGTTGCACCGTCAATGATTGAATCAGCGAAGGCTGCAAATTGATCCCTAGATAGACGGTCAGAATCCATGATAGGAGCATTGTGCACGTCCAATCCAGGCCCATTTTCAGACGGATGGGGTTTTCGGCCAGGACAGTGGAAGCAAATGGTACCCACAAGGTTGAGAAGTTCTGGGGCTGTGTGAACTTCCCGGGGGGTAGTGGCCAAAATCGCCTGACCTCTGAGAGGAATTGGTCACGGTCTTGAGCTACCATGGCGGTTCACCGCGCAGAAAGCGAACTGAGAATCGACAGCGCCAGAGGGAGAAGGCGCTCGGTGCAGGGATACCAGGAGGGTTTCGCTCGCAAGGGTGAATGTGCGTTTACCAAGTATCACAATGGGTAAAGAGCGAATGGGGAAGTGGCATGTGTCTTGGCTCGCCTTGACTCTCGGGATGTAAGTACAATACTGGGTCTGGCGAACGAAATACGAAGGGGTACACATGGCGCAAAACACTGAGTTGGAGACTCTCAACGAGGAATGGGTATCCCTATACAAACAGGGCAAGTATGACCGCGCGATTATCATAGCGACGAGGGCGTTGGGTGTCGCCGAGTGTTCCGTGTCAGCAAGAGTGGGACAAACAGGGGGTCGGAGTTGAGACACACTTCTTCGGCCTGATCGGATCAAACCGCCCCACTGTGGACAACCCGTAGGTGCTCCAAGCGTCGCGTTTCTAGCGTCCTCTGTTTGATTTGTTCTCGTCGCGTCTGCACCTCCTTCACTCTGCCGAAGTACACGTCCGCCGGTGTCAGATTAGCGAGTGACTCATGGTAGCGCTCGTGATTGTAGTAGTGGACGAACCGGGCGATCTCCCGCTCCAGCGCCCAGGGATCGAAGTAGTTCACTAGCTGGACCAGGTTCTTCAGAGAGCGATGGTAGCGCTCGATCTTTCCCTGGGTCATCGGGTGGAATGGCGCCCCACGCGTGTGCTCCATCCGATTCTGCTGCAAGAATTCACCCAGTTCCTTGGAGTTCACAGTGATTAGTTCTTGGTGATCGGTTCACAGCCATCAGACAAGCCAAGAACCAGCAACCAGGAGCCAGAAGCTTGCCGCTGAGAGCTAGCTGCCGAGTAGTTTTTCGATCTCGGCACTCAGCTCCTCAAAGGAAAGCGGACCCACGGCGAAAAACACAATCTCCCCTTGGCGGTCGATGATGAATGTCTCCGGCGTGCCCGCGATCCTGTACATATCCGAGATGCGATTGCCCAAATCGGGACCGTTTGGATAGGTGATCCCATACCGCTCGATGAACTTCCGACCCTCGGCGTCGCTGTCCATATAGTCCACGCCAACATACACCACGCCTTGATCGCGGTAATCGTGCCAGGCTCTTTCTAGGTCAGGGGCCTCGTCGGCGCAAGAATCGCACCACGATGCCCAGAAATTGATAACCACCACCTGTCCACGCAACCCGGACAGGGTAATCGTCTCCCCATCATACGATGTCAGCGTGAAATCGGGCGCCGGGCCGGATCGTGGCTGAGCGGCAGAGCTGCGCGCAAGCACCAGCGCCAAACCAATCAGCGCCAGCGCAACCACGCACCAGGTGATCAAGCAACCCCAGCGTGTCCCCGGTCGTGGGGAAGCCTCTCCGCTCATTCCGAGTGTTTCTTCAACTCACGCTCCAGGCGAGCAGGGAATTGAAGACGGGGATTGGGGTTAAGGGTTGGGGATTGGGGGAAAATGAAAAGTATCGAGCGTTGCGCGTTGACATATTCGCTCGTTGCTCATCCTCCATCCCTCACGCCTCATACCTCGTTGCTCATGACTCTGTTATGCCCCCAGAACGCACACGGCGCATCGCACGCCAGGCCGTGCCGAGGTCAAATATCCACAGCCCGCCGCCGTCGCGGTATACAGTCCAAGACCAGCCGGGTGGTCAGCACAAAGCCGGTTTGTGTATTGTGCCCCATACGTAGAGGTCGAGCAGCTTTCCCACTTGCTGCCGGTTGTCGGCCAGCAACGAATCCACCACAGCCTGCCGTGCCCGGATCGGCTCATTCTGCCTCTCCATGTTCCGCAGTATATTCCTGCCATTCCCTGTTTACTTGCCTCGGGTCGGTAAGGTTAGACTTAACTCACTCCCATATCGCACTGTCAGCTTGTTCTCTCGTGAAAGAGGGCATACGACGTCAGCCTCTTCGATGGACATGGCGTCCCCCTCATTGCTGCGCCACCCGCTGATAGGCCTGAACGGCTGCGCCGATGGCGCCCGTATAGGGTGCCGCCTTAAGGACATGCACCGGTAGTTGTAGTTCCTCCTGGAGGGCTTTGTGCATACCGACGTTCTCAGCCACCCCGCCAGTGAAGACCACTTCGTTCTGGACGCCCACATGCCTGGCCCCGGCACAGACGCGCTGTGCCACTGCCTGATGCAATCCGGCGGCAATATCCTCCGGCAGCGTATTCTGGGCCAGAAGGGAAATAACTTCAGTCTCGGCGAAGACGGTGCAAGTGCTGTTCAGCCTGGCCGGACCTTTAGAAGACAGGGAGCACGGACCTAATTGATCCACCGTAAGGCCCAACCTGCCGGCAATTTGCTCGAAGAAGCGACCCGTGCCGGCAGCACATTTGTCGTTCATCCAGCGGTTCTTGACCGAGCCGTCCGGGTTTAGAGAGATCGCCTTGGAATCCTGCCCGCCGATGTCAACGATGGTCATAGCAGTGGGGAGTAAACTCTTTACTCCCACGGCATGGCAGTTGATCTCCGTCATCGTGCTGAAGGGAGCGTTACCTAACGATTTCACGGTGACCACGTTGCGGCCATAGCCCGTAGCTAATATGAAATTTACGGCAGACCCCGGCAAGTTGGCCATTGCCAAAGACTGAGAAAGAACTTGCATTGCTGCTGCGGTGCAATCCACTCCCGTCGGGCAGCGAGCGTAGCCAACTAGAGTTTTATCCTGTAGCACCACGGCCTTGGTCGTGGTGGAACCGACATCTATGCCAGCAGTTACAATCATGGAATGTCACCTCCCTATCAAATATAGCGCGCCTACAAAGATAAGAGTTGCCCCTGCCACGCCTCGTACCTGAGCAAGATTGCGCCAATGCCTCAGGAGCACCCCGGCGGAAACTCCTACGGTAATTACAAAAAGTGAGCTGCCCAACCAGAAGCTGACGATGGATAGCCAGGCCAGGGGCTGCCAAGCCAACTGGGCAGCTTGTAAAAAGGCCAGCCAGAGCGCCGGGCAGAGGATGCTCCCGCCCAGCGCCCCCAAAAGTATGGAAAGTAGCGGTCGTTGGCGTGGACCATGGAAGAAGGTTTGGCACCACGCCAGCCGGGGCCAATTGAAGACCACGCTGATCCCGTAGAGAGCAACCAGGATGGCCAGTAGGACGCGGCTGGCGCTGATCCAAGGAGCGTTGCTGACTGCCCAATTCCACAGGCCGGCCCCCTGCAGCGATGCCCCTAGTGCGAACAGCATCATCCCCAAGCCCAGATAGATGACCAGTCGCCCCAAGGCGAAGAAGAGGGAAGCGGCGAATCCCGCTTGTAGAGGACGCTCCCCTCCCACCACGCCAATGTGCGGTAAGAGCACCGGCAAGCATACTCCCAAGCATGCCGGACTGGCACTTAGACCCAGGAGAAAATTGGCGGCCACAACCTGGAAAACCATGATAGGCTCCTGAAAAGCGGACGTACCTAGATACCCGATGTTCACAACACTAAGGCCCGCCCTGTCTCCTAGCCGGTTGAACTAGCCCTTCAACACGTGGAGTATTAAGCTTCCCAGTGTGACCTGTTCTCCTCCAGATAGTGGGCAGCGTTCCCCTGGACTCAGGCGGCGGCCGTTGACCAAAGTGCCATTCTTGCTGCCCAGGTCCTCCAGGAAGCAACCTTTGCGGGCCACCACCAGGCGGGCATGTTTACGGGAAACCTGACTGGCGTCGCCACCACACTCGCTCAGGTCTATCTCCGCAGGCGATTCTGAATGGCCGCGACCCAGGGTGTAGTCTTTGTCGGCTGCTAGCGAGATTGTCCGCCCACCGGGCATGATCAACTGGAACTCGCCTATCTGCATCTGGACCGTGGGCAGTGGCTCGGGGCCGGGCTGCGCCGCCGGCGGTGAAACAGGCTGCGGGGTGGCGGCTGCCTGGGGTTTCTGAGCAACCGGGGCCTTGCGGGCGGCCTTCTTGGCTGGCCTCTTGGCGGGCTTTTTCGCCGGTCTCCTTGGGGGGACGACGGGCGCCGGGGCCGGAGGTTTTGGCTGGGACACCATGGGTGTCATGGCGGGGCCGGGGGGAGGGGGTGGAGTCCAAGGGGAGGGCGGAGTCATTGGGTGGGGCGCGGGTATTGCGGGCGGTACCTGGGGTTGCACGGTCTGCCCCCTGGGCTTACTTAAGGGGCCGGAGGGGATATGACCCGCCGCCACCATCGGTAGCTCGCCGGCCAACGCCGGCGGCAGGGTGAGGAACATCCAGAAAGACGGCGCCTGTGCCACCGCTCCCGGCTTGGCCGGCAACTGCTTCTTGTCTTCGCGCAACGTCTCCAGGAACGACTCCAGGCGCGTGCGCATCGCCTCCGCCCCCTGCTCGCTGTAATCGGTGTCTATCTTGCACATCGGCACGCCGATGTACCTCAGAGCTCGCTCCACCTCCACGGCCTCGATATTCAAGGTATGGCAGAAGGTCAACTGATAATAGATTACCCCCTTCACCCGCCAGGCCTCCACGCTCTCCACGATCCGTTTGAGGCGCGGAGTGTTGGGGACGAAGCAGGGACACTCACACATGATGTAGCGGTCGGCCAAAGCGGTCACCATCTCGTCCGCGCTGCGCCCCTCCTCGCCAACCAGGTACCAGTAGCCCCGGCTCCCTGTGCACAATTCGTCGGTGACGATGATCCCTCCCAGCTCTTCCAGGATATCTGGCACTTTCCAGTTGGGGGGTACGATGGGGCAACCAGCCAGCATCAGCCGCGTGGCATGGGGCTCAGCGACACCTATCCCGCGCTGGACTCGATCTTCCAGTTCCAGGCACAATCTTTCCGTCTGCTCCACCCAGCGCTGGGGATCGTCATGGTAGGAAGTAGCTATCACCAGTAAGGCGTCCCGGCCGGTGATGGGAGGAAGGGGGGCTTTACGCACCTCGTAAAGGCGGCGTATGGCCTGGCGCTTGCGGTTGAAAAGCCGGATAGCCTCTGCCAACTCCTTCGCCTTGATCTTGTGACCGGTAAACTCCTCCAGATTCTCCCGCAGCAACTTAATTTCCGTCCGCCAGTAATCCCTGACCCTGGGGTCCAGGGAGGTATGGGGTACCTGTACCATCCAGGTAGGCATATAGCGGGCAAAGATGTCCACCAGTTTCTTTTTGCCGTCACAGACCGTGGGAATGAGTGCCAAGTCTATCCGCGCCTCGCCGGCGAAGGGCAGGTTCAACCGTTTCAGGCCCAAGGAAGATTTGATGGCGGGGCAGATGTTGACAGTCCCTAGTTCTTGTTCCCCATCGGCGATGGCCTCGTCGGCCCCTGCATCCAGGCGGATAGGGAGTCCCCCGGCAGCATAGATCAGTTCGTCCGGGGTAAAGACGCAGAAGGTGCCGATAACCTTGCGCCCCTGGGCTTGGGCAAGCTGGGCAATTTGTCCCCAGGGATCCCAGGAATGGTTGGCTAGGTCGTCGTAGTAGTGCATGAGCCAGGGGCGGTTAGGCGTCTGTTGCATCGCCCGGGTGTGAGCTTCGGCCAACCCGGCTAACGCTACCCGCACCTTTTCCTGGCGATCTTTGGGGGCGCTGCGAACGGCAGCATCGGCTTGGTCATCCGGCAGTGAGGGGTTTTGAATATCAGCAGGCATAGATCATCCCTTCTTTTGACGAGGGAAGAGAGGCAGGAACCGCCACTTGCCTACCAGAAGGCGAAGATTGCGGTCAGGACAATTCTCTACACATAGCAGGCAGCTGTCACATTCCGGTTCGGCGATGCGCGGGTTCTCTTTCTCCTCCATAATCTGTGAGACCATCATCGGGCACACCCGTTGGCAGGTACGGCAGGACTTGCACCCCTTCACGTCTTTATAGATGCCGATCGGACTGAACTTGGCTACCAGGTTGCTCATAGCCCGCACCCAGCAGACGTAGCGACAAAAGACTCTGGGTATGAACAGGCTTAAGACAACGAAGAGGATGGAGACGACGAAGTACGTCCAGGACGTAGCGATGAGCGTTCCTACGCGATTAAACCACTCCGGATTAACGCTGAAAGTCCAGATGGTGGGGATGAGCACCAGCGGCCAAAAGGCAAAGATGGCCGGAGCCGGGCAAAACATACAATCCGGTTCGTAGCGCAGGGCCGCGGGCAGGGCGTTGATGTAGGCTCGTCCCACGAGTGGATCGACCAGTTGAGTCAGGCCAATGCTGGCGGAAAAGATGAAGAGTGTGGCCAGCAAACCATACTTAATGTAAATCAGGCGGTCGTGGACGGCCTGGGAAATAGCCCAACGCTCGGCTTTCAGGATCAATTGGCGGGCATAAGTTAGAAGGTCGGCGAATAGTCCCACGGGGCAGACCCAACCACACCAGGCCCGGCCCAGGAGGACGGCGCCCAACATAAATGACCCCAGAGCAGCAAAGGGGACATAGAGCGGCACGGGCATGTGGAGAGCCAGGTCGCGCATAAATGGGCCAAAGAGGCAGTTGGCCGAGTTGGTGTTCAGGTGATTGCACTGCAATATCGGCAGGATGATGGGCGTGATGAGCGGCTGGCCGAAGAAGAAAAAGGTATTGATCAGTCCCCAGAAGAAGAGCTGAACTACCAGGCGGACCTTGGAGAGAGTGAGGCCAGCTCTCAGCCAGAAGGCAAGGGCCACCAGGATGACGATCCACAAGATGGCTGAGAAATTGCCCAAACTCTTAGTCGCCTGCAGGGTTTTTATGATGCGCTCGTAATCGCTGCCCCCGGGTGCGGCGGTGCGGAGCACGAGAATTGCGATCACGACAAAGGCAAGGATTAACAGGAGCGGCCAAATCAGCCAGGAGGGCAGGGTAAGGCGAAAGCGCTCGCGAAGGCTGACGGCGGGCGCGGCGCCTGGAGGGCTGGGCGGGCGCACTGCACTCAGTGATGCACCGCAATAGGCGCAGAAACGGGCAGTAAGACGGTTGCTTCGCCTACAATTGGGACATTCCATGATCATGCCTCCATGAGCCGTGCCTCCACAAGCCATGCTCCGATAGGAATTTGCTCATTAACCCATTTTTATAATCAGATTGATGATCTGGAACTGGTTGGTTAAGATGCCTACGATGGTTAAGATCACGCCGAGAATCAGCAACACATAGAAGCCAGTCCACCAGGACTCGGCCTCGGCGGACGCGGGGCGGCGCATTTGAGCCAGGACGCCAGTGAGCCTCTGGGTTAGAAGCGGCTGCTGGTCGCTCAGGATTATGGGAGGCTTCGCTCTGGCGCGTCGCTCCTTCCTGGTCTGGCCCCATCTCATCCAAAAGAGAATGACGCAAATAGCCAGGCAGATAAGGGCCAGGGTAAGAAGGAACGCAGTGCGCACCCATTGAGCCACCCGGTCCGGGTCAACAACCCGAATGCTATAACGCGGCAATGTCACCACCTGCCGGGCGTTATCCGTGACCTCCAGATAGTAGTTGATCGTCAGGCCGTCCTCGTACTGCGCCGGGATCTCTCCTTGCCAAAGCTCCTCGTCGGGCATCCGCGCCATCTCCACCGGCTGCCAGAAAATGCCATCCGTGGAGAAGAAAAGGGATGCCTTTCCCTTATCCATAGCTCCCACAATCCTTGCCTGTACGGTCACCGGATCTTTGGGGCCGGGTTGAGCGGGGCGTGTGGTCGGAGCAAATACCTGGGGACCTTCGACGACAACGATACGGCCATTGGTTGCCAGGTAGCGGTTGCCGCTGGCATCGGTAACAATAACTGGCGAAGCGTCTTCCTTGCCCAGGTCAAGCTCACCGGCCTTGACGGAATATCGAGTGCCGTCGGCGTCGGTGAAGATAATGTCGTTATTAGGCAGAGTTCGCCATTTCTTCAGGCGAAGGCTTGGCATAAGGCCAAGACTGGACGCATCTATTGCGTCCTTGTCGCCCGCCTCGATGCGCGTATCCTTCATATCCGGGCGGACTACTTCCCAACCCAGGAGGCCGTTCTCATTCCAGAGGGCAGTGGACTCCTGCCCCTCGCCAAAGGTGTCATTCGTCACCGCAATGTGAATGTACTGCCGGCCGGGCTGCTCAGCTATCAGTTTCCAGGTGAGGGAAACGGTGTCCTCATAGCCCAAGCCGAAAACCGGGGTGGTAGTTTGCAGGGGGTTGTCCCCTTCGACGATCCGCGTCTTGGGTTCCAAAGTCAGGCTAGCATTGACAGCATTCTCGGCAGCCGTCAGCATGTTACCGTGTCCCATGCCGCCGCCGTAGAGGAGAACCGCATTGAGGGTGAAGGGCATCCCCTTGACCGGTCGAGGCGGGTCTGTGGCGAGGGTGACAGACTTCAGAGCGGCGAAGGTGCAGGCGGATACACTGGGCACCTCCACGGAGAGGGAAGTGATCACAAGTAGGCCCAAGGTTGCCGCCAGGGAGAAAACTTTCGCGCGAATCGTTTTCTTCATAGTGAGCCCCTTTCATCAATTCCCTCCAGCCCGTTATTTGGGCAGCCAGGAAGGGTATTGTTCATAGGATATGCGCCGCCGTCGGGGGTGCCTCCGCGGTAGGTGGTTGGGGCATCGCTACGGATAGCGGCCGGCCGCAGCGGAAGCACAACTTTTCGGTGGCCGGGATCATCATTTGGCCACAATGGGGACATCGCATGCGCGGGACAGCCGGGGGTGGCGCTTGTTCGGCGCACGCGATAGGAATAGCCACCTTCTCCGCCTTCGGGGGAGGCGGCGCTGGGGTGACGGCGGAAAATTCGGCTGGCGGCAGCAGCGCCTGGCGCATCTCGGCCGCCGATTGGAAGCGCTGGTCTGGATGGATCTCGAGCGCCCGCAGGATGGCCCGTTCGGTATTCTCCGTCAGCCGGGGGTTGAGTTGGCGAGGCGGTCTCAAGACGGCCGGATTGAGCAGTCGCTGGTAGACGCCGGGTGGGGGAGTGTTGGTCAACAGATGATACAACGTTGCTCCCAGCGAATAGAGATCGGAGCGGGCGTCGGTGTGCCCGGTGCCATCGGCAGCGTATTGCTCCTGCGGGGCGTACTCCAGTGTGCCCCGGCCGCGCAAGACGGTCTTGGTGCGCGGGTTGTTGGGGTCGAGCAATTTGGCCAACCCAAAGTCCACCAGCTTGATTTTGCCCTGCGGCGTGAGCCGGATGTTGGCTGGCTTGATGTCGCGGTGGATGATCGGCCGGGGGCGATGGCTGTGCAGGTAGGTCAGCGCGTCCACTACCTGGTTGGTCCAGATCAGCACCGGCTTCTCGGGCAGCGGCCCGCCGATGCGCTGCAGAGCACTGTCCAGGTCTTCTCCCTCCACGTAATCCATCACCAGGTAATCGCCGCCCCCCTCGCCAAAGTAGTCGGATATCTTGGGCAGATTGGGGTGATCGAGCTGGTCCAAAACATTGGCTTCGGCCAGGAACTGCTGATGGGCCTGGGCTAGGAGGGATTGGCTGGCGTAGGGATCAGGCAGGTTTTCCTTGACAGCGCAGCGCTGGCCGAACTGGTGGGTATCCTCGGCCAGGTAGACAGCGCCCATGCCTCCCTGTCCCAACAGGTCTAGGATGCGATACCGCCCTTGCAACAAATGTCCTATGCTCAATGGCATAGTATCAAACCGATAGGCTCATTTGCTCCTCGACATCCGCCCTGCCTGTTCGGGCAAGAAGGCTGCCTGGTTCTTGTGGGGTCGATATGAACGATGCTTCAGTACCGTCAGTCCGTTCTCATTGAAGCCCCGATGACATCCCGCAGCGTTTCGTCATCTGTCAAGGTGGGCGCAAAAAGTGGTTTTCGCATGACCACCATTACCATTATAGGTCCATTCCGACAATCCTTATCGGAGGCTGTGCTACGTACTCTGTAGAAACCTCTCACGCAGAAACCGTGTGACGAAGGGTGATTGCACTGGCCACAGCCGGGCTCCTGGCACATCAGGTCACATATGTCGTAATGGTTGGGATGAGTCAAAGGGTAGGCCCTGAGCGCGACATAGCGATCCTCAAGACAGGTGTCCAGCAACAAAGGTTCGGGCGGGCTGGGACTCTCCACCAGTCACACGGTGGGTTGGGTAGCGCTGCGCGGCGGCAGAGAGAGTGGTGTGGAGGGTGAGGGCGACTCATCTCGTTTCGGCAACAGATCTCTAATAAAACCTGTCATCCCTCTCAGCAGGTAGCCAACCCACCGGACGGGCGGTCGGCGTGGCGGGTTGGGGCTCGCTCAGCCGCTTCCCCCCCAAGATCGGTTACCGGTTTTAGGTGGAAGATTCGATCTACGTCGCGCTGGCCTGGCGGGGGCGCGGCGTGGGGAAACTGCTCCTACCTCCACTCATCGAAGCGGCCCGCCCGCTCGGCATGCATGCCGTCCTGGTCGGCATCGATTCGGAAAGCGAGGCCAGCATCCCGCTATATGCGCGCTTCGGATTCCGTGAAGTGGCCCACTTCCGCGAGGTCGGATATAGATTCGGCCGGTGGCTGGATGCGATCTTCATGAAACTGCTGACGGCGCCGAAGGGAACGCGAGAAGTGGCCCGCCTTGTGGCGGATGGATGAGACTCATTGGGAGTAACGCCTGCCGTCCGTCTGGACGGATATGGATTAAGAAAGCAATCCGGCCGGATCCCTCTTTACGAAAGCAATTATGGTATTTTGCAACCCCCGAGCGCGCTGAATATCCGATCGAACGGCGATGTGCAATACAGGTTCAAGTAGTCGAAGAGGAAGGCGCCGACGAGCGCCACGATGCACAATACCACGGCAACAATTACGCATCCAAGAAGGAGCTTGCCGGAACCGCCGGACGTCGCGGCGGCACCCGGACCCTGGAAGGTTACCACCACGTTTGTACCCACACCGATCTCGTCCCCCGCCACCAGCTTGCGCGGGGCTGTCAGGCGTTGCTGGTTGACGAACGTACCGTTGGTGGAACCGAGGTCCTCCAGCACATACACCCCTCCCTTGCGCGAGATGCGTGCGTGGTTCCGCGAGATTCCGGAATCCTTGAGGATGATGTCGTTGTTCGACTCGCGGCCGATCGACATGACCTCTTTGAATAGATCGAACGCTTCACCGGGATTGGGCCCGGTCTTGATCACCAAGCGGGAAGGTTCGTTCAACGGGGAGGGCTGGACGGGTTGAACCGTTTGCTTCTCGACTCGAGAAGGAGGCGGCGCGGCCGGGCCAGCCGCGGCCGGTTGCTGATTATAAGGCGGTGCGGCCGGGCCACTCAGGACCGCTCCGCAGTTCTCGCAAAAGGCATCGCCCTCCACCACTGGCCGGCCGCATTGCGGGCATGTTGGACCTCCCCCAGCGGTCGGCGGCAAGGGAGAGGCGGCAGCCGGGGTCGGTTGGGGTGCGCCGGCGAGCGGTGCGCCGCAGTTGTCGCAAAAGGCAGCGCCATCTTCAAGTTGATTTTTGCATCGAGGGCAGGTGACCATTTTAAAAACACTCCTTTCTTTATCCCTCGAGTTTTTGAGTCGGTTTGCGCGTTTCGTAGTGCAGTTTGAGGGTGCCTGTGCTGGCTGCTTTTCTCACCCGCCTTCATTTTGGCCATTTCTCCGGTGATACCCAAAAGGGGATTTTATCTTCCATTCTAATCTTAAACACCTATGCTGGAAACTTGATACATCACACCACCTTTTTGGGGACCAGTTTTTGTGATTTTTCCCATAGGAATGATGAGAGTGATCAATACGGGATTGCATAGGAACCTAGGGCCCGCAGGTTACTAGTCCCTTTCGACAATTCGCTGACTATTTGTCAGAATAGACAAAAATTGCGATCCTTTCGGATCGCGATTTTCATAATTGGTAGCGAGGCCTGGATTCGAACCAGGGACCTCCGGGTTATGAGATGCTATGAAGGGGCAACAGGGTTGCAAGCGCGGGCCGCTGCGTCTAAGCTTCCTCAAACAGACAACGGAAAGGGAGGAAGCCATGGAGACTTCAGCGACCCGCGG
>Ga0187861_10004106_pt1 | contig 12372 bp, 7 predicted proteins | sample June2016WEW_10_1_3_FD_132986 | JGI IMG/M metagenome (GOLD analysis project Ga0187861, IMG submission 132986) | Peatland microbial communities from SPRUCE experiment site at the Marcell Experimental Forest, Minnesota, USA - June2016WEW_10_100 | ecosystem: Environmental > Terrestrial > Soil >...
ACGTCCGCCTCGATCGCGCGCCGAAACGGAGGCAGTTCAATCGCGTCCAGCCGAGTACGGTCGCCAGTGACTTGAGCGAATCCGAGATGAGAATCGGTCGCGGTGTCGCCATGTCCCGGAAAATGTTTAGCCGTGGTCAGCATGCCGCCTTCGTGAGCGCCCCGGATGTAAGCGGCCACAAAATCTCCCACCTGCGTCGGATCTCCGCCGAAAGAACGCGTGTTGATAATGGGATTTGCAGGATTGGAATTCACGTCGGCATCGGGAAAGAAATTCCATTGCACTCCGATGGCCCGCGCCTCGAGCGCCGTGATTCGTCCAAAGACCTCGGCATTTTCCGTTTTGCCGGTAGCTCCAAAGGCCATGGCATGAGGAAAGACAGTAGTGCCGTTCAGACGCATGGAAACGCCACGCTCAAAGTCGGCCGCGACAATAAGGGGCAGCTTGGATGATTTCTGCAGCCGATTAAGCAAATCGGCCGCCACGTAGGGCTGGCTTTTGAGCAGGACGGGGCCATCCACCGGAACGCTCATTACCAGCGATCCGATGCCATATTTGCGGACGCGGTCGCGCAGTTGGAGCCAGACCGGGTCGGCGTCATTCAGGAATTGCGCGTTCACCCTGATCCCGAAGAGTTGGCCGACTTTGTCTTCGGGAGACATCCTGCGCAATGTCTTTTCGGCCCACTTATGGCCGGCTTTGTCGAGATGGATCGGACTGGGCTGCTGAAAGCGGTCCTTACTTTTGTCTTTCGCAAAGCAGGGCACGGCGAGCACTAGCGCGATCAGCAGCAGATGCCGGAGCACGCAAATGGCAAAAACGAGCGGGAACGTCCCGCAGGTGCGATACGGATTTGCCTGTGGAGAGCCGGGCGTCCCCGCCCGGAGGAACCCTTCGACCGCGCTTAGGGCAGGCTCGCGAGACGCCGGTTTCTCCACTGTATCAAATCTGCCGTTCGACGGTTGCAATGCCTTCCTCCTGTATCGTTCGGTCGTCGCCAAACCCGGCGAGCCAATGTACATCGGGTTCTCGCCGGAACCATGTGAACTGGCGCTTGGCATAGTTACGATGCGCTTGCTGCGCCGCGCCGAGCGCCGATTCCCGATCCAATTCGCCGCGCAAAAACTGCACCGCCTGCGTGTATCCCAACGACGCGAGCGGGCGCGCCTGATCGCCATATTTTGCGAGAAGCCTTTCCGTCTCGGCGATCAGTCCCTCGTCAAACATTTTCTCCGCTCGCTGATTGATGCGGGCATAAAGAGTTTCGCGCTCTGGATTGAGTCCCAGACGCAGGATGCGAAAACCGCGGAGCGGTTCGCGTCCCTGCTGCCAAAGTTCGGTCATAGTTTGGCGAACGGTTCGGCGAAGGGTCCGGCGAAAGGGCGGCCCCGAGGACAGGCACACCTCGATCGCCCGGACCACCTTGGGAATGTCATGGGCGTGAATGCGGCTCGCGGCCGAAGCGTCGAGCCGCCGTAGGATACGATGCAGGCGCTCGGGGCCATGCTTCTCCGCGCGGCCGCGTAGTTTGTCGCGCATCTCTTCGGAGCGCTGCGGGCCAGGAAAAAGTCCTTCGAGCAAAGCGCGAAGATAGAGTCCGGATCCTCCGCTGACGATGGGCAAGCGTCTGTGCTGCTGGTTTTCGCTGAGAGCGATCTCGCGCAGAATTTGCCGCGCTTTACGCGCATATTCTCCCGCGCTAATGTCGGCGAGCGGATCGACGCAATCGAGCAAGTGATGCGGAACTTCGGCGCGCTCCGCCGCGTTCGGTTTCGCCGTGCCGATTTCAAATTCGCGGTACATCGCAACCGAGTCGCAGTTGACGATTTCTCCGTGAAAGCGCCGCGCGATGGCCAGCGCCAGAGCGGTCTTTCCGCTCGCCGTGGGGCCCAGCACAACCACGACCAGCGGCTCGCGGTCGAATTTCGGCAACCTCGCCACTTTCGGCAGCTTCAGCGCGCGTTCCACGGGATATACCGCCAGTAGCGGATGATGGTAAGAATGAGCAGCAGAACCGCCATGAGAAGCAATCCGGTGGCTTCGGCGGCGTAGATGGAATGGCGGTGCCGATGCTTGCTGTCCTGATGCTTGTTGTCAGACGCGGGCTTCGACGGAGCGGGGGAGTTCACGCCGCTATTGTAGCCTTTCCGGTCGTTGGTCGGTTCTCCGCTTTGAGGAATGGATCCCGGCTACGAGTGGGGGCGAAGGTTTGCCGTGTGCGGGGTCGACTTGCTTTCCGCGAGGTGTGTGCGGAACTTTAGCATAGAACGGGTGAGGCGGAAATAGTCTATTTCCGCCTCGAAATCCGGCAAAAAGCTGAGACCGCGTACTAGTCATCACCGATAACAATGCCTCTGCAATCTACACCTGACGTGCCGAAGAGGTAAATGAAGGCTCCCAGACGCTGCGCAATTTTTCGGGCGATAGTGCTTTTGGCAATGAAGCTGAAATAACGAGACGGCGCCTCCCCGGCGGTTCCATCCGCTGCCTGAACGTCGGCCAAATTCCCGGTTAACAGCGCGGCTATGCGTTCCACCGATGAGGCCAAGCCGGCATGCGCCTTGCCTCCGTGGGGAACCTGCGGATCCTTGTCGTGGCAATCGCTCGGGTTATCCGCGAAATCTATATACAAAGTCAGCCCTACCAACTGCACCAGATCGTGGAAGGCTTGCCGCGAATGGGTATTGCAGCGATCGTCGTCCTCGGTTGGCTCAATCACAAAACGAATGGCAGGAGTATCTACCTGCAGCAGCAGCGGGTTGAAGGTTCCTGAATCTGGAGTGCCGGATAAAGAGAATCCGCTTAGGCTGCTGACGCTATAACGCAGCGAAACCGCGGTGGCGTATTCCTTTTCCGTAGACACATCGGGAGGGTAAGTAGAGCCCGCGCGGGCCCGGTGCCGATGCGAAGGCAAGTACGCGTCCGGCCTGGGAAGACGAATGGCATATCGAACGGCCTTGCTATCCAGCACATGTTGCGCATCCTTGGGGTCAATCTTAGCCCGAAGAATGGCGGGATCGAAAGCTCCGGCACCCGGCCCCACGTGACCGGGGAAGGACAAGTCGTAAGTTCCCGAGGCTAAGGTCGAATGGTTCGAGGCCGTCACGTAGAGATCGCGGTGGTGCTTCGTTTTAGGCGCCAGCAGCAGGATGTTGTTGGCGTCTTTCGGATCGCCAGCGATGGCCCATGGACCCTCAAATATCACATAAACTTCCTTGGTAGGGGCTGCGGTAGCGGTTGCCTTTGATTCAGGCGATGCTGGGGCAGCAGTCGGAGGTTGGGATTGATTACATGCAACCAGGGAGAGCGTTGCCAGAACGGCGCTGGCGAGCCCAACCCGGGTTATGGTGAAGTGGCGGCGGATTGTCATGGTTCCTCCTGTTTAGGGGATTAGGGCCTTCCGTACGCTGCAAACGCCGACCAGTAGTAGGGATGAGATGTGCGCGGGTTGGCCAGCATTTTCCGGGAGGTCAGGCGGATGGCATCGGAAATGGTCTGGCCAAACAGCGCATTGCGATAAAAGTCCTGTACGAATCCTCGGGTTGCGGTAGAATCCACGGCCCAACGGCTCGCGACCACGTGGGGCACACCCGCACGCAGGAGAGCATCCGTCACGCTGTCGAATCCGCTGGAGCCGCCGCTGCCGGACGCGGTGCTGCAGGCGGATAGCACTGCCAGCTGCAAGCTTTGCAGGCGCAGCTGCCGCACCACGGTTGCGTCCATCAGGCGGGGCATGACTGCTGGTCCAGCTCCGCTTTCCAACAGTAATCCCGTCCCTCCAGAATCGGCGAGCGAATGCCCGGCAAAATGGAAAACTGCGGCGCGGGGGAGTTCAGTGCGGACTGCGCTGAGCGTGACTTCTTGGCCTTTGAGCACACGCGCGAAATGAAAGCCACGGGCGACGATGTCGGCTTCCGCAGCCACATCCGGCAAAGGAATGAGTTCATCCACTGGAGATGAAGCGGAACTGCCGACCACGAGGGAGGGCAAGTCTGCGGAAATGCCAGCGCTGCTGCGCAACTCCGCCTGCGAATCCTGACCCAGCGAATGAACCATGGATACACGTTCGACCAGATAGCGACCGTTGGAATCAAGCAGCGCTTCGAAGGGCACGCGCGCCAGCCATCCGTCCGCCTCGATCACCAGCGTGCGCCCCGGCGCGAGGTGTTGTTCCACTGGAGCGATGAGCGACTCGTACAGGCTGCGAGCGTCCCGGCGTACGGCGCTAAGTTCGGACTTCGGATCGGAAGACAGGTCGTTAAACCTTTCCGCCAAGCCTTGCAAGCTATCGGTGGGTTGCGGAATCCAGCGCGCGCTCACCCCGCGGTCATCATAAATCCAAATGGCGAGGCCCTCGGGTAGCACTCCATAAGCGAGTACTGTCTGGTTAGAGAGAAGAGGGAGACGAGCGGGTAGCCGAGTGGGATCGGGCAGCGATTGCGATAGTTCAGGAGTATGCTGCGACATGGCGCGTCCAGGCTTGCCAACTCGCTGCGGCGCACCCAGGTACCACTCAAACACATCGAGCGATTCCTGTTCGTGGCCCTGAACCAGTTCGGCCTCGGCGAGTCCGAGATATACGGGAGCCGCGTCTTTGCTCCATCTTGTTCGATCCGCCTCAGAAGTAAGGGAGGCCAGGTTCTGCTCGGCCAAGCGCAGCGCCGCCCGGAAAGCCTGCCCGGCTTCCGCCGCATGATGGCTGCGGAGCTGCACCTCGCCCAAGGTGGAATAAAAACTCTGCGCGAGATAGTTGTTCGAAAGCGCGCGAATCTGCGCTTGGATGCTCGTCAGACCCGCGATGGCATCTTCGAATCGACCTAGGTGCGCTTGCAGACGAGCGATCCGAATCCCGGTCTCTAGAGCATCGTCGCGACTGGCCTGGGTACGCGGGGCAGCCGCAAAAAGCTGGGCAGCCTCGCCATATTGTTGTTCGGCGAGCTTAGGCCGACGGGCTGCCGTCGCCGCATCCGCCATGAAACTGTGAGCCATGGCGCGCTGTAGCAACACTTCGTCACAGTCAATCAGTGCCACGGCTTCGCGCCAGATTGCCAACCGCAAATATGACTGACCTGCAGCCTCGGCGGCGAGTGCTTCTTCGGCGTACAGGTTGAAGCCCCGCACGGCGGGAAATTGCCCCGACCAGTAGCTTTCCAGGCCGCTGCAGACGAGCCTCCAGGCGCCCGGCCGATCACCGGTCTCACGTTTGCTATTGGCAACAAATCCCAGGGCGCGCAGATCAAGGGCGCCGTAGCCGGATTGTTGCGCCTGGTCATGGGCCCAACGCGTGGCTCTTTCGCGGGCACCGAGATCGCCCATCAACGCTGAACAGACCGCCTCCTCCAATCCAAGTTGAATCTGCAACCAAGGATAGGAATAGCGCCGGGATTCTGCTCCTGCAGTTATCGACTGGCGCCGGCAGTCCTCGCTCCGCCGCGTCATCTGCGCCGCGAAAGTCTGCTCGAACTGCGCGCGCAGGATGCCCGCGGTGTTGCCGGAAGCACGAAATTCCTGTCCGGCGAGACCAGCCTGCTGGCGTGACACATCATAGTCGCCGGCGTCATTGGCTTTGACGGCGCGGGCGAGCGCGCTTACGGCTTGCGGAAAACGTGATGCCGAGGAACCGCGGAGAAGATCAGCCAGCCACCGGTCGTTGTGCTGCTTGTTGGTCAGGTCGGCTAAAAAAAAAAGCGCCTGCTCAGCGCGCGGATCCACATTGGCTCCTTTTTCGTTGGCCCCGGTTTCGGGAAAAGCCTGGGGCAACCAGGAGCGGACGGCTTCGTGCAGATATTCTTCGATGCGCGGGTCGACTTCGGAAGCGAGGCTTGGGTTGGCGAGCCTGGCAGCTGCTTCCGCGGGAGACAGCAGCGGCATCGCATTGCCTTGATGCTTGTTCAACTTATCCTGCACGGCCTTCGCGTGGGTTTGGGCTTCGTCGGCCCATTGCGAGCGCGGGTCGACGCCCAGGTAATGGTTCCAGTCGTCGAGTGCCTGCCGATAAAGGAACAGTTGTTCCGCGACAAGGGCGCGATTGAAAAGTGCGACTGGATTGTCGGGTTGTAGCTTTAAGGCCTGGCTCAGAGTCTCATAAGCTGCGCCGAAATCTTCCGTCTTGTTTTCCGACTGGGCGCGCTGGAAGTAAGCGCTCGCTAGATCAATCAGGAGAGCGGGCGAATTTGGCTCTAACTCCAGGGCGCGGCGCAACGCTTCGACGGCGGGCTGGTACTTGCCATCCAGCAAGTCCGCTTGCGCCTTCGCCTGGAGCCATGAGGGATCGGAGGGATGGGACTCCAATTGGCTCGCAATCAGTGCTTCCGCTTTCGAGAGCGTCGTGGGACGGTCGGTAAAGGAGACTATCGGTCCGCGCGAAACGCGCAGCGGCGCGTAGGCGGCACCTGCGATCCGGAGCTCCAACGTGCGCCTTTCGGTGTAAGCGCGGGCAAGGAGTGCGGCCGCTGGCTGGTTCTTCTCTTGAACTACAAACCACAAGCCGACGCCAACCATGGCTAGAAGAGATGCTCCCGCTAGCGCCAGACGCGGAACGCTCAGCCACTTCTGCCACCATGGTTTCTGCCACCATGGTGTAGATTCCCGATCCGGCTTCGTGTGGGGTGTTCCGCTGATTCGCTGCGCCAGGTTCTGTTGCCACTCGGCGCGCGCGCTCTCGAGGGACGCAATGTGCGACCGCTCCTCCTCAGTGATCTCACGGTTCAGATCGGTTAATTTGGCTAGCGCATCGCGTAGCAACGGACCACAATGGTCACAGCGGCTGGCGTGTGCGATGTAGGCAAGCGTCTCGTCGGGTGGGGTCACGCCACCGGCAATCTCACTCCATACGGTCTGGGCCGGACAATCGGCCCGGCCGCTCTGCGGTCGTAGGCTGTTTAATTGGCGACTCAGTTGGCGATCCAGCGATGCCAGTTCCTCAAATTGCTCCCGGCAGGTCGAGCAGGCGGCTAGATGACGGTGCATATTGCCCGCGGCCGGCACGGTTTCCGCTGGCGAACGAGATTCCTCCAGCAGTCTTGCCAGTTCCTCGGTTCCAATATGCTCGTTGGAACTGGGATTGGGATTTTCTTCCAAAATTAAGTCCCCACCCTTTTAGAACGATTTTTCCGATTCAAAACCTTCACTTCGCGATGAGGGCTTGAGTCTATGAGATGACCACGGATCATCATCGCCAGGCGCATAAGGACGCTCTCCACGCCTGCGGTGGTCAATCCAATCGATGGGATGGATGCAATCTCGCTGGCGGTAAGCCCTTGCCGGTGACGCAGCCAAAAAATCGCGCGCTTTTTTTCCTGGTCCTTCCCCGCCGTAACCAGCCTGAGGACCTTGTCGATCTTTTCGAGTTGCTGTCGCTGGCTCACCGCATCAAAGCTGTCAGTGACGGCGGTTTTCGAGTCATTTTGGACCAATTCCAAGAGCGCTTCGGTTTGGCCTGCGCCCCGCTTCGCGGCCAGCGCCGCTTTGAAATGATCGTGGACCACATTGGCGGCAATCACCTTCAAGAATCCGTAAATGGAATCTTCTTGCCGAGGCTGGAACGATCGCAACAATCGGCTATCATTCTCGCAGAGCTTCAGGTAGGTATCCTGGATCAGGTCGTCAAGTTGCAGACGGGACGGTTCGCCCCACAGGCGGGCGGTCCTCAGTACGGCGGAGGCGATCACGAACTGAAATCGCCGAATAAACTCGGCCCACGCCCTCTGGTCTTTCGAGCCAGCACACGCCCTTACTAATTCTGTCGACGAGAACTTTGCGCAGCGCGCCAAGGCATCCACTCCCAGGATGGGCGGATTTTACAACAGTCCTGCCAGTTTTATCGCGAAAAGATTGGCGGGTTGGCAGGTTTGGCTGTGAGTGCGCTGCCGAATGAATTGCGCAGCCCCTGAAAGGACTGATTTTGGAGGACTTGCGGCATCGCTAAAGCGAATGCCGGGATCCGAAACGCGCGTTCTTCCGCAAGGGCTAGGCCAGCAGTCTCGCGGCTTCCTTGGCATAGTAAGTCAGGATCATGCTCGCCCCGGCGCGGCGGATCGAGAGCAGCGATTCCATCATCACCCGCTCCCGGTCGATCCACTGGTTCCGGGCGGCGGCTTCGATCATGGCGTATTCGCCCGATACCTGATAGGCCGCCAAGGGCAGGTCGAAACGGTGGCGGGCGGCGGCAATCACGTCCAGATACGGCATGGCCGGCTTCACCATGATTATGTCCGCGCCTTCTTCGATGTCCAACTCGATCTCCCGCATCGCCTCGCGAATGTTTGCCGGGTCCATCTGGTAGGAACGGCGGTCGCCGAACTGCGGCGCGGAATCGGCCGCCTCGCGGAAGGGGCCATAGAAGCCCGAGGAGAACTTCGCCGCGTAGGAGAGAATCGGCGTATTTTCGAAGCCCGCTCCGTCGAGCGCCGTGCGAATCGCCCCGACCCGTCCATCCATCATGTCGGACGGCGCGATGATGTCCACACCCGACCGGGCAAGTGAAACTGAGGTCCGTGCCAACAACTCCAGACTGGCGTCATTCAAGATCTCGTACTCGGCGATAGCCGGTGGCGCCGCCGCGGCCGCCCCCAGCGATTGCCGTTCGGCTTTCGCGTTGTCTTTTGTGCGCTCTTTGACTATCCCGCAATGCCCATGTGACATGTACTCGCACAGGCAAACATCGCCCATCACCACCACGTCTCGCACCGCACTCTTGATGGCACGCGCGGCTCTCTGCACGATACCGTCCTCGGCCCAGGCGCCGGTGGCGACCTCATCCTTTTTTTCGGGCAGTCCGAACAAAATGATCGACAGCACTCCCAGGGCACACGCTTCACGCACTTCGTGCACCGCCTCGTCGACGGAAAGGTTGAAGACGCCGGGCATCGAGCGTACTTCTTTCCGGATTCCCGTTCCCGGGCAGATAAAGAGTGGATACACCAGAGATTCAGGTGTCAGCCGGGTCTCGCGGACCAGGGTGCGCAGGGTTTCAGTGCGTCGCAAACGACGCAGACGATTAGCGGGGAATGCCATAACAAGCAATTCTAGCAGTCGCCATGGCAACTGCGGCCGGCTTGATCACCGATTGCTGTGATCTTATGACATCGTGGGTACTTCTGCTGAACCCGATCTAGGCCTCACGAAAACAGAATTCCTTCGACCCGCTACAATCTCGCTATGCGATTCACGGTCGCTATTCTCGTCCTCATTCTCATTTCTACGCGAGGCACATTTATTCTTGCCACAACGGTCCTTGCAAAGAGCGAATCCAAGGTTGCACCCCAGTCCCAGCCCGAATCCGTCACCGTTCCTATCACGCTCGACCAGGGCCGCGTCGTGATCGACGTAGACCTCCCGCTTCCCGAGGGATCGACCGAGCGTGTCCGGGGCTGGGTTGATAATGGCAATCCCGATCTCTGCATCAGCCAGCGCGTCGCTATTTTGATGGGACTCAGTGTCAGTTGCGACGGTCAAATTTGCTCAGGCGCGCCGAAATCGCCGGATGTTGCGCTCGAAATTCTGATCGGCGGAATGAAAATTCCTTTGTCGAAAGTCGGAGAACAGATCCCAGAACGGATCAGAGAAATAAAAATTCTAGCCGGCACGCCGGCGATCGCTCCGGGCATGAGCGCCGAGATCAATATCCCGTCGTCCGTTCTGCGCAATTACGATGTGCTCTTCAATTTCCCCGACCGCGAGTTCGTCATCGGCAGGCCCGGCCGCCTGAAATTCAGCGGCACGAAGAGCAAGATGCGGGTCAATGCAAACAGCGGCCTCATCCAGATTCCGAGCAAAATTGAAAATAAGAACTACGATCTCGGCCTCGACCTGGGCTCTTCCATCAATTTTCTTTCAGAAGAATTATTCGACAAGCTCGCAAGCGCACACCCCGACTGGCCGCACATGACGGGAGCCGTCGGCCCCTTTAACACGGGAGAACTGAGCGATGAACCAAAGTGGAAGCTGATGCGCGTGGACCGCGTGCAATACGGTCCGCTCTTTCTAACGGATGTAGCTGTGGCTGATGTTCCTCAGCATATCCCCAAGGATCGGATGAGCCGGTTCGAAGAGCGTCCCGGATTCGCCACCGCGGGAGTGCTCAGCTCGGAGGCGCTGTCGAACTATCGCGTCGGCCTCGACTATACCCACTCGACTGCCTATTTCGACATCGGCCGCACCGTCAGGTTCCCCGATTTTGACGTTGTCGGCCTCATCCTTCGCCCAGAGGACGACTCCGGTTTCACCATCGTTGGTGTCGCCGATTTAGAGGGCGAGCCGTCGGTCTCAACTAGTCAAATCGGCGTTCACGTCGGCGATCATCTGGTGGCCGTCGATGACACCCCCGTTGCCGACTTCACCCTGGGACAAACCTGGTCTCTGCTCGAAGGTTCTCCCGGCCAGGAACGCAAGCTAACTGTCGCGCGCGGCGGCAAACAGTTCACCGTCGTCGCCAAAGTGCAGCACTTTCTGGGAGACGCGCCACCGAACGACGACTCGAAGGGAAAGCCGAAGAAGAACTAGCGGTTAATAAGTTCCTGGTCTCACAACCGTGGGAGTCCTGGTGGAGAGAGCGTCCCCTCCCGGCCGCCAAACCTGCCGGAACGGGCGAGACGCCCGTTCCTCCATCCTATGAAGTCGTCGTCGAATGTTACCGAAGTAATCTCCGGTAACCTGCGCGTCATCTAAACATCTCGTGGCGAACGTCATATGATGCAACGTGGTGTCTCGGAGCCACATCTCGGCGCTCCTCTGCGGAGTTGGTCTACTGCTGGCCTTTGCTTTGGCGCCGGGCGTGTTTCCCAGTCCCTTTTTTCGCGCCGCCATGGGAAACCTGGTCCCCCTGGTGGTGATGGCGGCAGGCTTCATCGTATCCGCCAGAAACGCCTTCGACAGTCGTGGCCACACGCGCCTTTTCTGGGGCCTAATGACGGCGGGCATGGCCATGTGGTGTTACAACCAGGGATGTTGGACGTGGTTTGAAGTGGTGCTTCGCAAGCCGCTGCCCGAATTCTCCCCAGGGTCTATGGTGTTGTTCCTGCATATTGTCCCCATCATGGCGGCGGTGGCGATCCGCCCGCATCAGGCCGATGAGCGCGAAGGGATGTTGCCGAGCGCACTGAATGTTCTCGTCCTGCTGGTGTGGTGGGTTGTGGTCTACGCATTCTTTGTTTTTCCCGAGGAATACATCGTCCCCAACCTCGCGGCGTACAGCCTGCGCCGGGATCTCCTGTACCGGGTTGACGAAGTGATCCTGATTGCGGTGTCGGCATCGGCGTTCTTCAGCAGCTCCGGATCGTGGCGCAAACTCTATCGCAACATTTTCCTGGCTACCGTTCTCTACACATTCGCTGGGGAAGTGATGAATGCTGCCGTGGTGCGCGGCGCCTACAAGACGGGCGGAATCTACGACGTCCCAATCCTCGCCGCGGCGCTTGGCTTCCTGTGGGTGACCATCACGGGGCGGCACTGCCTTCGCGAAACTCAGGGGATGCCTTCGAGCGCGCGAGCTAGTCGCCCGCTCGCTCCTTTGCTTGCGAAATTGGCGCTGCTCTCTCTCCCTGTCATGGGATATTGGGCACTGTTCATGAGCAGCGAGCCATTACATCTGCGCCAGATCCGTTTCGCGATGGCCATGGGCGGCGTCGGCGTCCTGGCTTTCGTCGTGTTCCTCAAACAACACCTGATGGACCAGAGACTTCTGAATTTGCTCAGCCATTCGCGGAACAGTTTTGACAACCTCCAGCGACTGCAGGGAAGAGTAATTCAACAAGCCAAGCTAGCCTCGCTCGGAGAACTGGTCGCGCTCGCCGCCGGTGAACTGGAGTATCCCCTCTCAGACATCCTGAGCAGCTCCGAACGGATGGCTGCCAGCAGCAACCTGAGCCGCGAGCAACTCTCCAACGCGCAGAAAATCGGCCAGCAAGCCCGGCGCACCCGCGAACTGGTCAGCGATCTGCTCAGCTTCGCCCAGCAGACTCCAGGAGAAAAGAGCCCTCTCGAACTGAAGCCTCTTTTGCAGCGCGCGGTTCAAATGGAAGGATTCAAGCTCGAAAATAAGAATATCAGTCTGACGGTGGAAAGCGCTGATCCCCTGCCTCGCGTGCTCGGCAATCCCAATCAGCTGTTGCAGGCGTTTCTTCAGATCGTCGAGAACGCCGTAGACGCATTACAAGAAGTCGGCGGCGGGCGATTGCAGGTTTCCCTCTGGCGCGAAGGCAACGAAGTGGCCGTCCAGTTCGCCGACTCTGGCCCCGGCCTGCGAGATCCCGAGCGCGTCTTCGATCCTTTCTACACCACCAAGCCGGTTGGCAAAGGCACCGGCCTTGGACTCAGCGCCACCTACGGCGTAATCCAGGATCACAAGGGACAAATCACCTGCTACAACCGGCC
>Ga0187861_10004108_pt1 | contig 12365 bp, 10 predicted proteins | sample June2016WEW_10_1_3_FD_132986 | JGI IMG/M metagenome (GOLD analysis project Ga0187861, IMG submission 132986) | Peatland microbial communities from SPRUCE experiment site at the Marcell Experimental Forest, Minnesota, USA - June2016WEW_10_100 | ecosystem: Environmental > Terrestrial > Soil >...
CCAGGAAAGCAGCTCCATGCAAAGCTTGGGGTACTTGGTTTTTGCCCACACCGCCCAGCCCCCGCTTCCGTGCGATCCCCCCGGATACGATTCTCCTGGCTTCCAAGCGGGCCACAGGGCGGTACGCCACTTGCCTTCCAACTCCGGTTTGTACCCCATCCGCTTGAGGCCGAACCCGACCTCCCAGAACGGAGCTGACTGTGCAACGTCAACATTGTTCTTCATGAGCTCCCAGGCCTCAGGAGAAAGGAACGTCCCAAACCTCATGTACTTCTTGTCCACTACTTCCTTGATCCACTTGAGCACCTCGGCCTTCACCGGGGTGTCAAGATTCGGGCTCCCATCCTTGTTGGCGTAGAGCTCCTGCCTGCCGATCATCCAGAACTCTACCTGCCAATCATTTATGTCACCCAGGTAATGATTCGGTTCGCCACTTGCATTCTTGTCCTTCGTCACTTTGTCTGCGATCCGCATGAAATCCACGGTCCAATCCTTGGGCGCGCTGACGCCGTACTGGTCGAAGATGTCCTTCCTGTAATAGAAGAAGATCGGGTTGTACGCCATGGGCACGCGGATGATCTTGCCGTTCACCGTGATCATGTGCAAGAGATCTGGGAGGATGTTGTTCTTTACGGGGCCGACAACGGGCGTGATATCAAGAAGTCCGTTGAGCGCCACCATCTTGGGCTGCCAATCCGGATCACAGATGAATATGTCAGGGCAGCCGACACCCGAAGACATACCGACGATGACCTTGTTGATTGCATCGCCTGAGGCGAGATCCAGTCGATTGAGCTTCACATTCGGGTGAGCTTTGATAAAGGGCGCCGCGGCCTTGTCCAGGTAGGTTGTTGACATCTGGTCCCACCCCATGATCGTGATTTCTGCATTCTCTGGTTCCGCTTGTTGCGCAGTGAGTTGACCCGCGCCGACAAAAATCATAAAGAGCACAGTTATAATAGAAAGCAGCCTCATTCTCATCGTTACCTCCTCTTAATTGCGGCTCTGCCTAGCCTCTCGCACTGAACCATTTTTCCACCAAGGAGCAATTGACACTCGATCCTTCTCTTTTCGCCTCCTTTAGCTCTCGGAGTATGACTTTAGTAATGTCATTAGGTAATGTCATTATGTACTGCCTTAGTCATTTTGTCAATCTCCCGCATTGCCTCATCAGAAATCATCCTGAAACCAAGTCGTTGCCTCATCTAAAAATCTTCCCCAAATCTCCGGCTCCTGTTGCACTGCTGCTGGATGTCATTTCTCAGCTGACAGGAGCTCGGCTATGGGGTTAACGATGAGGGAACGAAGAGCCTTGGCGCGAGAAAGCGCCAATAAGTACCGCAGTGCTTCAAAGAAGCAGAAGAAAGCCTTACTTGAGGTTTTTGTTGAGCAAACCCACTACTCGCGCAAGTACGCCTCTTGGCTGCTGCGCAATTGGGGCAGGAAGGTCTTCGCCTGGATCGACGGGCAACCCATTCGTTTCATGGTGGGGGTCCCGCGAGGCAAGACTCCCCGAAAGCGGCCAAGAGTATATGACCAAGCGGTACGCCAGGCCCTGCGCAGCCTGTGGCACATGTTCGACTTCATGTGTGGTAAGCGTCTGGCGGTCATGATCCGTACCACGTTGGAGACCCTGGTGAGTTCGGGGGAACTGACCCTGAAGCCCGAAGTGGCGCAAAAGCTTCTCTCCGTCAGCCCCGCCACCATCGATCGACTCCTGAGCAAGGACCGCCGTTCCCTCAGGCTGCGATCGCGCTCCCACACCAAACCCGGCACTCTTCTGAAGCATCAGATCCCCATCCGTACCTTCCACCAGTGGGAGGAGAAGAAGCCCGGGTTCTTCGAAATCGACCTGGTGGGTCACGACGGGGGGATCGCAGAAGGAGAGTACGCCTTCACTCTGACGGCAACCGATGTGGACAGCGGTTGGACAGAGTTGCGTCCGCTTCGCAATAAGGCACAAAAATGGGCCTCTGCAGCCCTTGAGGACATCAGAACTCTCTCGCCCATTCCCATCCTGGGCATCGACTCAGACAACGGAAGTGAGTTCATCAACGATAACACTCTGCGCTGGTGCAAAGAGAAGCAGATCACCTTCACGTGCAGCCGACCCTACCGTACCGAGGACACCTGCTACGTGGAGCAAAAGAACGGGGCTATGGTCAGACGCCTGGTAGGCTATCTGCGCTACGACACTGAGCGGGAATTGGAATTGCTAGCCCAACTCTACCAAAGGGCGCGCCTGGTGGAGAACTTCTTCTACCCCTCGATGAAGCTGATGTCCAAGACGCGTATAGGGAGCAAGGTTCGCAAACGCTACGACGCCCCTCGCTCACCGTATCAGAGACTCTTGGACAGCCCGCATGTCTCCCAACAAATCAAGGCCCACCTGAGACTTCAGAAGGCGCGGTTGAATCCGGCTCAGCTGAAAAGAGAAATCAGTGGCATCCAACAGTCGTTGTGGGCGATCGGGGTTGCGAAAAAGAAGATCGCTCCCTTGAGGTATTCTCAATCCGCAGCGAAGCCCGCGCGTATCCGAAAGCCCATGAAACGCGCCTGAACAGCGCAAGGAGCAGAAACTGGCCCCAAGGATTGGCTACAACGCATCCCCTCGACTCAGGTGCTATTCGCATACCCCCCCTTTGGGAGGAGCTATACATCCAACGGCTTGAAGGTCGGCTTGAAAGATCCGATGATGAGAATCCGTTCGGGATGATTTTGACCTGAGGCAACGACTACCCGTTTGGGAAGATTTTTAGATGAGGCAACAGTTCCCTGCAGGCCGGCGGGATAATAGCTGGCCACCCTCTATCCCGAGGCAAGGATCTCCTCGATGCGGTTTTCCTCGGCTGAGGTGAAGGTCAAGCCCACGGCGCCGAGATGCTCGACCATCTGGAGCACGCTTTTCGCCCCGACGAGGGTGCATGAAACGACTGGAAGGCGCAGGGTCCAGGCAATGGCGAGCTGCACGAGGCTGACGCCCTTTTCCTTCGCGATTTCTTCGAGGCGAGTCGCTTTTAAAAGGTGTCGGGCGAACAGGCTCCCCTTGAAATCCTGGAATCCTGATCGCTCGTCATCGGGCGGAAAGGTCGATTCTGGCGTGTAGCGTCCGGTGAGCAGACCCTTTGCGAGAGGGCTGTGCACGATGATGCCGATGCCGTGCTTCACACAAAAATCGATTATCCCACTTTCGATCTCCCGAAAAAGCATACTATAGCGGACCTGGTTGCTTATGATCGGGCAGACCTTCATTGCCCGCTCCATGTGCTCGGGAAGAAAATTGGAAACACCGACGAACCGGGTCTTGCCCTGCTCCTGAAGCCCGCGCATTGCTTCCATGCTCTCTTCGACGGGTATCTTCAGGTCCCAGGTATGGATCTGGTAGAGGTCCACGCGATCGGTGCGCAGGGCTCGCAGACTGTTCTCTAACGCCTTTCGAACGCCCACCGGCGTGAAGTCGAAGCTCGCCTTGGTGGCCAAAAAGCACTTCTCGCGGTACCCCTCCTGAAGCGCTTCCCCGATTACCGATTCGCTTATCCTGTACCCCTCCGCGGTGTCAATGAGGGTGATACCCGAATCGATTGCCGCCCTTACGGTCCTGATCGCATCGGCCGGATCGACCCTGCCGAGGCCCCCGCCAATCGGCCACGCCCCGAACCCGAGCACGGGTACGCTAGCTCCGGCTGTTCCGAGCGTTCGGTGTTCAATCTCTGCCATGCGGGGACTATACCACGACGAGAGGTTCTCTACGTCGCGAATCCCCCACGTACGGGTATGAGGTGGCACATGAGGGGTTTTTCAATCCCGCACTCGATACTGATAGGGCGGCATCAATTAAGACGGCCCCCTGGACGAAGCCATCTCCGGTCGCAACGGCTCCACCGTGTGGTTTGAAAATCGTTGGTCGCGGAGGAGGGCTTTCGCCCCGCCAGGCGAGTTGGCAGACGACCTCCTCCATCCCGAAGTTCACCTGGAGGCGCGAACATGGCATCCACGTTTGCTTTCTTGGTCAGCTCGCTGGCCGCAACGGCATGGGAGCGCTTGGGCAGCCAGTCGCCCTTGGACCAAGCAACTGTTGCTTTCTGATACATGTGTTATATATATATTAGACTTTTTAGATATCTGATATTTCGCTTAGGCACGAGTGAGGAATTTACCTGCTTCTAGCTTGACAACAATTCAGTATATATAATATAACTTTATAACTTTATGCAAGGTTTGATGGTTTTTGGATGTGACAATTAGAGAGATGGATTGAAAAGGACTTGGAGATGGGGGGAATTTCCATTTCTAAAGTGCAAACGGCAAATCCTCACGTAATGGGAAAGGAGGTGATTATTGAGTGAGTCTTCTTTTGTAGGGAGCAGGTGAAATCAGACAAGAAATACAACAGAAATCGCTGGGATTCCGCCTGCTGTGTCGTAAGAGATCTAGGAGGAGGAAATCGAGATGAGAAGTCGAATGTTTGTTCTCTTAATCACATTGCTTTTCGTATTGGTGGGTATTCCTACCTTAACTGCTGCTGATAAGCCAAAAATCACACTAACATTCTGGGACATGGTCTGGGGACCACCTGAATACCCGGAAACAGGAAAAAAGCTAGCCAGCAGTTACAGCAAGGTCGACCCGAATGTAACGGTTGCGTATCAACCCACTCAGTGGACCCAATATGTAGAAACTTTTACGACAGCTGTCGCAAGTCGTACCGCTCCAGATTGTAGTACTGGTGCAGATGGACAAGCATTTAGATTCTATACTTCAGGCGACATTCTTGTTTTGGATTCTATTATAGATCAGTGGAAAAAAGAAGGGAAGATGAGTGATTTCATCCCTGTTTCCGTTGAGGTTGGCAGGTACGACAATCATCAAATTGCCGTTCCCTACAACACTCACGTAATGTGTCTTTGGTACAATAAAGACATATTCAAGAGTGCTGGAATTGCCACTTTGCCAAAGACTTGGGAGGAGTTCATTGCGGCTGGAAAGAAAGTCAAGTCGTTAGGCAAAGACTTTTTCGCGTGGCCAGCGGCAATAGTGCATGGAAGTTATACGTTTCTTGGTTTTGTCAGAAGCGCTGGTTCGGGGATTGTTGACAAAGATGAAAATGTGATCATTGGCGATGAAGGAAACAGGAAAACCTTGGAGTTTTTCAAAAAACTCTATGACGAAGGCCTATTTCCTAAAGACATCTGGGGATATGACATTCCCGATGTTCGACAGTCTTTTTCTCAGGGACGAACAGCAGTAATTTTCGATCAACTGGACGATTCTATCAAATCCTTGGGAGTTGATCATGTGGCATTGCTGCCTCCCATGAAAGGACCCAAATATGCCTTTGTCATGAGATGGGCGCCCCATTTCCTAATGGCGTACAAGCAAACAAAGTACCCGGACGAAACAAAAAAGTTCATAAAGTGGTGGGTTGAAAACAACTTAACAATGTATACAGAGGGACATCATACCGATGTGCTACCTATCTGGAAATCTTGGCAAAAAAATCCATACTTCATGAATGATCCTTTTGACAAATTCGCAATGGACGTCCTGATGCCTTCGAATGTTCCTCCGATGTACCCCAGAACTTCCAATTTTCCCGAAATGAACGGATGGGAAGATGAGAACATCTATGCTTTTGGTGTCAAGGATTATTGCTCAGGCAAGCCAATTGACGACGTTCTGAGAGAAATGAAGGAAAAGATGATAAAAATAATGTCTGCAAGAAAAGGAGAAGCGTGGGCACAGAAACAGCTAGCGAGATAAAAGGGAAATTCGAGTAGTTCGCTGGAAGTATTCTTAGAAGATCTCCTCCTGGGAATACTTCCGTCGTTTTTTGGTGGCTCTCTTGTCTCTTGCCCTGCGCTAGCATGCCGGTTTTCAAGGGAGAAGTACGGATTGACTTTTAAAAGACATCTTGAGAATAAAGGATTCGGGTATGTGATGCTCTTGCCGGCCAGCTTGCTGATCGGCCTTGTGAGTATTTATCCCTTTTTGTCTGGGATCTCCATGGCTTTTACCAATTACGACGTGATATCTCATCGAGAACCATCTTTTGTTGGAATATCAAATTTCCTAAAACTTCTCACTTCTGACAAGGAATTTTACTCTATCTTGAAATATACCCTCATCTATACATTGTCGGTTACCATAATCAGCTACGTGGTTGGATTTTACCTTGCATTGCTTCTCAACAAAGATCTAAAAGGACGAGCAGTCGCAAGAGCATTGATATTAGTTGTGTGGGTGCTTCCTTCCATTGTTGCCGGCTATAGTTGGAGATGGTTGTTAAATACTCAAGGCTTGATCAATGCTCTGCTTTTGAAATTCCAGATTGTCAAAGAACCCATAGGATTTCTATTATCCTCATCCGCGAAGCAAATTACTTGCATTCTGTTTGGAACCTGGAAGAGCTTCCCCTTCATGACTTTGGTATTGCTTGCAGGTCTACAAACCATACCAAGGGAATTATACGAGGCAGCTCAGATGGATGGTTCGATGGCCACAACGTCTTTTCGCTATATTACATTTCCGTTAATGAGACAGATTACTCTGGTTTCAACAATTCTCATGATAATATGGACCTTTAATAACTTTGAAGATGTTTACCTCATAATGGGTGGCTATCCAACCGCAGACGTATGGGTTCTTTCAATACTGACATATTACACAGCTTTTACAAGACATCAAATGAGCTATGCTGCATCGATCGCAGTTTTCATGATGTTTGCATTGACCATATGCATGATATTCTACAGGAGGCTAGTCTCCTCCAAATGAATCAAAGTACACAGTTGCCTGTTACGAAATGGTTCTTCAGAGAGAGGTTTTTGGAGAATTACTATGAAACTATTTAGGATAATGAGAAGGCATGTTAATTCCCTTTTCGTGTACATTTTATTATTTCTAAGTGTTGTTATTATATTATTGCCACTATTCAATATGCTATCAACTTCATTCAAGACAGAACAAGAATTCTATGTCTCATTGCGACTGATTCCGCAAAAGCCGACCTTAAATAACTATTCCGTCGTCCTACTGCATACAGATTACGTTTTGAATATCCTAAATAGCCTAATTGTCTCATCCTCCGTGACCCTTATCTGCATTATTGCCGCGGGTTTTTCTGGATACGCATTATCTAGGACAAAAGGGCTATTTTTCCGCATCTATACAGATTTTCTGCTTGCGCTTTACATGATTCCACTTGTATTAACAATGATTCCCCTATTTGTTATTTTTAAAAATATTGGACTGTTTGATACTCGAACAGCTCCCATACTCTCCTATTCAGCAGGGTATCTGCCAGTCTCTATTTGGATCCTAAAAGGCCATTTTGACTCCATTCCAACTGAGTTAGAAGAGTCCGCATATATCGATGGCGCCTCCAAGTTCAAGGCATTCTCAGCGATCATAGCCCCGATCTCTCTCCCCGGAATTGCTGCGGTAGGTATTTTAGCTTTCATAAATTCTTGGAAAGAATTCCTTCTTGCCAATATTTTTATGAAAAGAGACGTAATTAAAACCGTAACACTTGGCCTATTTAGGTTTGTCCAAGCATTTAGGACCGATTATGGCTACATTATGGCCTCGGCTACTTTGGCAATTATACCGATCTTTGTTTTTCTCATTTTTTCTCAAAAAAGTATTATACAAGGTTTTACTGCAGGTGCAATAAAGCAATGACGCAGGAGTTGCGGTTATTAAAAAATCTTCCTGACATCTTTGGGCAGAACTGTGCCATTCCTGGATATAGGTGGATGCGATTTTCTGATATCCGGTTTCATTTTCGCAGTCTGTACTAACATGGGTTTTTCACGAGAGGAGGACTAATATCGCCATTGAAAGACCAATAGAGCTGGTTTGATTCCCTTAGTGGGGATAGCGTTTTGTGAATTAATCTATTAGATGGAATGAGATGGAATGGAGGCCCGAGAATGGACAGCTGTTTCCTTGGGAGAACAGGATTAAAGGTATCAAAGCTTTGTTTGGGATGCATGACATTTAGTCAAGGCGCGGATGAACGAACTTCGCACAAGATTCTAGACTATTATTTGGGTGAGGGAGGTAATTTCCTTGATACATCCAACAATTATAATGAATCGGAGGTCTACCTTGGAAATTGGATTAAGAACCAAAGACGAGAACAAGTAGTCTTAGCGTCGAAGGTGCGTTTCCCTGTCGGAAAAGGGCTCAACGACCTGGGTTTGTCAAGAAAGCACATATTAGCTGCTGTAAACAAAAGCCTTGAAAGGCTGCATACTGAATATTTAGACTTGTATATTGCACATGTCTGGGACCATATAACGCCGCTGGAGGAAACCATGCGTGCTTTTGAGGACCTAATAACCTCAGGAAAAGTACGTTATATTGGCGCATCCAACTTCACGGGATGGCAACTCATGAAATCCCTCGCGGTAAGCGATTCTCATGAATGGAACCGCTTCGTTTGCCTGCAAATGCAGTATAATCTACTAGTCCGTTCACCCGAATGGGAACTGATTCCGCTATGTAAGGAGGAAGGACTCGGCATAATGGTGTGGAGTCCCCTCGCCGCAGGCTGGCTGACTGGCAAATATGCAAAGAACAGGCAGCCGTCACAAGAATCGAGATTTGGTTCAGGAATAGGAAGCGAAAAAGAATGGAGAGATTTGTTGGAAGTCACAGTTCAGTCCACCATACCATTTCCATACAGGGCGCAGTCAGAGGAAGAACTAACAAGGATTATGCAAATAAAGGAAACAGAAAGAAGGTGGCAGATAATAGACGCTGTCGCCGACATTGCCAAGGAAAATGGAAAGACAAGTGCTCAAATAGCACTTTCCTGGGTCTTGTCTCAACCAGCAATCACCACACCTGTCATAGGTGCAAGAACCGTAGAGCAATTAGAGGAGAATCTGGGGTGCCTTGGCTGGAACCTCACGCCTGACCAGCTAGTACGTCTTGACAAAGTAAGTTCGCCAGGATTGCCATACCCCTATGATTTTATAAAGCAATACGCCTTGTCACAAAGATGAAGACAGAGGGAGCTTTGTTTAGCTAAACCAACGAAGCTGTACAAAGCGGCGGTCGGGCCAAGTCCATGAATGTTCTCCAAGGAAGAGAACTACTTGCTTATTGCGTGATCACACTATCCACAGAGGGAGTCGTGAAGTGCTGAAATTATCAAGCTTCGTACTGACGGACACAGTATTCAATCTACTGAATGACGCTGAATATAGAAGAAATGCAATTTCTGTCCTAAAGAAGATTGGCGTGAGAATGGTGTATCTTGAGAGCTATTGCGGCAGTTTCTTGACGGAGGAGCAGCTTCGATCTATAAATAGCCTTTTCGCTTCCGAGGGTTTTGAGACTGCCGGGGGTGTTGCGACAGGACTCTGGAGTGAAGGGTTCGGCGAGAAATCAGAGAATCTATACCTTACGCGCTGGGAAGGAATCAATACTCCGGAAAGAATACGGATCGAAAAATCGTCGATTCGTTTTCACAAATGTATCAACGTTTGTCTTACGAGCAAATCCTCCAGGGCAGGCCTCAAGAGGATCATGGAACGTACTGCAGGAGTTTTTGATACTATTTTGACTGACGATATAATGGCACAATGGTGTTTCTGCCCTAGATGCTTCAGCCTGTTCCAAAGCAAGTACAACTTTTTGGCTGATCGAGAACAACTCGCATTGGCTATTGAACACAATGATGCGAAGATCATAGGCGATTGGGAACGCTTTTCGGCCGATGTCGTTAAAGAAGTATTCCGCAACTACGTCATAAAGCCTTCAAAAGAAGTAAATCCAAACGTAAAGCTAATACTAAAAGTTGCTGAGTGGTACGAAATGTACCCAATAAGAGGAATAGTACTGCCGGAATTAATACCTATGTTTGATGGCTTACAAATCGGTTCTGAATGCAGGGAGAATGCTGCGCGGTATGGATCTTCCGTGACTCCTCAGATAGCGAGAAAACTGGCCGGAGAAAAGTTCTGTGGAGCCTGGGTGGATCTTCTAAACGACTTCAGTTGGTGGGAGCTTCCGACTTCAGAGAGGATCTACTTGGAGCAGTTGAAGGAGTGTGTGCTAGGTCAAACACCGGAAATCTGTTTGTTTAGCCTGAGGGAGCAGATCGATCCAAAGTGCCAATCACTAAATACGGCTTTCATTAGTCAATTGCCAACAATAATAAAAGTTCACAATTCAATCAGCAATTCTTCCCCCTTGGGATTAAGCGTCATTAAGCCAGTAGCCTCGCCACATGTGACCTTTCATCATGAAACGTATATTCTAGACATCCTTGGCAGCATCGGGATTCCCATAAATATTGAGCCGGACTGGCAGGAAATTGGCACTAATGTTCTTGTTACTGCTCATTCCGCGCATCAACTCAGAGCTGCACAGCTCCTTGACAAGGAGAATGTGATATTTACTTCTGGGGCTATTACTTTATTTGCAAAAGAGAAGAATATGGAGGTGCTGAGAATTGCAGGACTAGATGAGACGAGTGCAATAATGAAAGAGGCCGTGATGGCAAGCGCTTTGTCCTTCGGGGAAGGGACCTTTCCGAGACCTGTTAACCTTCACACCAGATCGGGCGCGATACCGCTGGGGCCCGCTCTTCAAGTGAAGAATGCACAGATCCTCATGTCAGCGCACAATGAAGATGGAGATTATCCAATAGTTACCAAGCGTACTTCGGAAGGTCTTAATGTCTACTGTGTCGGGCTCACCTGGGCTCCATGGTATCTCAAGTACGGTTACCCGGAATCGTTGAGAGAACTCTTGCGGGACATTGTTGGTACGATGACAGGCATTAAGCTTAATTCCCGTGGAGAAGGCATGCGAAATATCTCATTGCATGTGTTTTCGAGCGGAGCCATTTTCATCAATAGTCTAGATGACAGTGCAATGCTTCTGGATGTGTGCCTCATGGAAGGTAAAATGATCAGTACGAGCAATATGAGTTTTGTTGATATCGTGAGCGGGAAAGGATATAAAGCATTTGCTGAAAATGGCTGGATTCGAATACCTGTAGAAATGTATTCTGGACAAATACTTGGCTTTCAAATGGCACTGAAGTAATCTGGAAAGGGCCACGCGGAAAGCGATCATTTGGGAGTAGTCAAATGCTCTACACAAGCGAAAGAAATTATGGATGCAGGTTCATGGAAGTTGCTCTATTTGGCTTGCGGACGATCATTTTGGAAAACGAAGCCATAAGAATAATGTTCGTATTGGACAAAGGAACAGAAATCATTGAATTCAACTACAAGCAAACTGATACAGACTTCATGTATAGGAGCCATATGGGCCTTAGCTCTTTGGGAAAAATGCAATATGGGTGGAAGGATGAACAACTTGTAGAAGATACCTACACAGGAGGATGGTACGAAATGTTTCCGAACATCGGAGGTGTGAGTAAATATAAGAATGCATTAATCCCGCGCTACGGCGAGGTATGCCACCTTCCATGGGAATATTCAATATTAAGAGACGATCCAACTGAGGTTTCAATACGATGCTTCGTAAGGACAACCAAGACGCCATTCTTTGTTGATAAGGTGTTTTCTATAAAATCGGGTATACCTAGCCTTTTTATCCAAGAAAGTGCGAAAAACACAAGCAAAGAAGATGTTCATTACCAGTGGGCACATCACCCCAATATTGGTGGTAACTTCATCGATGAGAGCTGCACGATCGAAATGCAAGCTGGTGAATCCGTGGTTGTATACTCTCCGGGAGAAAAACGACTGAAGGATGGTTCGGTAGGCCAATGGCCCATTCTAAAGGGTGAAAACGGTATCGAAGTGGACTTGAGCAAGATACAGTCTCCAGAGTGCGGCTTTTGCGATGTTGTCCACGTCTATGATTTGAAAATGGGGAGAGTGGTTGTTAAATGCCCCAAGAAGATGCTTGGCATAGAATTTGAGTGGGATCCGCTTATGTTTAAGCATATTGGAGTCTGGCAAGTCACTAATGGCGATACAGGGTACCCCAGATATAGCGACATATATGTTCTTGGCCTCATCCCCTTCAACGATAGGAACAGAGGCATTGAGGAGTCCGTCAAACGGGGAACATGCTCGATGCTCAAGGCTGGCGATACTGTAAAGACATGGATAACTGCCACGGTGCTCAGAATCTGAGAATGAGGATGTAGTATCTCCCTAGAGGATTGCAGCGCGGCTGAGCAGATTGCTGGAGCCAATTGCTAACTGGAGGGATTAGAATCATGAAAGCTGCATTATTGTACGAAAATGGCGTAACCGCTAATTGAACCGCACCTACCGCTGTGATCCTGGGGGTGGCATTTTTGCCCGAACGGTGAATCAACGGGAGGCAAAGATGCGGGTGGAGAAGCTGGACCTTTGGAAGAGACGGCG
>Ga0187861_10004109_pt1 | contig 12365 bp, 11 predicted proteins | sample June2016WEW_10_1_3_FD_132986 | JGI IMG/M metagenome (GOLD analysis project Ga0187861, IMG submission 132986) | Peatland microbial communities from SPRUCE experiment site at the Marcell Experimental Forest, Minnesota, USA - June2016WEW_10_100 | ecosystem: Environmental > Terrestrial > Soil >...
GAGCGGGGCTGCGCTTGAGACCGCGGCCAGGGTGCACACCGTTGTCCTGGATAAGACCGGCACACTGACCGCCGGCAAGCCTGGCCTGACCGATGTCGTGCCCGCGCCTGGAGTAGCGGCGGACACGCTCCTGCGCCTGGCCGCCAGCGCGGAGCAGGGCAGCGAACATCCGTTGGGCGCGGCGGTAGTGCGCCATGCGCTGGAGCAACACCTGGCGCTGAGCCAGCCCTCCTCATTCAACGCCGTCGCCGGGCACGGCGTGGACGCCACAGTCGCCGGCCACGCTGTGCTGCTGGGCAACGCCAAGCTGTTGCGCGAGCGCGGCATTGCGCTTGGGGAATTGGAGTCCCGGGCTGAGGCGCTCGCCAACGAAAGCAAGACGCCCGTCTTCGTGGCGCTGGACGGCCAAGCCGCCGGGTTGCTCGCCGTCGCCGATCCGTTGCGGGAGAACTCGCGCCACGCGGTCCAGCAGCTTAAGGCGCTGGGCCTGGAAGTCATCATGCTCACAGGAGACTCCGCGCGCACCGCCGGCGCCATCGCCCGCCAAGCGGGCATTGAGCGTTTTCTCGCCGAGGTGCTGCCCCAGCACAAAGCTGCCGAGATCGTGAAGCTCCAGCAGCAAGGCCAAACCGTGGCTATGGTCGGCGACGGCATCAACGACGCTCCGGCGCTGGCCCAGGCCGACGTGGGCATGGCCATTGGCAGCGGCACGGACGTAGCCATCGAGGCGGCCGGCATCACCATCCTGCGCCAGGACGTGGGCGGCGCCGTCAACGCCATCCTGCTGGCGCGCCGGACCATGCGCACCATCAAGCAGAACTTATTTTTCTCTTTTGCCTACAATGTGGTGCTGATACCGGTGGCTGCGGGCGCACTCTTCCCTTTCTTCGGCTGGCAGATGAACCCGATGCTGGCGAGCCTGGCTATGGTGCTCAGCGACGTAAGCGTGGTGGGCAATAGTCTGCGGCTGCGAAGCATTCGATTTGAGCAGTAACTATCTTGGCTATCCATTCACTTGTGAGAGGCTTCGTAAAGCACCTTGCCCTTTTGGATAATGTCTTCGATGAATCAGTCGCCCAAACGCAAGCGCTCCCGTATTTTCGCGGGGGACCGCACAAGCAGATCAAGTGCGAACGGGGGGCGAATCTTCAGCTCGATTTCCACCGATTTGTAGGCCGGGGGGCCCCTGTGCCGCATGACCACCAGCAAGTCCACATCCGATGAATCCCTGGGTTGGCCGTAGGCATACGAGCCGAAGAGGATGATCTTCTGCGGCCGAAACTCCTTCGCAATCCGCTCCACAAACTTTCGTATCTCGCGCAGTGTAGTCATGGGTCTCACCCCGCAAGTAGTTTAAGACGATGTTCCTCAAGGTGGAAGCAAATTCACAAGGAATTGTCCCTTCTATATCTTGAATTCTGTCTTCATCTGTGTTCATCTGTGGCTAAGGAGCCGAGGGCAAGCGATGGCGCGCATGGCAGAATACTCCGAGAAGGTCTTCGACCATCTCAACCACCCCAGGCACAGCGGCCTGCTGACCGAGGCGGGCCTTGACCCTGCCACGGAGAAGCTTTTCTCCGCTGACGCCGGACCCACGCCGCGCGGGGACCGGCTGACGCTGACCGTCAAGCTGCGCACCGCGGACGAGCGGATTCTGGACGCCGGCTTTCAGGCCACCGGGAGAATGCCTATCCCCAGCGCCTCATGCTTCTGCGAGATGATCCTGGGCAAGACGCTCGACGAGGCGCTCCAGATCACCGTGCAGGATCTGAACCAGGCGCTGGGCGGGCTGCCTGAGGTGCGCCACAGGCAGCCCGTTCTGGTTGTGGAGACGCTGGACACCATTGCGCGCCGCTTGCGCGGCCTGCCGCCCCGCGCCCGCCCGCAGCCCGGCGAAGCGCCAATCTGTGTCTGTTACCACGTTCCCGAAGCGGAGATCGAGCGCGCCATACGTCAGCAAGGCTTGAAGACGGTGGAGGAGGTCACTGCCGCAACCCAGGCCGGCAACGGCTGCGGCACCTGCCACCAGGACATAGAAGAGATAATCGCCCGTTGCGAGCGGGGCGAGTACAAGTACCCGGTGTAAGTTCGTGGATCGTGAATCGTGGATCGTGGTGCGAGTTTCGAGTTTCAGTGAGACATGCGTGTTCTAGCCGGCAGTGCCCGTAGCGTCCCCTTGAAGACCGTCCCTGATTTCCAGACGCGGCCCATCCTGGACCGCCTGAAGAAAAGTCTTTTTTCCATTTTGGAGACCTCGGGCCTGATTCTCGACGCGACGGTCGCGGACTTGTACGCCGGGACAGGGACGCAGGGCATTGAGGCGCTCTCCCGCGGCGCGGAGAAGTGCTGGTTCGTGGAAAGGCGTACGGAGGCCATAGCGTTGCTCAAAGAGAACCTGACCCGCACGCACCTTGAGGACCGCGCCATTGTGCGCTGCCAGGAGGTTGGACCGTTTCTTGCCGGCTTCGTCAAGGAGAGCGGTGTGCAAACGCTGTTCGATCTGGTTCTCTACGACCCGCCCTTCAGTTTCAGCCGGGAGGCCGCGAGCCGTTCCGCCGCTGAAGCAGAGATGTCTCTTGCCAGCAAGCTCCTGTACCCTGGCCACGCCCGGCTGGTGCTGCGTTTCGAGAAGAGCGCCGCTCCTCCCGCGCCGCAGGGCTTGGAGTTGGTGCGGCACTGGACTGACGGGCCACACGCTTTCGCGTTTTACAAACGCGAGGCCTGAGACTTGCTTTCGGCATCCGGCAGCCTGAGAATCAGCCTGTGCTTGGGACATCCTGCCAAACTGCCTTGGAGTAAGTGCCATGCGCGCATACTGTTCCGCCCTGCTGGTGGCCTTGGCATCCTTCCTGGCAAACTGCGTTGCGGGCGAAACGGCCAAACTCGGCGACCTCATGCCTGGCAAGTGGCACGGCGTGCAGAGCATAAACGGCGTGGCGATCCAGCATTGCATCCTCATTCAGCGCGGCGGAGCGGGCTTCGCAGGCCAAGGCGTCACCTGGTATGGGCTGTCCGAAGAGCAGGCCTTGGCGGCCTCGCGGGGCCAGAAGCCGCAAACGGAGGTCAAAGGGGCCGTATGCGTGCTCCAGCAATTCGCGATCAAGCTGGAAGGCGACACCGTCACCTTCCAGGGAATTTCAGTCCAGAACCTGTTCAACGGAGCCAAGTATAAGGCCAACAACCTGGTGGGCAAGCTGTCGCCGCCTGGCGTGGCCGCCGACGACAACCCTGACGAGAAGAAAGGCGAGGGCCTCTTCCGCTTCTGGAAAGACGAGGCGCTGGCCAAGCCCGTGCCGCTGGACCTGGAGAAAGGCAAGACGCACCAACTCGGCTGCCTCGATGGTCCCAAGTACCACTACAGTTGCTATGTGCCGAAGAAATACGATCCGGAAAAGCCGGCGCCGGTCCTCATCAACTTCTCCCCAGGCGGCAACGCTGAGCCGCTCTCCACAAAAATGGCTGAAGAAACCGGCTGGATCATGGCGGGCTTGACGGAGTCCAAGAATGGGCCATTCGAACCGATCTGCCAGAACCGCGACGCGGTGCTTTTCGACCTGCGGCGGCGCTTCAGGGTGGACATGAAGCACGTCTACTTCTCGGGGCTTTCCGGCGGCGCGCGGGCCTCCTCCGCATCGGGGGAGGCGTATCCGGGAATCTGTGCCGGCCTCATTCTTATCGGCGCCGCGTATACGCAAGCAGGCCCGCCGCCGAAAGACGAGGCCATCTTCTATCTCACAGGCCAGACCGACATGAACAAGGGCGAGGTCACCGGCGCCTACGAGAAGGCCAAGGCCAGCGGGCGCAAGTGCCAGTACGTACTCCATCCCGGCGGCCACGATTGGGGGCGCGCCGAGGACCATGAAGCCGCCATCCGTTGGCTGGCGCAAGAGACAGCGGGTGCGAAAGAGGCCGAAAAGAAAAAGCCTTAATGCCCAAACGTCCGCAGCCACTCGATGAAAAAGCGCTGCGCGTCTCTGGCGAGCGCATTGAGCGCGCCTGGGAAGGGTTGCGCAAGCACGTGCTGCTTGGCCCGCTGGTCTTTCGCGCCAGGCTGCACGTCCTGGACTATGAACCGCAAGTGGCCGGCATGTTCGTGACGGTCTCCTCCGGCGGCGACGTCTTTGCCAATCCTTTCAACCACCCGCGCACGGTGGCGGAATGGACCTTTGTTCTCGCCCATGCGCTGCTGCACCTCGCCTTTGGACATGTCCAGAAGGCCCGGCGCGGCATCCTGTGGAACATCGCCTGTGATTGCGTAGTCAACGAGTTCCTCAACCGCATGAAGATTGGCGCGCAACCGGAAGGGCTGCTGCGTCTGCCGCCGGGCTTGCCCAACGATGAGGAGAAGCTCTTCACCATCTGGTCGCAGGACCGCAGCCCGCCGCCGGGCCGGACCGCCAACGGCACGGCAATGGATATGGCGCTCGCCGGCGCGTCCAAGGCCAACTGGGCAGACATCTTTGCCCGCGCCATCCGCCGCGCGGCGCGCCAAGCGCTCACTTCCGCCGCGGGCGACGAGGCCCAACTCTCCCCCGCGCAGCAGGCTCGCGCCTGGTTCGTGCGGAACTATCCGCTGCTGGGCGCGGTGCTGCAGCATTTCAGGATCGTGGAGGACGCGCGGTTGTGCGCGCGGCTGGGCGTGCGCGTCGCGGCGGTCAATCCGCGCCGCCGCGAGTTGCTCCTCAACCCCGGCTGGGCGCTGAATGACGCGGAACAGCGCTATGTCCTGGCGCACATGGCCCTGCACGCGGCGTTGCAGCATTTTGCGCGCCGCAAGGGCCGCGATCCTTTTCTCTGGAACGCCGCCTGTGATTATTGCATCAACGCCTGGCTGGCGCAGTTGCCGCTCTCACTATCTAAAAAACTCTGCCAGCCGCCGGGGGAAGGACTCCTGCTCTCCCCGCAGTATGCCGAGTTGCGGCCCGAAGAGACTTACGAACTGTTGCGCGAAAGAGAGAAAGCCGCGCGCAAGCTGGTCACGTTCGCGGGCGCGGGCGTGCCCGACATTCTCGGCTGGGGCGAGGAGGGTTCCGAGGCGGCGGCCCAGAACCGCGCCAGCGGCCGCATTTTCCTGGATGCCCTTCTGCGCGGCTATCAGCTCCACACGGAAGCGGGCAAAGGCGCGCTGCCGGCCGCGCTGCTCGCGGAAATCCGGGCGCTGGAGCAGCCGCCGCTGCCCTGGGACGTGCAATTGGCGCGCTGGTTTGACGAGCATGTGCCGCCGCTGGAACGTGTCCGCACCTACGCGCGCCCTTCGCGCCGCCAGAATGCCACGCCCGAGATTGCCCGTCCGCGCTACGTCAGCCCGGATAGCGAACAGACCCAGCGCGGCACGTTCGGCCTGGTGGTGGATTGCAGTCCGGCGCTGGACCGCACCCTGCGCACTTTGGCCCTGGGGGCCATCAGCGCATACTCGCTCTCACGCAACATCCCCTCGATACGCCTCGTCACCAGCGGTGCCGAGGTCCTCGACAAACACATGGTGGCGGCGGAGGACCTCGACGCTCAGACCCTCCAAGCCCCACCCGCGGCGCGCCGCTCCGCGCTGCTCCAGCCGGCTGTCGTCCTGCTCGAAAGCGCGCGCGATTTTCCGGAGGATGCACCGCTGCTGTTTGTGAACGGGACCCCGTGCGACAAAGTGAAGACGGGCCGTGAGCACTGCTTCCTCATTCCCGAAGGCGGCAGGCTGCCGTACAGGACCGCTATGCCGGTGATAGAAGTACAGAATTGAAAATTGAAAATTGAAAACTGTAAATTGTAAATTGCCCGCCAACGCGGGGTGCGTAGGCAAGAAATAAGTCCACGCAGGAGCGTTTGTACCACGACCGTCCCGGTCGTGGCGCCCTGTTCGCCACGGGCGAGACGCCCGTGGTACAATCGGCTGGCTACGCACCCGCCAACGCGCGCAGTCCACTTTTCTCCCGATCCATCGGGATTCAATTTGCAATTCTGTTGCAGTTACGCCTCGACGGCCTCCACGCCGGCCGCGAGCACTCTGTCCACCATGCTCTGGTACAACGCATCGGTGCTGCTGTCGCGCCAGGCGTTGCGGCTGCGGACATCGGCGAGCGTCTCGCCCGCGCCCTGCTCGAAGCCAATCTCACAACGGAATTCCGGCACGTCACCGCGCGCTTTTTTAGAGGTGTAGGCGCCGTGGTATTGAGTGATTTCTTTGAGCAGGCCAAAGCGCTCCGGATCGTGTTTGATGACCCAGGCCGCGGGGACGAAGAGCAAATGGGCGGTCTTGCCGAGCGCGCTGGCCACACGGCGGTAATAGTCCCGCCAGGTCAGCACCTCCTCGCGCACGGCGTTGTAGTCCTGGCCGTAGGTCTTGGGGTTCAGCGCGGCATAGGCGAAGAGCTTGCCGCAGTCGTCGCGGTGCGTGGCCTGCCAGAGGCCCAGGCCGTCACCGGCGCACAGCACGGGCAAGCCTTTCTCGACACGGTCCCAGGCCGAAGGGTTGAATTCCAGTTGGTCTATGAGCGAGCCGCCGGGCCCGTAGGTGCAACTGGGGCGGATGATCGTGCCGTGAAACTTCCGCTCTTCGTTGGCGCGGCGGAAGACCTGTTCGGCCGCCAGCTTGCCCTTGCCATAGCCGCTGATCGGCTCCTGGGGAAAGTCCTCGTTGACCAGGATGCTGGCCGGCACCTTGACCCCGTATGTACAGACCGTCGAGCAGAAGATTAACTGTTCACAGCGTCCGGCGAAGGCGCGCACGCTGCTTTCGGCCTGTTCGGGGTTGAAACAGACCATGTCAATCACGGCATCGAAGCGCTCGTTCTGGAACTGGCGCTCGAATTCGGAGAAGTTGCCGCGGTCGCCGCGCAAGGACTTGACGTTGGGCGGCGGGCCGGCGCGCTTGCCGCGGTTGAAGACGGTCACTTCCGCGCCGCGTGCCAGCAGGTGCTTAAGGATGCCGGTGCTGATCAAGCCCGTGCCGCCGATGATGAGAACGCGCATGCTCAGTTCCTCTTTCTGTGAACCTCACCTGAAGAGGCGCTCGAACGCCACCGAATCATGATCGCGCAAGCGATCAGCGAACTCGTTCACATAGAACATATCCGGCGAAAAACGTTGAGCGCGAACCCGAATCGAGAACTGTGGGTCTTCAGGTTTCAACTCGAAGAGCGCCAAGCCTACCCCAAACAACATGCACAGCGCCTCAAGTCGGTCTTGGTCATCCGGCGTTATAGTGTTGGGCATGGCGATGTAGGTCTTAGCCGAAAACAGCCGGTACCCAACTGCTTGGCCGAACGCGACAACTGGCTGTTGTGGGTCAATCTTCACCTCTCCGGAGAGGATTTCCAAATCGAACTTGATAAGATTGGAGGCCAGCGGCTTGTAAACGCCAACCACATCCGGCGTCCCCCACTTGCCTTTCAGTCCCGAGCCGCCGAGGGCCAGGGCATCAGTGGCTTCATCGAGATCGCTCTTCAGCCATTCGGCGAAAGGCTGGTAGAAATCAGACTCTTTCAGCTTGCCGGCTTTCGTGGAAACGAGACTGTCCGGCGTGTTGTCGCCTTCTCCCATGGCTGCGACGGGCATAAATAGACCACGGCTGGGCTTCGCTACGTCCTTCGGGAATTTCCGCTGCATGTCCCAGACGTTCCAGCGAATAGCGTCCCATGGCGTCTCTGGACTGGCTGCCTGGATAGCGGCAACAAGTTCTTTGTACCTGATTCCGCCAGGTTTCTTCCTGATGATATCTAGCCCCAGTTCACGTATTCCCTGCGTGCTCAGCTTTGCCATGTCCCCCTCCGATTTCATCACTTCCGCCGACTTGCAAGCAGTCTGACAAACTCTGCATGTTCCGCTGACGCCAGCCCGCACTCCAAGGTCTTGAGGAGCGCTTGGGCGTCGCCGGCGAAGAGCGCCGGGGCGTTAAGCCACAGGCCCGGAAACACAATCGAACGGAAGACACCCTTCGCGTCCGGCTCGAGCAGCACGTACTTCCCCCCCTCCAAGCGGAACCAGCGCACTTCCTGCTCGTGCAGCAGCACCGCCACGTATTCGTCTACGCCTGCCCTTTCATACAAGTTCTTTTTTTCGTGCAGGTCATATTCGGCGCTGGACAGACAAATCTCAACAATCAACTCCGGCGCTCCGTGCAAGTACTTGCCTCGCACCCGCGACCGGCCACCGTGGCTCTCTCTAATACTTAGGTACAGATCCGGCTGCGGGGCGTCTCTGAGCAGTCTGCACGTAGCGCTTGTCGCCGTCTTGCAGCCCGGCGTACGTGCGACGTAATTGAACAGGCAGCCTCCCGCCGCTGCATCCGCCTCCCCGTGTGGATCACTCAATGGTGGCGGCATGTAGACTCTCCCCCCAATCAGCTCCGCAAACTTCAACTCCGGATCTGCATCCCAGCGTCTCTCAAACTCCTCCCAGGTCAGCGTTTCACCTGCGACAAGCGAGGCGGCAGATTCCTTGATCACGGGCATAAGCGTATCCTCCACCAATCCACATTGATGATACCACCATCAGCGGCTGCTTGGCAAGAGCGTCTCACGCCAGCCTCTTCTTCACCACCTCCACGGCGTCGGCCACCTGGATGCGCTCCTGCTTCATGCTGTCGCGTTCGCGGATGGTCACGCTGCCGTCCTGGGCGGTCTGGCCGTCCACGGTGATGCAGTAGGGCGTGCCGCACTCATCCTGGCGGCGATAGCGGCGGCCGATGGTGTCCTTCTCGTCGTAGGCCGCATTGATCTGGTGCTTCCAGAATTCCGCGATGATCTTGCGCGCCGTGTCCGGCATGCCTTCCTTCTTCACCAGCGGGAAGACCGCCACTTTGATCGGCGCGAGGCGCGGATGCAGCCGCAGGACGGTGCGGCCTTCCTTGGTGCCGGGCGGCGGCGGTTCTTCCGCGTAGCTGTCGAGGAGGAATGCGAGCGCCGCGCGGTCGGCGCCGGCGGCGGGTTCGATCACGTAGGGATGGTAGTGTGCGTTTTTCTGCGGGTCGAAGTAAGCCAGCTTCTTGCCGCTGTGCTTCTCGTGCTGCTTGAGGTCGTAGTCGGTGCGGTGGGCGATGCCTTCCAACTCGCCCCAGCCCCACGGGTACTCGTACTCGACATCCGAACAGGCCTTGGCGTAATGCGCGAGTTCCTGCTGCTCATGCGGGCGCAGGCGCAGCTTCTCGGCACGGAGGCCCAGGCTGGTATACCATTTGAGGCGCTCGTCGCACCAGTATTTGAACCAGTACATGTCGTCCTTGCCTTCCTCGGCGAAGCCGGGCGGGGGGACGAAGTATTCCATTTCCATCTGGTCGAACTCGCACGAGCGAAACGTGAAATGCTCGACGGTGATCTCGTTGCGGAAGCTCTTGCCCTGCTGGGCGATGCCGAAAGGCGGTTTGAGCCTCATGCTGGTCTGGACATTCACGAAGTTGGTGAACATGGCCTGGGCCGTCTCGGGCCGCAGGAAAACCGAAGTCTCGTTCATAGCCTCGGCGATGGCGGTCTTGAGCGCGTCCCCCGTCAGGTTCTTGCCTTCGAGAGCGCGCGCCAGCAACTCTACTGGGTCCACGCTGCCCAGGAACGTACGGAACATGAGATTGAAGCGCCGGATGTCGGAAAGATTGGGGCTGCCGCAGGCGCCACACACAACGCCGAGTTTCCCCACCAGGCCTTTGCGGGTTTCTTTCTTGCCGGTTTGCGAGTCAACAATGACTTTGTATTCAACTTCCGTCCCGGGTTCTTTCTGCGGCCATTTGTCAGCGCGCCCGCGCTCCTTGCAGTCGAGGCAGTCCACTAGTGGGTCTGCGAATCCCGCCAGGTGTCCCGAGGCGCGCCAGACGTTGGGGTGCATGATAATGCTGGCGTCAATGCCCACGATGTCCTCGCGGCCGTGGACCATCGCGCGCCACCACTCGGCCTTGACGTTGCGCTTCAGTTCCGCGCCGAGCGGGCCGTAGTCGTAGCAGCTCTTCAGTCCGCCGTAGATTTCGGAGGACTGGAAGACGAAGCCGCGTTGCTTGCACAAGGAGACGATCTTCTCCATGATCTCCGGCTCTGCGTTGTCCTTACGTGGGGTGTTTTTCTTGGGTGCGTTCTGTTCGCTCATGGTCACTCCTATCAGGCTTGGGACTTGATGCTCGAGTCTTGAGGAAAGGACGCGCGGTCACCGGAGAGCCTCTCCGGGCCGCGCTAAGTACCCAAGCCGGTGCTGGGCGGGTGAGGATGCTCTGCCGTACGCATGACCATACTATACACGAACAGGCCGGCTTTTGCACGGGCAGGACGCAGGAGGAGGGGTCAGTACATCACCATCACGCGCTTCTTCCCGTGTTTACCCACCAAACTATGTGTCATCGGATCCACGACAAAGTCCAAGCCTTCCAGCGGAATCACGCCTACCAGGGCAGGCACATCGTCGGGCATTCCCGTGACGTTGAATTCGGCTGAGCGCCCTTGCAGCGTTAACCGCGCGCCACCGTATTCCGTCCGCTGGACCAATCCATTTGCCGTTTTCACAGTGATCTTCCCGGGCGATGGCATCAGCCCCAGAGCCTTGATGTACCTGCTGGGAAGGCACAGATTCACAGTCCCCGTGTCAACCAAGGCGTCCGGGATTATCACGGTCCTGATGCGCGGTTTCCTAGCGCCGGAGGCGGTCTGCGCGCGCGTCCAATCCACGTAGTTCTCGATCTTCATCGTCACTGTAACAAGACCCATGTCTAAGCTCTCCTGGGGTCTGACTCCACAACACGTGCGTGCCCTTCCTGGCACGGGAGCACCCGCACCTGCACCATCTTTGCGCCGCATGGCACTCGTTTCAAGCACCGTTCGCAGCGCTCAGTCCTCAACTCGCAGGAACGAACTCGGCCGCCGGACGAATGCTTCCTTTGCAATCTCGCGCAAGGCCGCCTGGAAGTGCTCCTCGAGGGTCGCGTGCGTCAGGATAACGACGGGCACATCTCCGCCCGCGTGCGGCTCCTTCTGGATGACGGAGGCGATGGAGACCCCGTGCGCGCCCAGGATGGTCGCGATCTTGCCCATGACGCCGGGCTGATCCAGGACGCAGAAGCGCACATAGAAGCGGCTGCGGATCTTGCCGATCGGGACCACGGGCAGGTCCGCGCGCGGATTCTGGAAGAACTGCAGCTTGGTGAAAGCCTGGCGGGCGCTGCCGCGCGCCGCGTCCACAATGTCCGCGACGATGGCGGAGCCCGTCGGCAGCATGCCCGCGCCGCGCCCGTAGAGCATCACGTCGCCGGTGGCATCGCCGTGGATCAGCACCGCGTTGAAGACATCGCCCACGCTGGCCAGCGGGTGGCCGTTCGGGATCAGCGCCGGATGCACGCGCAGTTCCACGCCGTCCGCCTCCGTACCGCGGGCGTCCCGCCCGCATGCAGGCGGGACGCCTGCGCTACGCCGCTTGGCAATGGCCAGCAGCTTGAGCGTGTAACCCAGTTCGGCGGCGAAGCGAATGTCATCAATGTTGACGCCGTCAATGCCTTCGGCGTAAACATCCTCGAAGTCGAACATGGAGTGGAACCCCAGGTTCGCCAGCAGGGTAAGCTTGTGGGCGGCGTCCAGGCCTTTGACGTCGTTGGCGGGGTTGGCTTCGGCGTAACCCTTGGCTTGCGCTTCCCGCAGTGCCTCGGCGTAAGGCGCGCCATTCTGGATCATGCGCGTGAGGATGTAGTTGGTCGTGCCGTTCAAAATGCCGTGAATGCTCTCGATGCGGTTGGCCACCAGGCCGTCGCGGATCGCGGCGATCACGGGCACGCCGCCGCACACCGAGGCTTCGAAGCCGACGCTGGTCCTGGCGGCGAGCGCCGCCTCGAAGATCTCCTTGCCGTGAGTGGCCAGCAGCGCCTTGTTGGCGGTGACGACGGCCTTGCCGGCCTTCAAGGCCGCCAGGATGAAAGTCTTGGCCGGCTCAATCCCGCCGATGACCTCGACCACCAGGTCAATCTCCGGATCGTTGCAGACGGCGAGCGCGTCAGCGGTGAAAAGCCGGGGCTCGAAACCGGAGGCGCGGGCCTTGGCCTGGTCCCTCTCGGCGATCTTGTGCAGGCGGATGGCCAGTCCCGTTTTGTCCTCCAGCGGCGGCCTGCTCTCCAGCATGATCCTGGCCGTGCCCGTGCCTACGGTGCCGCATCCGAGAATGCCTACCGAAAATGGTTTCCTGCTGCTGCCGTCACCCATCAGGCTTCACTCCTTAAACCAGAAACACCGGCGTGGAAAACCGAGAATAACCAGCGGCGGCCGGAATACAAATACAGAGCTCCTGAGCTCATACAATCGGGTGCATGTCAGTAAATGCGTGGCCCAGAGCGTACCGCGGGCGTCCCGCCCGCCTTCGTCCTCGCGCCCTGCCGGCCTGCCACGGGCGGGCGGGACGCCCGCGGTACATTTGCTGAC